>Ga0315336_1001566_pt1 | contig 42549 bp, 35 predicted proteins | sample ASW5metaG_FD_204512 | JGI IMG/M metagenome (GOLD analysis project Ga0315336, IMG submission 204512) | Ammonia-oxidizing marine archaeal communities from Monterey Bay, California, United States - ASW #5 | ecosystem: Environmental > Aquatic > Marine > Intertidal zone | place: USA: California... | reverse complement strand
CTCAAACTTGCGAATCACGGACTCGAAATTCTGGAACGTCCAGCCGGAACCCTGAGCCTGCTTGATGGGGACCACCTGCTACTGTCTCGCGACGCCGCACAGGCGCGCGCTGAGATCGCCCGGTATTCGCCAAAAGACGCATCAAACATTGATGCTTTTGAAGATGAAATCGCCACGGTTGCTCTGGCGATGCGTGGAATCGCGGCGAGCGCGCCACCTGATCTCGATGGCGGCTGGGCGGACCTCATGCAGCTGGCCGGGACCGGTTGGTCGCTTCGCAGCCTCCCCTCCAAAAGCCGTATCGTACTCGCCGAACTCATGACTCGATCTCTGGGAGATTATCTGGATCAGTGGTTCGAAAGCGCACCGTTGAAAGGCATTCTCGGCCTCGAAGGGGTCATCGGTAATTTCGCCGACCCTTATCAGGCAGGTACGGCGTATGTCCTGCTGCACCACGCCTTCGGCGAAGTGAATGGACGAACGGGAGCCTGGGGAATTGCCCGAGGCGGCATGGGTGCGATCACAGCGGCAATGGCGGGCGCGTTGGTCAGCGCCGGCGGACAGGTGGAAACACTGAGTCCCGTCACCGAGCTCATGCTGGACGGCAGCGGGGTGCGGGGCGTTGAACTCGAAGACGGGCGCAAACTGACATCAAAAATCGTGATCGGTGGTATCCACCCGCAGACGCTCCTCCTCAACATGGGCGCGGCAGACTTACTCAGCCCGGACGACCGGCGCCGCATGCAGAACTACCGAAGCCATTCAGCGACCTTCCGTATGAATGTCGCGCTGTCCGAGCTGCCTCGATTTGCAAGCCTGCCGGCCGACGCCACCGAGCACTTCCTCGGCGCCATAGAGGTAAGCCCATCCCTCGACTACCTGACAACGGCGTACAACGATGCTAAACATCAAGGCTGGTCACGGCGTCCGGTGATTTCCATGCAGGTACCGAGCACCCAGGACGAGTCCCTGGCCCCACGCGAGGGACACGTTGCGAGTCTGTTCTGCCAGCACTTTCAACGCCACCTTCCAGACGGACAAAGCTGGGACGACGTCAAGGAAAAGGTTGCCGATCAGGTCATAGAGACCATCGACAGCTACGCGCCGAATTTCAAATCGTCTGTGATTGCCCGCCAGATTAAGACGCCGCTCGACATCGAACGGGACCTCGGCATGGTCGGCGGCGACATCTTTCACGGCACTCTGCACCTGGATCAAATCTATTCTTTGCGACCTCTACCGGGCTGGTCGAGATATCGCATGCCGGTGGAACGCCTTTACCTGTGCGGATCCGGCGCTCATCCAGGGGGTGGCGTGACCGGCCTGCCGGGCAAAAACGCAGCACACCAGGTACTCGCCGACCGCCGCTCGTGGGCCTGAATTGCGCATGCGCTTGTGCATCATAGAAACCGGACTGACCCCAGCACGGCTCACACCTGAACACGGTGCATTCCCGCAAATGGCGATTCGTCTCCTGGACCCTTACTTGCCGGACGCCGAATTCAGCACGGTGAGCCCAGTCATGGGTGAGACCTTGCCGCAAGTGCACGAATACGACGGCTACGTCGTGATGGGCTCCGAGCACAGCGTGCTCGATCAGGCAGACTGGATCGATACTCTGAGAAAATGGATCAGAGATGCCGCTGCCGCCGATCAGCCTCTCGTGGGCATCTGTTTCGGCCACCAACTCATGGCGCAGGCGTTCGGTGCCGAGGTGCAACGCCGATCCTGGGTGACCGGCGCTACCGACTACTCCCTCACCGCAAACTCCCGCACCTTGTGTTCCGTGGCGTATCACCATGATCACGTGGTGACTCTACCTGAGGGAGCCGAATGCTGGTTGTCGCATTCGGACTGTCCCATTGCCGGTATCGCCTATCAGAGTTTCCCCGGGTGCTCTGTACAATCCCACCCGGAGTTTTCTACATCGTTCACTCGGGCTCTGTTCGAATACACTCGCGGCGGAGAGCTGACGGAACAACAGACCGACGCAGCGATCACGAGTCTTTCGTCACCATTGGAGCCAGAACCGATCGCGCAGAGATTCGCTGCGACTCTTTCATCCAGCAAAACCAATCACGCGTAGGGACAAGGTTTAGAAAACTCAGTCGAACAACCGATCCTGGCGGGTGGTTATCCCAATCTCCGCGCCGAGCTCCCGCGCATATCGGTGTCCTTCATACACCGCGGACGCAATGATGCCTGGGGCATCGCAGTCCCCCAATTTTGTGACACGTTGTCCTGCAGAATCGGCGGCAACAATTTCGTGGTATAGCGAATCCTCAGGCTTTCTGGCTGTCACCAGCATCAACGCATCCGCTTTAATCTCTCTTTCACGCTCGGTGTAATAACAACTTATGGATGCAGTTTTCCCGTCAAACTCATCCAGACCATGTCCCGTGACAATGTCTACGCCTAACTCTATGAGACGCTGCTGAGCTTGATATTGCTCATCCGTCTGCACACCCCAGGCACACACCATATTTTCCGTTGTCACATAGGTCACCTGGCAACCGTTGCCTACCAGGTGCTCGGCTATGACCCCGCCGAGATAATAGAAATCATCATCAAAGAGCAGAACATGTCCCGCCGGCAGACGCCCAGCAAAGACATCCTCGGGGGTGAAAATCGAAGAGTCGGGACCCAGATCATCGCAGGGTTTTTCGTGGTAACGACCGAACCCATCCCCGCGCCAGGTGGCGCCGGTCGCTATGACTATGTGCTGGGTCCCTGCCGCCACGGCGTCGGCCGCATTCATATGACTGTCGAGATATACATCAACGTTTGGCATGACCTGGATCTGCTGAACACGGTAGTCCCGAACGCGGATCCACTCCGCAAGCCCCGGCAAGCGGCTTTCCTGTGATACCCGCCCACCCAGTTCCGTTCGCGCTTCAGCCAACAATACCTGATAGCCGCGCTGTCCAAGTACTCGAGTAGCTTCGAGCCCGGCCGGTCCGCCACCAATCACAAGCACGCTCGCATCCTCGGCCCTGGCTGGCACCTTCTCGGGATGCCAGCCTCGCCGCCACTCCTCACCCATGGTTGGATTCTGAGTACAGCGGATAGGCACACTGAGACTGTCACCCGTGTAACAGATGTTGCAGCCAATACACTCACGTATCTCATCCAGGCGGCCTTCCTGAATTTTGCGCGGAAGGAACGGGTCTGCAATGGATGGACGTGCGGCGCCCACCAGGTCCAATACGCCGCGCCTGATTTGCGAGACCATCGCATCAGGCGACGTAAAGCGTCCTACACTCACAACAGGCTTGGAGGTCACGGACTTGACGTAAGATACGGCTTGCTCCAGCGATCCTTCCGGCACAAACCGGGATACCCCCATTTCCTGCTCATAGTCGTGGATGTTGATGTCCCACAAGTCAGGCAGTTCAGCGAGCAATTCGAACATCTCGCGGCGCTCTCCAATCGAAGGTGCCGCCATCGAACCATTGCCGTCGTCCGCCGCCATGCGTACAGCGACAGCACACGTATCCCCAACCGCCTCTTTAGTCTCCTCAATGACTTCTCGGACGAGACGCACACGATTTTCTAGGCTGCCACCGTACTCATCGGTGCGCTGATTGTTCACCGGCGAGAGAAACTGGCTGAAAAGATACCCGTGCGTGGCATAGACATAGACGATGTCGAACCCCGCCTCCCGTGCCCGCAGTGCTGCATCACGGTGCCAGCGGCGTAAGTTCTGAATGTCCTTTTTATCCATCGAGCGAGTCTGGAATGGATGTCCTCCACGATTCGGGAGACTGTCCACGCTCATCGCCACTTCGCGGGTCAGAAGGTTAGGCGCACCAGCTCCGCCCGCCCAGAGTTCAACACCCGCCAGCGCACCGTGCGCATGGACTTTTTCGGTTACCAACGCGTGCGCTTTGATGTCGGCAGCATTCCACAGCGCACCGTACGGGTGCGGCAGATCGTCGGAGCTCGGGTGGATTGAGCAATATTCGGTGCAGACCACCCCCCAGCCACCTTCCGCTTTGACACCGCGCATTTCGGCCAACATGCGCGGACGCAGCAGACCCATGCCATTACAATGTGGCACCTGATAGAACCGGTTGGGCGTTTCCACCGGTCCGATTTTCAGTGGCTCAAAAAGAATGTCGTAGCGTGCGTCACGTGACATCGGCAGTTTGCTTAAGCTTCGGTATTGCAGCATTGCAAAGGGGGATTTTCACCATCGACGCACCCTATAGGGCAGGTGGAGCCTGAAAGTCGCGATGCCAGTCTGTGTTTTTTTCGCTTGCAGGTCGCCATGCTGACAGACAGTCAAAAGGAGTAACCCATGACAAGAGAACTCCCCAAGCAGGCTCAAGTCGTCATTGTCGGTGGTGGCATCCTGGGTTGCTCGATTGCATATCACCTCGCTCGCCTGGGATGGCAGGACATTGTTCTCCTCGAACGGCAAAAGCTCACCAGCGGCACCACCTGGCATGCCGCGGGGCTCATCGGTCAGCTGCGGCCAAGCCAGAACATGACCAAACTGGCCAAGTACACCGCAGAACTCTACACCGGTCTTGAAGCGGAGACCGGTCAGGCAACCGGCTTCAAACAAAACGGTTCCGTCACCATTGCCACCAATGCAGAACGTTTTGAAGAACTGAAACGCAATGCGTCCATGGCAAAAGTCTTCAATCTGCCGGTCGACGTCATCGACCGCGCAGAAGTCGAGCGACTTTACCCGCTGATCAACACAGAAGACGTGGTCGGGGGAACCTGGATCGCCTCGGACGGTCAGGCCAATCCCATCGATATCACCCAGGCTCTGGCCAAAGGCGCGCGCATGGGCGGGGTGCAGATTTTCGAAGACACCAAAGTCACCCGCATCCTCAATAATGGTACCCGGGCAACCGGCGTCGTCACCGAGATCGGTGAGATCGACGCCAAATTCGTGGTCCTGGCCGCAGGGATGTGGACGCGGGATCTGGCTGCCTCGGTGGGCGTGCACGTGCCTTTGCACGCCTGCGAGCACTTCTACCTCATCACCGAACCGTTCGACGCTGTGACACCCGATCTGCCGGTCTTTCGCGACTACGACGCGTGCGCGTACTACAAGGAAGACGCCGGGAAGATCCTACTTGGCGCCTTCGAACCCGTGGCCAAACCCTGGGGCGGCGCAGGGATTTCCGAAGACTTCTGCTTCGACGAGCTACCCGGCGACTTCGAACACTTCCAACCGGTGCTCGAACAGGCATTAAGGCGGATGCCTGCCCTCGAAAGTGCCGGGATCCAGAAGTTCTTCTGCGGCCCCGAGAGCTTTACACCCGATGACCGTTACCACATAGGTGAAGCATCCGAGCTCGACAACCTCTACATTGCGGCGGGCTTCAACTCTATCGGCATTCAGTCCGCGGGTGGGGTTGGCAAGGTACTGTCTGAGTGGATACGCGACGGGCAGCCTCCCGTCGATCTCTGGGAGGTCGACATTCGCCGTAATCTGCCTTTCCAGAACAATCGGCGCTACCTCAGTGATCGTGTCACCGAAGGGCTGGGACTCCTGTATGCCATGCACTGGCCGTTTCGCCAATTCGCAACGTCACGGGGTGTCCGGCAGTCACCATTCCATCAGCGGTTGCTGGACGCCAACGCCTGCTATGGCGAAGTCGCCGGATGGGAACGCCCCAACTGGTTTGCCCCGCCCGGTGTCGAACCTGTGTACGAGTACTCCTGGTTCCGCCAGAACTGGTTCGACTATTCAGCCGCGGAACACCGCGCCATACGCGAGAACGTTGGCATGCTCGACCAATCCTCGTTTGCCGAGATTCTGGTGCACGGCAAAGACGCCACCACGCTCATGAACCAGGTATGCGCCAACGACATTGACGTTCCCGTGGGCCGTCTTGTTTACACCCAGTGGCTCAACGAGCACGGCGGTATAGAGGCTGACGTAACGGTCTGCCGCCTCGCAGAGTTGGAGTATCTCGTGGTCACACCCGCCGCCTCCCAGACACGTGATTATCACTGGCTGCGTCGGCATGCGCTGGCTTATAGCGCGACCGTGGCCGATGTGTCTTCAGGTTACGCGGTGCTGGGCGTCATGGGACCGAACAGCCGATCGCTCCTGAACAAAGTCTCACCTGCCGACCTCAGTAACGAGGCATTTCCGTTCGGGCACTTTCACGAGATCGAGCTGGGGTATGCAACCGTGCGCGCACTGCGTGTGACTTATGTCGGTGAACTCGGGTGGGAGTTGCATATACCGACCGAGTACGCCCTGCATGTCTTCGATCAACTGATGGAGGCCGGCACCGCCTACGATCTGAAACCGGTCGGCATGCACGCAATGAACTCTCTGCGCATCGAAAAGGCGTACCGTCACTGGGGCCACGACATCACCGATGAAGACACCCCCATCGAAGCAGGCCTCAATTTCGCCGTAACCTATGACAAACCCGGAGGATTCATCGGCCGCGACGCTCTGCTTCGGCAGAAAGAAAATGGGGTGAACCGCCGGCTCGTACAATTTCTCCTGCAAGACCCTGAGCCGTTGCTTTATCACAATGAACCCATCTGGCGCGATGGCGAAATCGCCGGGTATGTCGCCTCCGGAATGTACGGTCATACGCTGGGGGGCGCCGTGGGGCTCGGTTATATAGAACACGGCGCAGGGGTCGACCCGGCCTATGTGCGCGAAGGTACGTACGAGATCGAAGTGGCGGGCGCACGTGTGCCTGCGACAGCATCACTGCGACCGATGTATGATCCAAAGAGCGAACGCATACGGGCTTAGAACACAGTGCGGATTGACGACATCGCAACGGCTCTCAGCCAAGGCCTGAATGGTAAAAGCCTCGAAAACACCCTCAAAATCGATTTGGGCGACGCAGGCATCCTGCACATCGACGACGACTGCGTTACTCGATCGGATAAACAGGCAGCCACCACCGTCTCTACCTCCCTGGAGGTCATGACTGAGGTGGTCAGCGGAAAGCTCGATCTGGTCCTTGCCTACTATGAGGGTCACGCTGAGATCGAAGGCAGCCAGAACCTGGCGCTCAGACTGTCGCATTGCCTCGCCGCCAATGGCGCCATCGAGCCCGTGCAACGCTTCCGTCCGAGCGACGGGGCCGCAGACATCGCTGGCGCGCTGCGCACTACCGGAGCCGCGATTATTGACGATTGCGTACCCGCGGACGCCGCACTGACCGTCGCCGCAGAGTTACGGCCCCATTTCGACCGCTACGGACAGGAGTACTATGCCGATTTCGAAGGCTACAAGACGCTGCGCCTGAGCGAAATTCTCGCGCGCTCTCGAACCTCAGCGCAACTCATCGGCAACGCGCTGACCCTGGCTGTCATTGACGAGATTCTCCTCGATCACTGTATCAACTACCGGATCGGTAGCTGTACCGGTATAGAGATTCTTCCCGGCGAAGCCCAACAAGAGCTACATCGTGATGACGGTATCTATCCGTTGGCCATCCAGGGTATGGAACTGCAGGTCAGCGCAATGTGGGCGCTGTCAGAGTTCACCCAAGCCAATGGCGCAACCCACCTGATTCCCGGCTCTCACCGGGGACCGCCACACAATGTCTCTCACCAGCCTGACGCCACAGTTCAGACACCGATGGCGATCGGGTCTGTTCTGCTTTATCTCGGTTCATTGTTGCACGGCGGCGGCGCCAATCAGACCGACACCGCCCGTATGGGCCTCATCAACACGTACGCGCTGGGATGGCTGCGCCAGGAAGAAAACCACTATCTGGCTATTCCACGCGATATTGCCGACAGTTATCCACAACACATTCGAGCGCTGATGGGCTACCAGCCGCACGGGCCCCTGCTTGGGTCTTACCCGACACGAGACTACGAGTGGGAATTATGAATAATGCTTACGGAGATCTCAGTTTCTGGTTCGACAGCCTGGGTGAGTTGCCCGAATCCCATACAGATCCGCTGCCGGAAGAAACCGAGATTGCAGTTATAGGCGCCGGATTTACCGGCCTGTGGACGGCCTACTACCTAAAAAAGCGGCAGCCCGATCTCGACGTGACCGTCGTTGAGGCTTACACCCCGGGATACGGCGCCAGCGGACGCAACGGTGGATGGTGCATGGGCGAAGTCGAAGGCATTGACACCTACTTCCAGAATTCGCGAACCCGCGACGGCGCTCAAGCATTGCAACGCCAGATGTTCGATACCGTTGACGAGATTGGACGGGTTTCCCAGGCGGAGAATATCGACTGCCACTACGCCAAGGGCGGTTGGCTGCACGTCGCACGTTATCCGTTCCATGTTGGCGAGCTGCAGCAGTGGATTCAGGAGAAGCACGAACAGGGCTGCTCCGAGGATGATTATCGGTGGCTGGAACCGTCCGAAGGCGGGGCGCGACTCAGCTACGCCTCCCATCTTGGCGCCGCTTACGCAAGCAATTGCGCCGTTGTGCAACCGGCGCGTCTGGCACGGGGACTTGCGGATACCGTGCGCTCGATGGGCGTGCGCATCCTCGAAAACACGCCCGCGACCGAGCTCGTGCCCGGCCGTGTAAAAACCGCACGTGGCGAAATTCGCGCTCGCCACATCCTGCGCGCTACCGAGGGCTATACCTCCACGCTTAAAGGCGAAAAGCGCACGATGTTGCCCCTGTATTCGATGATTGTCGCGACAGAGCCCCTACCGGAACATATCTGGGAAGAGATTGGACTCAGCAAACGGGAAGTATTCGACGATCCCCGCCGGATTGTCATTTACGGGCAACGCACCATGGACAATCGCATGGTTCTTGGCGGCCGCGCGACCTATGAATGGGGGTCCGGAATCCGCCGCTCAATCGGGTTTGATAACGAGCACGTCGAGGTGGTCAGACAGACCTTGCTGGACATTTTCCCCGAGCTGGGCGCCTACGAGATCACGCACGGCTGGGGCGGGCTCATGGGTGTGCCTCGTACGTGGCGCCCTTCGGTCTATCACGATCCGAAAACCGGCATGGGCTGGGCGGGTGGTTACGTGGGCGAAGGAGTCGCCGCTACCAATCTCGCGGCGCGAACTCTCGTTGATCTCGTGCTCGAACGCGACACGCCGTTGTCCCGCCTGCCCTGGGTAGGAGATGTGCCCAGACGCTGGGAACCCGAGCCGCTTCGCTGGATAGGATCGAAGTTCATTCGATGGATGAACTACCAGGCTGACAAGGCTGAAGCACGCACAGAAAAGGCCGCCCGCCCCTGGCATTGGCTCACCGGCTGACGCTGCCGAATCGTTCAGCCCGTCAGCGGCGACGTCGCAACCCCGCGACATACGTGTAGGCGATGAAACTCGACAGCATGCCACTGACCAGAAGAATGACGGACATTTTGCCGCGGTGAGGCGTGTCGCGCGACCACATCCCGCTGGCATCTAGCCAGTACAAGGCATACATCGAAAGTACCCAGGGCACCAGCACAAAGGCAAGCTTGAGCAGGGACCAGAACTTAGCCAGCAGTGGATTTTGCATGTGAAAATACTAGCATGCACCCCAACGTAAACTTCTTGGCCTATTGGGTGAGTCGAATCGCTCTGCAGGCGGATGCGACCGTGGATTAACAATGGCCGATACCGCATTAAACGCAAAAGTGCTCAATCATTGGGGGCTTTTCTGGCTGGTGAGTCTGCCGATGTCGGCTGTCATGCTGATCGCCAGGTATCAGACAGATCTCGACGGCGCCGAGGGTGTGTCACAGATGATTGGCTTTTCCGTGCGTGCAGCGGTCCCTTTCATCTTCATCGTTGTCGCGATAGCCCCACTGCACACGCTCTTCACAAACAGCCTCACGAGCTGGCTGCTGCGCAATCGTAAATACATCGGCTTTTGCTTTGCGGTCGCCATGGCCTGGCAGGGTCTGTTCATCTACCTCATGTCTACGGTCCATCGTGAATTCTATTTCGATGAGATCTTCTACCTGCGCGACGAGTTAGAAGGCAGTACCGGATACATTTTCCTTGCCTTGATGGTCGCCACGTCTTTCCGGGCGGGCCGCAGACTCCTCAGTCCCGGACAGTGGCGCCTTTTGCACTTGAGCGCGATCTATTTTCTCTGGGCGTACCCGTTCAGCGTGTACTGGTGGAACCTGTCGTTTTACGACAACCCACAGTTCATCGACTACGTCTTCTACTGGATGGGTTTCTGCGCATTCGCATTGAGGATCGCCGCGTGGGGCACAAAAAGGTTTCAAGCTGGGACCGCGTCGATGGTTCAACTGGCAACGGGAACACTTGTCACAGCGATTGCTCTGGGTCTCGCCGCCACCGGTCGCCAGTGGCAGGAAGCTACTAGCGGACTTCTGACAACGCCGGAGTGGTCTGCCAATCTAGAGTTATGGCTGCCGTTCTGGCCATTCGAGCCTTTTCTGCCCCTCGCCGTTCTTGGCATGGGGGTCGCTATCCTCACTCACTCGCGCCGACAGCTTCACCCAAACACGGGAATCAGCTAAGGGCCGCGGGCTCATCCCGCAGCTTTGCGATGGGAAGTTCGTTGCGTAAGCGCTCGAGAACGCCTCGTTGCTATATATCCAGGCGGGCAGCGTGTTCGAACTCACGACGGTGTGTTGATTCCATAATGCCTGGCTGTTTCGTCCAGGGCGATTACCAGCCGTTCAATCAACGTATCGACGTCTTCTTTCGTACAAACCAATGGCGCCGCACTGATGATGCTGTCTTTAACCGCGCGAACCACAAGACCCGCCTCAGCGGCTGCGTCGCGGCAGTGGGTGGCTGCTTTGTGCTCGGCTTCGAGCCGTGCGCGGCTGGGTTTATCCCGCACCAGCTCGAGCGCGGCCAGCATTCCCAGTGTTCTCACCTCACCAACAATCGGGTGGTCGCCAAGCGCTTTCCATCGTTCCGCCCAATAGGGACCGATATCGCCCTTTACATAACCCGGCGTATCCAGCTCTTCGTAGAGATCCAGCGTGGCAAGACCGGCGGCACAGGCAGCTGGATGACCCGAATAGGTAAAGCCGTGTCCAAATTCGCCCCCCCTGCTCGTCAGTACATCCGCGATCCGATCGCCAACCAGCACACCACCTAGCGGCTGATAGCCGTTGGTGACACCTTTGGCAAATGTGATGAGGTCTGGCCGAGTGCCAAAGTGCTCACACCCGAACCACTGGCCAGTACGTCCGAATCCACAAATAACTTCATCGCTGATGAAAAGGACTTCCCGCTCATCCAGTACTCTCTGTACCGCTGGCCAGTAACTGTCCGGCGGAATAATGACTCCGCCCGCACCCTGCACCGGCTCACCGATGAATGCTGCAACGTTCTCAGCCCCGAGTTCATCGATTTTTTCGGCAACACTCATGGCCGCTTGCACGCCAAATTCGTCCGGCGGCAGATCGCCACCCAACTCGTACCAGTACGGCTGTTGTACATGATATATGTAGGGCAGCGGCTGGAACTGCTTGTGCATATCTGCCATCCCACCCAGGCTCGCCGCAGCGATAGTGCTGCCGTGGTAGGCATTTTCACGGCCCAGAATAATCTTCTTCTTCGGCTTCCCTATGAGATCGAAGTACCGATGGACGATACGGATATTCGTGTCGTTCGCCTCGGATCCGGAGCTCGTAAAAAAGACATGTTTGAATTGAGCCGGCGCAATCCCCGTCAACCGCCCGGCCAACGCTGCGGCCGCTTCGTTCGTACAGTTGAAGAAACTGTTGTAGTACGGCAGGCGTTCAAGTTGTTTTGTTACGGCCTGCACAATGCGGGGCTGACTGTAGCCGAGATTTGTGCACCAGAGCCCCGAAAACCCGTCCAGCAGAACGTTACCCTCTGCATCGGTGATGTAGATACCTTCAGCACTGGAAAACAGACGGCCGCCGGATTTCTGGTACTCGGCAAAATCGGTAAATGGATGCAGATGGTGTTTCCGGTCCTGGGATTTCAACTCGTCGTGGGTAAATGCAGACATGGCAAAGGCTTCTGATTAAACGAGCGGATCATGTCACAAATGCCCGCAATGAACACGGTGGCCGCCGCCTAGGGCTCGCGTTGATCGCCATACCAGTATCGATTCAACAGCCCCGGACTCTGGTCTGCGTTCAATCCGCCCGAGCGGAGTATCTGCCACATAATCGTCAGAAAGTGCCAGTTGCCGTGCTCATCCCATTTCCGCGTAGAGCCCAGCGCTTTGACGTCGGGCAGGCGTGCCAACTTCTGGCCCCTTGCCCGGCCAAGATCGCGCATGCTGGTTAGGAACTGCACGTCTTCCGCAATGCTCAAGGTTTCGTCATAACCACCGATCGCATCAAAATCTAACCTCCGACAAAACACCACACCGGTATCGATCCGGGTCAACCAGGCTATTGGTAATAGAACCGAATAAGTCATCGCTATACCGAACGTGATTTTTTCGAGTTTTATTCCCGTCGAACCGGCGACGACTTTATGGTTGCTCATCGCCTGCTCGATGGCAGTGAACGTTTCAGCATGGATGCGCATGTCGGCGTCTACGAAACAAAGCAACTCACCCGAAGCCATCTCAGCACCTGCATTTCTCACAGTCGCGATATTTCGTTCCACTACATTACGAACCAGACAACGCCTTTCTTTCCCTATTGCTGCGGTTTGGTCGCGCGAGTTATTGTCCGCAACGATGACCTCCACCGCCTCGCTTCCCCCTCGGTAGCTCGAGCTTGAATGCTCAATGGAATCAAGTAGATAAGGCAGGTAGCTCGCCTCGTTATAGGCCGGGATGACAACGGAAAACTTAGGCGCTGTCACTTTCGCTGTTCAGGCACTGGCGATCCAAATGCCGGCATTACGGCGGGAACTTTTGTCTCCTGTATTCCTTCGTCGAGGAATTCGCGAAAGCCCGACGAAAGGCGAAACTTGTCGGATTCGTACCATTGTGCGGCGAAGGGTAGACCGTTGATCAAAATCGGGGCATCGTACGCAAACTTATCCCATACTTTTTGATCCAAATGGCCCGCCTCATACATCAAGAATGGTGCATCCAAGTGTTGATAGAGTGTTACCGCGTGCGTGTTGAGTCGCAGTCGATCCTCGCTCGATAGTTCGTCGAGGTTTTCTGTTGCCCAACGGCTGGGCAAGGTTCACATGACCCGTGGTTTCCTCCTTCTCCTGATTGGCGGACGGTTACATCAAGTCGTGGGCGGTTGATGTCGTTCTTGTTTCGGCGATAAGGCCGACAGCGGTAGTTGCATGTCAAATACCTGGTCTATCAACCGCGCAGCACTTTTATCACCTGCATCAGCGAGGGCGGATAGTTCCTTCAACCTTACTACCGTCTCTTCCTCGTACTCAGGAAAATCGCCCCGAGTCCCCTTCTTGGAAAAATCCATCAACGCAGCAAACAACCACGGCGCTCGAGTCTGTTCGAACACGCCAGGAAAAAAATCCCTCCACAACCCATCTAAAGAACATCCATCCAAACGGCGGCGAACGATAAGTTCTTCCAGTACGCTGACTTGTCTACATACACTCGACATCCCCTGTGCATATCCCGGATTTATATGACAAATAGCGTCGCCAATCGGAAGGAGCCCTTCCGGGAATGCCGTGAGTTTCTCGTAGTGCCGATTGACACTGCGCGGGAACAGGTACTGATGCGGGTCAGAGATAGGTTGCGCGTTTTTCAGGAGATCTGAAATGCGGGAGGTATGCAACGTTTCCATGTAGCGATACATGTCTTTGAGTTTCGTGGGTGGGTAGTCGCCCAAACGACCGGCAAGTGTCACAAGCCACTTTCCGTCTTCAATTTTCACCAACGAACCACCACGCTTCACATAATCCCCTGTACGTGCGGACGAAATCAGGAATCCGGCACCCTCGAATGCGTCTGGATCTATGGGCTTGAATAAGACAGACGTATAAGCAAAATCACATTCAACCTTAGACGCAGGTGGGGAATCGAATCCCAACTGATTTAACCAGCCGATGGTTCGACTCACTCGTCCAGTTGCATCGATTATCAATTCCCCGCCTACTTGATCGCCACTACGGGACACGACCCCCACGACGCGGTTACTACGGCATACAATCTCTTGTACGTGAGTGTTATATCGCGTCTCAACATTCGGCAGCGCTTCTACGTAGCCGCGGATAACGTGTTCCAGCAACGCCCTGGATTGCATTCGCAGCGGTGCACTACCGTCAATTGGCTCGGGCTGAAAACGGGAGACACGGTAGGTCTTTCCATTCGGCGTGTACGCGAACCAGTCGCTAGGGCCCGCGGTCTTTCCGCCCAGATGATCTAAATCGGTATTCAGATTCGGAAACAACCTGTTCAGAATTTCCAACCCGCCGGGCAATAGGTGGTGTTGATGATGGGCCTGCGGAATAGCATCTCGGATCATCGGATGACTTGGTATGCCATCCCGATCAATCACGATCACTCTTTCGAAGTGATCAGACAGCACTCGCGCACAAGCCAAGCCTGCTATTCCACTTCCAACAACAACCGCTTGAGAAAAATTCATAAACTAGTTAGTTTTATTAACTGGATAGATATTACTATCACAACAGCGCGCTGTCTAATCGCATGAGGAACATATGGCACAAAGATCCAGATGCCCAATAAATCTCTCGTTGGAGATCCTAGGCGACAAATGGACGTTAATCGTCTTAAGAGACATTTCGTTGGGGGAGCGCCGCCATTTTAGAGAACTACTGACCCAATCCAAAGAGGGTATTCCTTCGAACATGTTGTCAAATCGGCTGAATCTACTAATCCAAAGTGGCTTGCTCACTCGCAAAGATGATCCTTCACACAAGCAAAAGCGCATCTATTCCCTCACTGAACAAGGTATTGCTCTGATTCCGGTACTGGCACAACTGGCCATTTGGGGTCGCCACTACTTACCTGTGGATAACGAGCACGATGAAATGGCCAAGACGCTGGAGGATGGCGGGCCTGTGCTTTGGGAAAAGCTCATGGAGCGCCTTCGGAAACAACATGTGACAGACTAATTAGTCGCCCAGACCCGATCGGAAGGACAATAGAGGCCGAGGCCGATGTTCGCTTCACCCGTCAATAGAAGACAGCTCGTACGCGTAATACTATGTGCCGATAAGATTGCTACGGAGCGGGTATGATGATGAACCAAGCCACGGGGCGCTACGCGCCACAATCGCGCATCCGGAATTCGCGAGATCCTCGGATTTACGCTCATGGACAAAGATGTTCGCACGTCGTCGGAAATGCCGTAGGTGGTCGCGACAGCGTGGCACGCCCTCCCACTAATTTGTTTGTGTGCAGAGCATAGCTCCCAGCGACCACCGAGCGAAGATCAAACGAGCTGATAACCCTCGTCGCTGAGTGGCAACGTACGGATCCGTTCGCCGGTCACTTTAAAAATCGCATTGGTCACAGCGGGCGCTAGTGGCGGCAGCGCTGGTTCCCCCAATCCCGTCGGCGGGTTGTCGCTCTGAATGAAGTGCACGTCCACATCCGGTGCCGAGGCAATCCGCAACACCGGATAATCGTCCAGGTTGTCCTCTTGAATCACCCCGCCCTCAACCGTGATCTTCTGCATTGCCATCGCGCTAAGCCCATCGATGATGGAGCCCTGCACCTGGCCCAGCGCACCACTCATGTTGATGATTGGGCCAACATCGACAGCCACCGTGACTTTGTTGACGCGGAAGCGGCGCTGCTCATCCACGGTCACCTCAGCGACTTGTGCAACGTGGCCCTGGTGGCAAAAGTAGAACGCCAGCCCTAGCGCCGTATCAGGTGGCATATCACGGCCCCAGCCAGCTTCTGCCGCTGCCCGCTCGATGCAATCGATGGCGCGGCCCGTGTTTAGTGCGCTCCGGTTGCCTGGATCCAGCCAGCGCCTCTCGCCCATAAGCTCAATCAAAAACTCAACGTGATCACGGTCCGCGACAACGGCAAGTTCGTGAATGAAGCTCTGCTCCACGAAAGCGTTGGTGTTGGAGCTTGGCGCGCGCCAGTTTCCGCAGGCCGTAATGATGTCCTTGTAGCTGTGTCTGACGCGACTATTGTCGAGCCCAGTGAGGGTGAACTCTCTGCCGAAAAGCTTGGAGCCCGTCGGCGCCTTACCGTTGTGAGACACGCCAACGTAGTGCTGATCCAGTGCTGTCAGGCGCCCATCGGAAGATACTGCACCTTTCATGTACTGGAAGCTGGCAGCGCGGAAGTAGTCATTGTGAATATCGTCTTCGCGCGTCCACGTCAACTTCACCGGCACGCCCGAGATTTTCGAGATCATGATCGCTTCCGCAGCGAAGTCGTGAATGGCACGTCGACCGAATGCCCCTCCCATACGTGTGCTATGTACTCGTATCTTTTCGGGTGGCATGCCCAACATGTTCTTCGCCAATTCCTGCACCTGAAACGGGTACTGGCTTGGCATCCAGATTTCCATTCTGTCCGACTCTCCGTCTTTGCCGACCCGGTAGTCGACCGTGCAGTTCATCGGTTCCATACACAGGTGCGCGACGAACGCGCATTGATACAAGCCTTCTGCAGTACGGTTAGCCGGATCGAGCAAAGCGGCGTCGACGCCGCCATCGTCTTTAAGTACCTTGCCACCAGCCTCCGGACCCGTCTGCCGAGCAAACTCGATCAGGTCCTGCCAGCTATCACTAGAGGCATTGCTTTCGTCCCATTCGATTTTCAGCTTCTGCTTAGCCCTGAACACAGACCAGGTATCGTCTCCTACAATGGCCACCCCGCCCTGAAGCTCTGGCAGGCCATTGACGAAGTAAGCACTGATACCAGCCCGGGTGTCCGGTTCCACGATGAATGCATCGAGCACACCCGGCAGCGACCTAATCTCTGCCTCGTTGAAGCGCTGGACCGTGCCGCCCCTTCTCGGGCAACGCGTGTACGAGGCGTACTTCATGCCAGGTATTTCGACGTCAATGCCAAACTTGGCATCCCCTGTTGAGATGGCCACGTTGTCGACGGCTCCGATGCGCTTGCCAATAAGGGTGTAGGTGCGGGGATCCCTGAAGCTCAGCTGCTCCGGATCGGGAATGGGCTGTCGAACGGCCGCTGCGGCCAGTTGTCCGAACGTGAGGCTCTCTCCGGAAGAGTGGACGACCGTGCTCTCGCGCACCTCCAACTCGTCGCGCCGCACCTCCAGAAACTCGGCAGCCGCGCTCAGCATCATCTCCCGTGCAGATGCGCCCATCTCTCGCATCTTCTGATAATTCTGCGCCAAAGACGTCGACCCGCCAGCACCCTGCAGTCCGTACCTGGCAGCATCGGTTTCCGCCACGACGACGGATACGTCTTCCCAGCGCGCGCCCAACTCCTCGGCGATAATCATCGGCAGCGACGTGTTGATGCCCTGACCCATTTCGGGGATGGAAGAGTAGATGGTTATCTGACCATCGGAAGTGATGCTCACGTAAGGATTCAACGGCTTTGACCCGACCATGATGGGCAGTTCATTTGCGAGTGCCGGGCGCGGCAACGTCATCTGTAACATCAAGCCGCCGCCTACCAAGCCCGAGGCAGTGAGAAAGCCGCGCCTGTTCACGTCGAGCCGACTCACAATGATCCCTCCGCCGCTGCGTTGTAATAGGTGGCTGCCGTATGCACCGCCTCGCGGATGCGGATATAAGTGCCGCACCTGCAGAAATTCCCGGCCAGCGCGCGGTCGATATCATCGTCCGAAGGGCTGGCGTTATCGGCCAACAGCGCGGCGGCCGTCATGATCTGCCCCGCCTGACAGTAGCCGCACTGGGGCACGTCGTGCTCCACCCATGCCTGTTGCAGCGGATGCAAGCCGCTACCACTGCTGAGGCCTTCAATGGTGGTCACTTCTCCGGAAACAGACGACACAGGCGTCACGCAGGAGCGGATGGGTACTCCATTCAGGTGAACGGTGCAGGCACCACACTGAGCAATCCCGCAGCCGAACTTGGTGCCTGTCAGTTGCAACCGGTCGCGCAGCACCCATAGCAGAGGGGTGTCGGGCTCTGCGTCGATCTGGAAGGTTTGTTTGTTGATTTTTAGTGTGTATGAACTCATCCGTGTTCCTTGATTTCCGTATAGCGTCAGCTGCGCGGGACGATAGCATGCATCACGCGGCCGAGGCTGCCGGCGTCAGAACTTTCGCGCCGTGAAAATGTGAGCAGACGTCGGGAACACCGCGTCCCCTGATGGCCCAGCGTACCTCCCGAGTGTCTTGTCGGACTCGATCAAGACCTCTTCGATCTCGTCCTCACTGAGATAGATATCGAATAGTGGGAGCCAGCCTCGAAGCTCGGCCTCGACCATCTGACGCGAGCTTGGAAACTTCGCAGCCTCGGTCTTCGCTTCGACTGATATGTCCGTAAATCCGCCGCTTTCGAGTACCGCTACAACTTCATCGGAATCTCCGAGGCTGTAGGGCAGCCGCAAAGCGTCTGCCGCAGCCGTCCCGACTTGCTCTTCCAGCACAGAGATTATGTCTGCATATGCCGGATTGTGCTCGACGGATCGCCATACGGCGATCGCAAGTGTTCCACCTGGTTTCAAAGCCCTGAACATCTCGGCTGCGGATTTTTGACGATCCTCGAAGAACATCATGCCGAACTGGGATATCACGCAGTCGAACGCGTCACAATCAACATCCAGAGCCTCAGCACTGCACAACACCCAATCAATGGAAGGCTCTATCTCCTCTGCAGCGGCGAGCATGCCGGGTGCTGGATCAGCTCCGACGACACGACCGTTTGCACCTGTACGATTCAATGCTCTCCGGGCAAGCACGCCAGTACCGCACGCAACATCCAGGACATGCGCGCCTTCCTGAATTTTCGCGCCATCAACCAGGTGCTTTGTCCACGCCTCAAACAAGGCAGGAACAAACAGGTTCTCATATCCACGCCCCGCCTCGACTAGGTCTTCTGATTCATTCTGCTTCATCGGCGCACCATCGTTGTTGTTGGCCCCGGATAGGGATGATTGGTAGTCTCTTGCTCTCCCGAAAATAAATTGTTGATCAAAAAGCAAGGGGACGCCAGCGGAGCTGGAATTTATGGAGCTCATTCTTGTCTTAACGTGATGAATGCTGTTAAGAGGCCTCCATCAAATGCAAAAGCTCCTGGTTCGCGGCGGCAAAATCATGGTTGCAACCGCCGCGACATGGTCGGTAGGAGCTTCACTCTATGTCTTCTCCTCTCCCGTATCGATGCACGGCGTCACCAGCGTCATTACACGCGACTCAAGCACTGTTGTGGAGGTTCTTACGCGCGAGCAATCCTGGTATGAATCCCAGGGTCTATGGGGATTATTGTGGCTTGTGTTTTTCATTGGATTTTATTTGCTGGCAGTCTGCGTAGCCCGGAGCGGCAACTATATAGCTCTCGCGATTCTGAGCGTGACAGCCGTCGCGCTGTCTATCGTCACAGGCTTTTCGATTGGTGGTGCTTACTTGCCGGCCGCATTCAGTCTGTTCATTGGAACGCTGATGTTTCTTTCATCTAAGCTAGTGAGGGCACAACGTTGATTTTGCTCATACTCACGACTGGAATAGTAGTTGGAATACTTCCAGGCCTTCTCAAACTGGACAAAGTGCTTAGCATCACCAACATCGTCGTTGGTTTAGCTGGCGCATTCGTAGGCGCATTTCTAGGATTTGGCGACGCGCCATTTCTTCTGAAGTATCCCCTATTGAATGAGGTAACGCTTATGGTTGCTGTATCGCTTCTGTTTGTCCTTGGAAAAGTATTTGTAACAAGAAATCGAAAAGCTCCGTAGCCCTCGACTGCTATGCAATGACCGAACCGTTCGCGCTCAAATCACCCAGGAAAGTCGTTGTTTTATTTCTCTCGTGCCTTCCTCACGAAACCACTCCCCATGGCTGATGATTACCTGTTTTGGCTCCCAGTCGTAGTGGTTGCGGGTCAACCCTCATTGCTCTCCGATTAATCCGCAGTATTCGCCAACTTCTGTTGGATCCGGCCGACGAACTCACCGAATCCGGCATTCTCCAACACTAGCCCGCTCTCCTCTGACGGCCAGTTGTAACGGTTCAGAATCGCCACGCCAACCGCGACAAAGTCAAAAAACAGTCTAGAGGTCTTCGGGCAGAACGATTCCCATCTCGCGGCGTTTCAAACGCCACAGAGCAATTAATTCTCGGCGCTTGTCAGGGTTCGTCAACGACAGATCAGTAGTTTCTGCGGGGTCGTTTTTCAAGTTGTACAAACCGAATTTGGACTCGTCAAAGGGGCCTTCAACGTTCATCAGTTTCCAGTCACCGACGCGAAGATACGCTCGGTTGTGTTGAAAAAAAATCGTGTAGTCAGATTCATCGTAGATCTCTGCAAGAGCGTCGCTGAACAACGGCAAAAGCGACTTTCCAATCATCGGGCGCCTAGATTTTGGATAGGTCGCCTCGGCTACAGACAGCAAGGATGGCGCGATGTCACTTACGGTGATGTAGCTGCCACTTAGAGCCCCCCTGTGAACCACCCCGGGTCCCGCAATAATCAGTGGTGCAGCAATACCTCCCTGCGTGGTGAACCCCTTGTACAGGCGATGCGCAGCGCTACTGGCCTCGGCCCAGCCGGGACCGGTAGTGATGAACGATCCGGCGCGGCCCATATTCTCGAAGTCGATGTTGTAGTTGGCTTGAAGAAACTCGCTAAACCGCCCGGTCTGATAAAAGTCATTGCCATCGGCACCATTGTCACTCATAAAGAGAATCAGTGTGTTGTCGTACCTACCACTTGATCTTAGGTGCGAAACAAGCTGCCCAATGTGCCGGTCCAGGTTTTCAACCATCGCGGCATAAAGCTCCATCTTACGAGCCTCTCGTCGCTCCTCGTCTACATTAAGGTCATTCCATTCCCGTAGTGCGGGATTTCGTGGTGGCAATTGCGCTCCCGTGCCAATCACCCCGGAACGCTTGAGCGCTCGAAACCGCAACTCACGATAATTGTCGTATCCCATGTCGAAGTGCCCATCGTAGAGATTGAGATCTTCGTCCGGTACTTGGAGCGGCCAATGAGGCGAGGTATATGCCGCGTAAATGAAAAATGGGCCTTCGTCGTCACCATGTTCATCTAGGTATTGGATCAGTTTTTCCGTGTAAACCGAAGTGGTGTAGCGACCAACCGGATACGGCACGCGCTGACCGTCTTCGTAGTATTCGCTCCCGTGCGCATCTATTCCGGTTTCGTCAAAGTGGTTGCCTGCTCCGCCATTTAGATTGAAAGACCGGTCAAATCCATACTTCGAAGGCGCGTATTCCCGCTCATAGCCTAAGTGCCACTTCCCGGCCATATACGTCTTGTATCCAGCCGTCCTCAGAACTTCCGGCAAAAAAGCAACGCGATCCGACAAATGACCCTCGTAGCCAGCCAGCCCTTCGGTAATCCGACCACGCCGAATAGATTGGCGTCCAATCCCTGCAATATGGTTGTTGTTTCCGCTCAACAGCATCGCCCTTGTTGGAGCGCAACTAGACGCGGTATGAAAGTTGGTAAACGTGATGCCCTGATTCGCAAGTTCGTCGATGTTGGGCGTTTTGATATCGCTGCCAAACACGCCGATGTCTGTGTATCCCAGATCATCAGCGACAATGAGCACGATATTCGGTTGGGCAGCGGTGGCAATGTCAGCAGAAGCACAGTCAGCAGTACACGCCAAAGCGATCATCAGCCATGCGTGCTTGAGTAACCGGATATTCATCTAGTCTGTAGCAGGCGATTCTTGAATTATGTGTACGTCACGCTGCGGGAAGGGAATGGAGATCCCGGCAGCATCGAAACGCCGTTTGACCTCCCGCGTAACGTCCCAGTACACGTCCCAGAAGTCATCAAGGGCCACCCACGCCCGTACGACAAAATTCATCGATGAGTCTCCCAGTTCATGTAGTTTGACAATCGGCGCTGGATCTCTCAAAACCTACTAGCAGATCCACAAACTATATCATTCTCGAAAATCTCTGACTGATTATCTATGCAATCGGAATCGTTCGTGCAAAACATGCAAAAAGGCAGTCTTTTTCATGCTGATCGTCTCGAGTTTCGAGCCGAACTCATTCGCACCGAAGGTCTGCTGTGTGCGGCTCAAGCTGGAAAGCATCGAGTTGTAAAGACCGTTAGCTACTCCAACCGCGGAGAGCCGTGTGGGTTTAGGCGACCCTGCAAGGCAAAATACTGATCACCGCGGGTGCGGACCCGTAGGGTCACATAGGCGTAGTGACCGCTTGCGAGTCGGAGAAACAACCCTTCGTCGATCCGATCCGACCACTCGTGCGATTCCGCTTCGAATCCGATCACGATAGCGGGCATATACCCATCCTCGGGCGCGTCGATGAAATCCAGCCTGTCTTGCAGTTGCACGCCGCCTTCGCGTACAGCGACGCGACAAAACCAGTCGTAGGGTTCTTCGCTCAAATCCTCCACGGCGCAGCCGATTGAGATATCGCCTTCGCCGGCTGCTTCACCATGGGGATTTATATTATCCAGTGACACGTCAACTGGCGTGCCATCCTTGTCAAACATAACTGCGCCCGTGACAATCGTGTGCAGTGTGTCCCTCGCCGTCGTGGGTCGTAAGACGAACAGGGCCGCTTCTCCGTCTGGAGGCATTTCGTGATGCCCGCCCGCGAGCAGCACGTGCTCGATCTGGTACGTGCGGTGGGTCAGGCCCACTGGCGTGTAGCCTGTCTTGGTGACATCGATGTGAAACCCGACGCCTCGGTGTGCGCGCATGTGAAAGTACCCATCTGCATCGGAATGAATGGCGTGTAACTTGCTGTATCCAAAGTAAGGGAAGTGGAATGGCGCAAGTACACGGTCAAATACTGATAGGCCGATTTGCGCATCCGCTATGCCCTTGCCCTCTACATTCACCACTCGGCCGGTGAAATTCAGCGAGGTGTTCACCAGCTCTTGCGCGTGTTGTCGAGTGATCGAATAGGAACGACTCTCAGCGGAGCGCTCTAGAATCCGCTCGATTCTTGAAATGTCTTCGCTCGTCGATACTTCGGGGGTTGGGGATGCGCACCCGGTGACAACCCCAAGCATCATCAGAGCAAACAGCCACGCGGCATTCGAATTTTTAGCGATGGGGGCTTTTGTAGGCAATGTTGAATGCATCTAGTATGAGGTTGAAGAACGTAACAGTTCGCTGCGGCGTCCAGCTCCAGCCGACGGTGTGCCCGTGGCCGAAATTAAACGGCGGGCGACCGATATCGAATTTGTGCTCTATCGGGCCTTCGAGTCGCGCCTCCCCGCCTATCGGATGTGTCTTGCTACGAGCTATAAACGCCATCACTTCGTGATGATCCGTCACTTGACGCGTCCGCCAACCCTCCTCGCCATCAGGGCGGTACTTCAGCATGTAGCGGCTGCTGGGACTTGCGTCTGGATTGTATTCGTAACGCGCACCGGACTCGTGGGTTGGTTTTATCAGGTGCTGTGCCAGATTCCAGCCAATCCAGGTGTGGTCTGAAGGGTTATACATATTGTAAAGGCGAGTGTGTGGCGTGCGTAGGTACCCGCGGTAGCCGAACTCGTCAGCAGAATCTGGAGTGACTAGATCGCGCACCTCTGGCAATGTCAGATCGTCCCGGGGATCCAAAGATCCGGCGGGAACTGCGCCGACTTGGAACATGGCATCTTCAGCCACCATACCCAACCGCAACGCCTCAGTGAGCACAACGCTGCCCAAACTGTGCGCGGTAACGTGAACTACCCGATCAGAGGGCTGAGACTCCACCAGATCCTTTAACGCTGGGCCGGATTTATAGGCTCGGTATTCGCTTTGGAATAATCCATATGCCAGGCGCGGTTTAATGGTTGGCCAATGCAAGAAAACGAGGCGCCCTTTAAACCCGCGATGCCAAAGCCGCTTGAATATCGTCTCCCCGCCCTTAACGGTGGCGCTGAGGTATCCCGCTTCGCCCTCCGTCTGCCAGCCGTAGACCCACACAAGGACGTGTTTGTCTTCATACCAAGGTGGATCAAACTCGATGCCTTGTGAATCCTCGACCCATTGCAACTCCGGGTCGGGAGGTTGTTCGGGCCCATAGGTCCACGGGGCTCGGATACGCTCTGGCCAGTCGATGCGGGTGCGTTTATAGAAGGATTTCACCGGCCGTATCTCTATGTCTATCGTTCCCCGACTGATCAGGCTGCCGTCCCCATTCGCTAGTTCTATCCGCAGCTGCCCGCTCCCTGTAGCCGCGCCTTCCATGAGCAAACAAATTCCCCACCCGTGGACACCTTTGATTGGTGTACCCAACCGGCTGGCTTCGATTTCAAGACGATTGCCACTGCTCACGCTTCCCAGCATTGCGACGTGGTCTTCACCCAATTGCGCGCGTGCCACGTCTTCATTCACCAGTTGCTGATTGGTGCATGCGCGGTCTGCTGAGCGAAACAGGTTGATTGCCGGCGCTCGGGCGTTGCCGGGTTTCAAGGACAACATCAGCATGCTTTGTGCGTCGCGATTGCCTTGTTCGTCCACCTCAATCCACAGCGGATAGAGATCTTCTAAGTCTCGCACTGAATCGACTGCAGGAGTCGTGTGGTCGGGTCGTTCGATGGGCCAGGATTCGGAGATTTCCAGATCGTCCTGGTCTTCATTGACCCAGAAGATAAAGGGTCTAGATGGGCTCGTCTCATCAAGGGGTATGCGAGGGTGAGATATGAGTTGGATGAGGCCGTCGCGATTTAGGTCCAGCCCGACGGGGCGCGGTTCGGCGGCTACCCAATTAGGTGTGATTAGCCACCACGCGGCACATAATCCCAAGAATCCATTCCGTGAGCGCATTGACTCCACCCCTTGTTCCAGCGCTTATTATGCCACCCCGACAGATGACGCCCAACGTCCTGTTCACGCGAGATTCAGCCACGGTTCGGTTGCTGGCCCTAGTTGCCTCCCTGTATTCTCCTCGCCTCCTTACTGTCGATCTGAATATGTTTTCCAAGCCGATCAACTGGCTGTGTGTCTTGTCACTTGCCGTGATTTTCGCTCCCAATTCCGCCCGCGCCGAAACCTGGGCAGGATTGCTGTCCGACGTGCTCGGCTATCTCAACATGGATCGCGCGCATCTGCGGGACAAACTCCATAGCGGCGAAATCATTTACGCCGGCATGCCCGAGCACGAAGACCTGCCGGAACAGCTGGCGGTGGGCGGTACGCTAATGCTCATTCCAAAACCTTCGGGCCAGGAGATCGTGCAAAAATTTTTGAACGCCGAGGGCCTCACAAAACATGCCGGCTCGGAAACGCTTGCCATCTTCCAGGAAGACTCTTCAGCTCCATTTGGCAGTGCGTCGCTACCCACCACGGAATGGGCCGCCATTACCTCACCCTCGGCATCAGAAACCTTCAACCTCAGCGCCGCCGAGGCCCAAATGCTGCAAAAAAACGTCCACCAGTTCAAGCAAGCCTACGAAGCTCTGTTGTACGGCCGCTTCCGCAGTTATTATCATGAAGGCTTAGCCGGCATCCGGCCCTATGAACGGCCGCGCAAAACTGACGACCCGAGTCTGGAGATAAGGACCGCGCTAGCCGGGTTCACATTTTTGGACAAACACTTCCCCACCCTCCGCGAATCGATCCTAGGTAAACCTGTTGCGTCAATTGACCAGGAACAGTTCTTTCTGCTGCACGAATCCGAGATCAACAACAAGCCGATGCACATGCTGTCTCGACAAATCTTCGAGATCACAGGCGATTGGGGGATCGGCGCTGATCTCCAGTTCTACGCAACGCATGGATTGAACGCCGGCTTTGTCCTGATGGGAGTCGTGCCCTACCAACAAGGCAGCCTCGTCTTTGCCCTGTTTCATGTGTTCACCAATGAGGTACTTGGGTTTGGCAGCAGTCTCAAAAAGCGCGTCGGGCGGGCGCGGGCGAATGAGCTCATCGCGTCGTATTTCGAAAGTGTGCGCCAGCAGCTGGATGCTTCTGCCGAAGAAAACTGAACGACCGCAGGTTAACTATCCATGCGATTCCGCGAATATCAGTTCCAACTCGAGCCGTAGAGCAGGATTCGGCGCCCAATCATGCCGTTCCTGGAAGCCGATCTGAGGAACCACTTCCAGGAACAACCAATCACGCCACACCTGGCGCCGATAGCGCACTGCAAGCACCGTTTCATCGAGCTGCGAGCGACTGGCCGAGGCTACCTGCGAGTACCATTGCAGGCGTAAAGCGCCATTGGGCAGCATACGTGTAAACGATGTTCCGAAGGTGGTCACAAGTCCCTGCTCATCGCGATGCGCCTCCCTCCAGCGCAAGTTGAGCGTGTTCCGCCACAGCCACTTCGTTCCGAGAATATGATCTGCATCAAAGCGCGTTCGGGCTTCCCATCCGTCTTTCGAATACCAACGAACGTCCTGCACAATCCGCGCTAACCATTGGTCGGTGATCGCGTGTCGATAACGTATCCGGGGGCCGGCGAAAACCTGCGGGTCGCTCCGGACCCCGCCGGTAAGCTTTACATGAAGGTTTTGATTAAGACGCTGCAGGTACTGCAAACCTACTACAGAGTCCTCGGTTGCATCATCCAACGCGTCATCGAATCCATCGTCTGGTTCATTTTCCAGAGTGTCGACATCGTCGTCACCCTCAAATACCAGGCTTACCCGCCGCGACAATCGTGGCAGATGGACCCTCGCTCTCATGCCCAAGTTGTCTGCGACGCTGTCTTTACGACTGAAAATAGACGCGTAGTCCAGCTTTAACCGGGTGTGCGCCTGCTCCTCCACGGCATTCTCACCGTCGAAAAAAGTGTCGACTTTGGTGGCGGTGGTAGACAGGAAGCGCGACACGGCTTCGTGCGTACGATCTACGCGGTTACCGCCCGCGGCTTCCGCGCTGCCTTCCGCGCCGCAAAAAACGGGCATAGCCATCGCTATGCCAAGTACCGCGTAGATTTTCATTTTCTCAAACTATCACGCTCTTGAGCAGAGGAGATAGTCCATTTATCCTTCGCACGAACATAGGATTTGGGTACCAGGAAAAAGGATTCATGAAGCACGTAATCATCGCGAGCGTCTGTACTGCTGCGCTTCTCACCGTCAACATGACCGTTGCCCAGACCGTCTCACGTGGCCAACTCAATTCCAGTTTTGACGTGCGCCACGGCATCGTAGCGCAGGTGGAGCAGGTAAGAATCAAGTCACAGGCAGGCCAGGGTGCCGTGATGGGAGGCATCGTGGGAGGGGTAACCTCAGGCCACCATCACCGCGGCAAACACGCACTCGAAGGCGCGGCGGCTGGCGCGCTACTCACCGCTCTGCTGGAGGGGAAGCGTCGGGCCTACCAATACACGGTGAGCTTCGATGACGGCAGTGCCACGAAAATTGTGACCGAAACACCCGGAATAGTGGAAGGAGATTGCGTGACGGTCGAGCTAGGCCAGACCGCAAACATACGCAGGGCATCGAGCGTATTTTGTGAACACACCGCACACGAAGCGCTGGCGGAGTCCATCGTTCACGCCAAAGTGCAAAGTGAAGCCGCCGAGTGCCACGCTGCCAAGCAGATGGCGCTGCAAGCGACCACCGAAGAGGCGACTGACATCGCGCTGAAGAAAGTTCGCGTTTTTTGTGAGGGTTGATTCCCTCTTGTTTCACAACCGTTTTCACTCAAGGACTGATTAACGATGAGAGCATTTCTGCTGGTGATTTCCACGGTCCTCTTCCATGGCTGCGGCACTACGGATAGCCAGCTACTGGAACAAGGCCATACTGCCAGCTTTGTGCAAGGATTCCATGACGGTCGCCATAGCGGTATGCAGGTGGCCGGTAACGAGTTTGAGCACTATATTCGCGATCACGATCGTTTCGAATCCGACCAGGAATACGAAAACGGTTGGATTGAAGGCGAGGCAGAGGGAATCCGACTGCAACAACGAGCCATGGAGGTGGGCAATATCGCCGCAGGAGCTTACCAGGGTCATCAGATTGGGAAAGAGGTCGACAAGCAAACCGATCCCGATAGTGCGGCGCGTAAAGCGGTACGCAACGTTGATACCTCAGGACTCGACTCCCTCAGTGAGTAAGTTCACTTGTCTGAGCGACAAGTGGCTGTCATCTCATCTCGAGGGATTAAAGAACTCAAAACCGATTCTTGTCACAGCAGGCGTTCTGTACGGAAAACATCGACCAAACCATTTGCCATAACCCGCATAGCCGACAATCGACAATCTTTTGGTCTTTCCCGTCGCAAGGCTGGAGGCATTCCTTAGGTCAACAAACCCGACCATGTGCGTGAGGCCATGCTCTAGAAAGTACGTATCGGAAGCGAAAGCCAATGCCGGGTTGATGTGCTGTCCTCGGTAATCCGGGTGCGTAAAGCCCTTGTATCCATAGTGATAGGGCGGCGTGACTCGAACCCACAGCCCATTCTCGTGCGGCGCTATTTTGGAGGTACGCCACAAGTAGGCAATAAGGCGGTCGCCATGCATTGCTCCGCACGCAACATCACCTCGCGCAAGGGCAGCGTCAACAAACTCGCGAGATAATCTGAGTTCGTCGTCCCCGCTAGCTCGATACAACGTTTCGCGGTCAATCATCCCAACACGTATTTCCGGTGGCAGATCGTGCGGCACCGGATTGCGAGTTAGCGGACGTGCTCGCACGGCGTAGACCTGTACACCTAGGCGGGCAATTACCCTCAATACAAAGTGCATCTTAAAAATCCGATCTAGCAAACCACAAGATAATAATCGACAAACATCGACGTTGGGGAATATCCCGTAGTTTCCTGGAACGACAAACAACTGCCAGCAAGCATCCCGTCCGATAACGCCAAGGATCATCGTCAAACAACCCGGCTTGACAGTGTCATGGTAAGAAGGAAAATGGTGCGCCGGTCTGGAGGGCCATTTTTTGTCTAACCGATTGCTCAAGATCTTATCTCTGTCGTTAGTGGCAGTGGTTTTGCTTGCGCAAGCGATTGATCTACAGCACCTCCACGTCAACGAACCGGTAGAAAGCGCTTGTGAAGTCTGCGGACAGACAGATACGCCCGAAGCCCTATTGGGTTCCGTCTCTAAGTCCCACACGCAAACGAACGTTGCGATAGAGTTTCGCGGCGCTGTTTCGGTTTCCCTCGCCGCTAAGCAATGGACTCGACACCCGCGCGCACCGCCCCACAACCTAGCGTAGATAGCGAATTTAGTTCTAATTAATCCCACCCCATGGGACATCCGCGCGCCGCGCGGACCGCTAGGAATCCAGACAATGAAGATGAAACACCACTTGCTCGGGTGGGTGATGGCCACATTAAGTAGCATAGCCGTTGGCGCTGAACAGGAGGACAAAGACCAGGTCATAGAAGAAGTTATTGTGGTAGCCCACCCGCTCTCCGCTGAGGGACTCGCACAACCCACCGCCGTACTCGACGGCGACGAACTCGAGCGCAAAAAGTCGTACAACATTGGAGCGACTCTGGCGCAAGAACCCGGGATCCACATAGCGTCTTTTGGAACAGCCACCTCCCGGCCGGTCATTCATGGCCTTAGTGGCCCGCGTGTACGCATCATGGAAGATCGTATCGATACTCTCGATGTTTCGGTCACTAGTGCGGACCACGCCATCTCGATCGAACCATTTATCGCAGAACGCATAGAGGTCCTCAAAGGCTCCAGCACACTTTTATACGGCTCCGGTGCCATCGGCGGCGTCGTAGACGTGCACACCGGGCGCATCCCTCACGAACTACCAGACAAGCCTATTTCCGGTGGAATCCAGACGCTCTTTAACGACAACAATGACGGCAACACCACGAGCGGTAAGTTGAACGGCAAGATCGGTGATTTCGCCTGGCACCTCGACGGCACCTGGAAAGACGGCAACGACTATGAGATCCCTGGTTTTGCTGAATCTAGCGCGCAGCGTTTAAGTGAAGAAGAAGAGCCCGAGGAAGAGGTAGAAGCACGCGACAACTTAGCCGGCAGCGACTACGACTTTGAATCCACCAGCGGTGGCGCTTCATTCATTGGCGATTGGGGTTTCATTGGTCTCGCGGTGAGCCAGATTGACGCTGACTATGGCATTCCCGGCGGTCATGGCCACGAAGAAGGTGAAGAAGAAGGGAATCCTTTCATCGAACTCGAACAAACTCGTTTCGACTTTGAGCTTGGTATTCGCGAGCCGTTCGGAAACTTCTCCAGCCTTAACGTGCGCTTAGGCATGAACGATTACGAACATCAGGAGATTGAACCTAACGGTGAAATTGCCTCTGACTTTTCAAACGAGGCGTGGGAGCTGCGCACAGAACTCACCTACAACTCAGAAAATTGGGATGGTGTGCTCGGCCTCCAGCACAATGATCGCGAGTTTTCGGTGACGGGTGAAGAAGCGTTCGTACCGCCTGTAGACTCAACCGATACGGGTATCTTCTGGGTCGCTGAACGCTCATTCGAGAGCTTCGATCTGGAGACTGGCCTGCGTCTGGGGAAGGTTGAACATCAGCCCATGATAGGAAGTAACAAGGACTTCACCACATCTTCAGCGAGTCTTGGTTTCGTAATCCCATGGGACAATGGGTGGCGCATCGGCTTGGCTGGCGACGTTTCTTCCCGCGCACCCGTTGGTGAAGAGCTTTACTCGAACGGCGCGCACCTGGCCACAAACACCTTCGAAATCGGAGATCCGAATCTGGACAACGAGGTCGCACTGAACATGGCTGTGACGCTCGGCTATACCAAAGGGCCTTGGGACAGTGCCATTACCATTTACTACACGCAGTTCCGTGACTTGATCTTCCAACAAGCCACGGGCGAACAAATGGCCGAACTTCCCGTATTTGAGTACCGCCAGGAGGACGCAACGTTCGTCGGCCTCGATGCCGAGGTGGCCAGAACGATCTACGAAGTAGACGGTCGCGCTGTCGCAGTCCGTGCACTTTTCGACTTCGTATCGGCAGAGCTGGATATCAGCGGCAATGACAACGTTCCGCGCTTGCCGCCCATGAAAGCGGGCGTTGGCGTCACCGCTGTACTAAACAGTTTCAATTTGAACTTTGACTATCTTTACGTTGGCGAACAAGACGATGTCACAACAAGCGAGTTCAGAACCGACAGCTACAACGACGTGCAGGTTTCGCTAGGCTGGAAGATGCCGATTGGGCGCGCCTCAATCGAGTGGGTGTTAGCAGGCAAAAATCTTCTGGATGACGAGCAACGCCATCACTCGAGCTTCATCAAGGATTTTGCTCCCGCGCCGGGGCGTACCATTGAGGCGGGCCTGCGGCTTATCTTCTAGATCTATTCGGCTTGGCCAACGAACCGTCGATCAGTTACCGCCTTAAAAGCAACTTGCGCAATAGATAGTTGAACTCCGTTGGACATTCGTAGGGTACCCAGTGACCAGCTCCCGGGACTATGTGAAACTCAAGGTCATGGCAATGTTTGCGAATGCGCGCCTCGCTCGCTCGAATACCCTGTTCGTCGCAATATTGATCCTGACCTCCCCAAATTGCGCCCAGCTTGGCGGTTACGCCCATCAACGCGCGGGACAATGAATCAGATCTTGGGACGCTAGCGGCTTTTACTCTGGTTTGCTGGATGTTGAAGTGGTGTATACGGCAACACAACTCATCAATCTTGTTCGAGTCATTAATCATGAGTTTTTGCAAGTTACGGCGATGGGTTGCGACGATTTCCTGATCAGATGCGTGTAAATCGAGTCGTTCTAAACGAGGCGCAGGATGTAGTTGTGGGACACCGAGACCGCCGGATCCGCAGATGACAAGATAACTTACACGTGATGTCTTCTGGTCCGCAAGATGCCCCGCGATGATGCCACCAAGCGAAAAGCCAACTAACCGAATTGGACCCTCATGCAACAACATCAGCGCCTCCCCCATACGCCTTGCGGCTTCTTGCTCGCTAAATGGCTTACGTGGCGTATCGGAGTCACCGTAGCCCGGGAGATCAGGGACCAGGACACAATAGCTGCTACTCAAGTCTTGCAGGTTTTTCACCCAATGCCGCCAGGAACCGTAGTCGCCGTGCAGCAGTACAAGAGGTGGACCAGACCCTTCGCTTACCATCCAATGGGTTTTGAACCCGTTCACTAGGACGTTGCGGCTCGCAAAACCTTGTAAAAACGGAGCAACCTGCTCGTCAAGAGACACCCGCTGTCGCCTTGCGCCGAATCTGCGTTGGCGTTCGACCGTAGCTTTCAGCGATGACTTCGTTGAATCGCCGTACGCTCTTGAAGCCAGCCGCGTGCGCTACCTTAGTTAATGGAAGTTCTGTGTCTGAGATCAATCGTTTTGCTTGTTGTCTGCGCCAGGTAATTCCAATCTGATATGGCGTCGCAGCCGCGTGCTGGCGAAACAGGCGGTTCATATGCCGGACACTCAATCCAAGCCGGGTAGCTAACTCTTCGGTTGAATGCGTGTCTAGATAACCATCTTCAATGATCTTGATTCCACGGCCCACCACTGCACCCGTCCCCTTCCAAGCTGGGCTACCAGGGGCCGACTCTGGTCGGCAACGCAAGCATGGCCGAAACCCCAGTCGCTCAGCCGCAGCCGCAGTCGGAACGAATTCGATGTTTTTTCGATGTGGGAACTTCACGCGACATATCGGTCGACAGTAAACCTTGGTTGTACGCACGCAAATAAAGAACACACCGTCATAGTCGGGATCTCGCCCGCGCCACGCTTCTTCGCACACGTCTTGCAGAAGTGCGCCGTCCTTATCAAATGGGATGCTCACCAAACCATTATGTAGCATTCGCCAGAATCAGCTAGCGACATCTGGCCATGGTCATCCAGCGAATAGGCACGCCGGCTATCGCTGCAAGTCACACTATCCCGTTTGAGTTTGCGTACGCGTCGCGCGCAGTGCCTTGTATCTGGGCGCAGCTAGGGTTGATACACTAATCGCCAGCGTTGGGGGAATGAGGTGCAACGTCCTTTTTCGGCGTACGAAGGCAACGAGCCATACGTTTTCGCGTGCTACGCGCACGAAGACCGTGCCCGCGTTTATCCTGAAATCACCCGGCTGAACGAATCTGGTTTTCACATCTGGTATGACGACGGCATCGCGCCAGGTTCGGAATGGTCAGAGACGCTGGCGCGCCAGATCAAAGGTTGTGACACCTTTCTCTACTTCCTAACTCCAAATTCTGTCGCATCGGAACACTGTCGACGGGAGGTTAGCTTCGCGCTTGAGCAGACGTGTAGCATCGTCGCGGTGCACCTGGAGCCAACGGAGATGCCGGATGGTTTGAGCCTGAGCCTGAGCAATCGCCAGGCCGTCTTACAGTATGAACACCCACAGGCGAGCTACGAATCGAAACTGCATCGGGCATTGCAAAGCGGAGGTCGGGATCCTGGGGTTGCCAATCAAACGATTATTAGAATCGGCGAATCGACGCTGAACATTGGTACTGAGCGTCTTATCAGAGGTGACGAAGATCGTGCGCTCGATCCAAAAGAACTCTCGGTACTGCTGCATTTGATAGATCGTGCCCCGGACGTTGTGGCAACGGAAGGGCTCCTCTCTCGCACGTGGCCCGGCGTGGTCGTTGGAGACAACGTGTTGCACCAGGCGATTGCCAGGCTTCGGAACGCCTTGGGCGACGACGCGCGGCAGCCCCGCTATATCGAGACACTCCCTAAACGCGGCTACAGACTTTGTGCGGAGATTTCCAGACCCGACTATCGAGGCGTGCCGACCGCTGTCGAAGCAGCGGCAGTACCTGGTCGTGCGTCGACAGCCGAGCCCTCGCCTGCTCGCGGTCGCCTGCGACAACTTGTCTCGTTAGTGGCATTGGTCGGCATTCTGGCCGTCGCGGCGGCCTGGTTGGGGCCACGTGGTGAATTCGAACGGGGCGCGCCCATCACGGCCATCGCCGTTTTGCCTTTCGACGATCTGAGCCAAGACGGCGCTCACGCATGGTTGACCAACGCGATCACGGAAGATCTGATCGAAGCGCTAAGCCGAATAGACGCTCTCTTCGTTCCGGCCCGTCATTCTGCCGCAATTCTCAAGAACAATGGTGCGGACCTGTCGACCATCGGCGACCGGCTGGTCGTGGGTAGTGTGGTAGAAGGCAGCGTTCGCAGAGTCGGTGAGCGGATCAATGTGGTGGCTCGTTGGGTTCGCGTAGAGGATGGCGCTCGGCTTTGGTCTGCACGATACGACCGTCCATTCGACGACATCCTCGTCATCCAACTTGAGATAGCCACTGCGGTTGCTGAAGCTATCCGGGCGGAGTTGGGAATTCAAGACACGCCCGAATGGTTGGCGGAGGACCGATACTCGACAGCGGACGTCAGAGCTTGGGAGCTTCTGAAGCGAGCGGATTTCCTCATTGAGACGAACGAACCGACTAAGATCAAGCAAGCCAGACAACTGCTCTTGACAGCGACGCACTTCGACCCGACCTTTGCCAACGCACAAGCCCGACTCGCCTTCGTAGATTACCTCAGCAATATCGAACGCGGGTTGGAAAGGACGAAGCTCGTACTGCAGCTCGATCCGCACAATCCGGCCGCACTGGCAACCCTGGCCTGGGACAGCGCCATGCGGTTTTGGGACTACGACTCCGCGCAAGATTTCCTGCAACGCATACCGCAAACTCGAAAATCTGCGCAGGCCTGGGGGGTGGAATTCAACGTGTACTCCAACCTTGGAGCCCACGACAGAAGCCTGCCCGCGGCGGAACAAACCGTTCGTCTTGATCCGATGTTTGCCAGAGGGCATTGCTTCCTGGGAGCTGTACACATGCGCCAGGGTAAGGAAGCAGCCGCAATCGCCTCATTTCAAGACGCCATCGCGGTGGCCAAGGAAAACGGCCAATGGGGCGCGTACTGCGTAAGCGATTTAGCCAAGTATTACCTTCGGTCCGGACAAGAAGGCGAGCCGCTCAAGCTAATGCTCGATGCACCACAATATCGAACTGTTGACGACGAGGTCATCCGGCACGGGTGGGAATCCGGCGGTTGGAAAGGCATGCATCTTGCCATTGCCGACGCGTATCCCTCCGCAGCATCCCAGGATATGGGCTGGAAGTGCGATGCCGTCACACTGGCAGAAGCGGGTGCGCTTGAGCGGATGTATTCTTGCCTTGAGACTGAGCTGGAACAAACGGCTCCGGATATCCCGGCGTCAACCTTTTCACACACGATGCGGCGTTTTGCGATGGCTGGGATTCGAAACGATGATGCGTTCGATCCGTACCGGACCGAAGGCCGATTTCGGAATCTTATTCATCAGATGAATGATCGCATTCGGGCAGCAAGAGACTCGTACGAACGCAAAACGGGCATTTCCGTCGCCTACCAGCCCGTCCGTTTGAGTGACTAAGAAAGGGTTTTGCCTCCAATAACCCGTTCGGGCTACGCCAACAAAGCAAGCTTACTTGCAACACTGGCGGAATAGCTCGAATCAGCTTTCTCCAGGTAGCTTAGGATTCGTTCTTGAACGCTCGTCTCGGCCTCAGCAAGCCCACCTGCAATTGTCTCCGTCAATCGATCTTTCTGATCATTTGTCATCAGCCGATACAGGTCGCCGGCCTGGCTGAAATAGTCCTCCTCATGCTGACTGTATGCCTGCACCCACGCACCTTCCAGGGGCAAAGGTGGTGGAGTGACCGACGCGTCCGGTCGCGGAAGCTCCTGATCATTCGGACAGAAGTTGTGACTGCCATCCTGCCCCGTGGCCATTGCACCGTCACGCTGATAGGTATGAAAAGGACACCTGGGCGCGTTCACGGCGAGCGCATTGTGATTCACGCCGACGCGGTACCGATGCGCATCCTGATACGCCATCAAGCGTGCCTGGAGCATCTTGTCCGGCGAAGGCCCAATACCCGGCACGAAGTTGCTTGGGGCGAAAGCAGACTGCTCGGTCTCCGCGAAGTAACTGTCCACATTGCGGTTCAAGACCAGCTTGCCTACCTCCTGCAACGGCACGAGTTCGTGCGGCCATACCTTGGTCAGGTCGAACGGATTGAATGGGAAGCTTCGCGCCTGGTCTTCCGACATGATCTGCACTTTGACCGTCCATGACGGATAATCCCCACGGTCGATGGCTTCGACCAGATCGCGCTGGGCGCCGTGAGGCGGTAGGGTTGCCGCTTCATCATCGGTCAAGCATCGTATCCCTTGATCGGTCTTGAAATGCCACTTCACCCAGTATCGGTCGCCCTTCTCGTTCCAGAACCCGAAAGTGTGCGACCCGTAGCCATTCACGTGCCGCCAGGACAGGGGAATCCCGCGATCAGACATTAGAACGGTCATCTGATGGAGTGACTGCGGGTGGTTTGCCCAGAACTCCCACATGCGTGTCGGATCGGGCAGATTGGTGCGCGGGTTCTTTTTCTGCGAATGGACGAAGTCAGGGAACTTCAGAGGGTCGTTCAAGAAGAACACCGGCGTGTTGTTGCCCACGATGTCGTAGTTGCCTTCGTCGGTGTAGAATTTGACGGCAAACCCGCGAGGGTCGCGCGCGTAGTCGCTGGAATCCTGCCCACCACCCACGGTCGAGAAACGCAGGAAGAGGTCGGTTTCCTGTCCCTCATCCTGCAGAAACGCTGCCCGCGTATACTCCTTCAGCGACTTTGACAGCGTGAAGGTGCCATAGGCACCAGCGCCGCGAGCGTGTACTACTCGTTCAGGAATGCGTTCGCGGTTGAAATGCGCTAGCTTTTCGAACAGTTGATAGTTGTCAAACGTCAGCGGTCCACGTGGTCCCGCGCTCACACTGTTGTTGTCATCGGCGACGGGAGCGCCAGCGGATGTCGTTAAGACTTGGTCTTGTTTCATTGTAGCTCCTGTTGATTGATAGAGCTGAAACAATAGGATCTACGAATGATAGATACCAATCGTTTGTTTCCATAGAAACGATAGCGTGCGTCTATCGACCGCGGGGGACTATCCGTTTGTCTTTTCCTGTCTTAACAAGGAAAAAACCAGGTAACCGTGGGCCGGTCCGAACGAGGTTAGGAGCATGTCATCAATGCAGCCTGACCGTCTCCGAACTGCCAGTTCCAGACGCTCCCCTCGTTAAGTAAGATCAACGCACTTAACACGGGGATAGACATGAATTGGGAAGCACTGGGAGCTTTGGGAGAGATCCTGGGATCCATCATTCTGATCGCTTCGGTTTTCTACCTAAGCAGGCAGATTCGAGCAGGCACAGACCAAGCGACTGCAGAAGCCGAAAGCACGGTCCAGAGAGACTTCATCCAAATACAGAGTGGTCTTATCTCCGATGAAAAATCGATCGACGTATTGAGGCAGGGCTATCACTCCTTCATCAGACTGAGCGACAAAGACAAGTATTTCTTCCACATGAAAATAAGCGGGTTTATAAACCATTTCGAAGGTGTTCTTCGCAAACACGAAAAGGGACTAACTTCCGCCAATATGGTTGAGACATACGGCAACATCGTATTGCTACTTCTGGGTAGCCCTGGCGGTCGGGAGTTCTGGAATGTAGCAGGCGAGACGTTTAATGAATTGTCGACAGTCTACATAAACAAACATCTGGATCGCGGAGGCGATTGGAGTTCAATGGAGGAAGTATTCCCTTACTTCATAGATCGAGGTGAGATGACATGAACGTCACAGAGCATGGTGCGTTCGGATAATACGCTGGCTGAATCGCCGTGCATATCACACTGGTCCCATGAGTGACTTCAAATACAAAGCGTTCATCAGCTATAGCCATGCCGATGAGAAGTGGGCGAAGTGGTTGCACAAGAACCTCGAATCATTCCGCATTCCGAAGCATATCGTTGCCGACCATGGTCTAGAGTCGAATCGCATAGTCCCGATTTTTCGAGACAGAGACGAATTGCCGTCATCAAACGACCTATCGGGCGCCATAAGAGAAGCCCTGACTGACTCGGAAAATCTAATCGTCATCTGCTCTCCCAACGCAAAGACATCCAAGTGGGTAAATGAAGAAGTCACCCTTTTTAAAACCCTTGGGAGGGCCAAATTCGTACACTGCCTGCTAGTCGGTGAGCCTACGGAGAGTTTTCCGCCTGCCGCTTTGGTCGATGTGGATGGCGATGGGCTCGTCACCGCGGCGGAAACAGAACCGCTTGCGGCCGACGCTCGAACGTCTTCCGACGGAAAGAGGAACGCGTTCATAAAGATAGCTGCGGGCGTGCTATCAGTTGGGTTTGACCACTTGCGGCAGCGAGAATTACTCCGCAGACAGCGGCGCTTAGCTGGCATAACCATTTCGTCCATCGCGCTAACGGTATTGACGAGCGGATTGGCAGTCCTGGCTCTCAATGCGCAACGCAGAGCCGAAGCCCAAGAGGCGATTGCTGTCGCTGCGCAGAAACGCACAGAGATTGAAGCAAGTAAGGCGATCGCCGTGAGCGAGTTCTTGCAGGACGTCTTAAGGTCCCCGGATCCATACGGTCGGATCGGACGTGAAGCCACCGTGCTTGAAGCATTGGAGGAGGCGCTGAAACGCCTGGAGCGATCCTTCCTGAATCAACCTGAAATCAAAGCAGCCGTGGCAGGTACGATTGGGAAAACCTACGGCCACCTCGGTGAGATGACCGCCGCGAGAAGCTTGTTAGAGGAGTCCCTATCGCTGCAACGAATGTTGCATCCGGAAGGCCACTTGAACCTGGCAATTGCTCTCTCCGACCGCGCGTGGATAGAGCGACAGTCGGGCGACTTGAGTGCAGCTTTGTCCCTGTCTCAGGAAGCACATGAAATGATGAATGCGCTAAGCAATGACAACAACGGGAGCCCGGATAGTTCAATCAAGGTTATGCATGAGCTGGCATGGGCGCGCAACGACAACGGGGAATTCGACGCTGCTGAACGCCTGTTTCGGCAAGCCTTGACAATGTCCGAAGCATTCCATGAGCCACCCAGCGTGGACACCGCGAATGCTATGTATCTGGTGGCATTAGTCCTCAATAACAAAGGCGATTACGATGAAGCCATCCCCATGTATCGTGCGAGCCTTGCGCAGTACAACTCGCTGGCTGAGCCAGAACCACTTCGCGCCGCATCCGTCGCCAGCACACTCGCCTTGGCCCTGATTCACTCGCGTGAGTTTGACGAAGCAGAGGTGCTGATTAGAAACGCTCTGGCGATCAGGCGCGAACATCTGGGCGACGAACACTATGCGGTTGCTTCTTCGCTTTCCGAGCTAGGCACCATTCTCCAATCTTCAGGTAAGCATGCAGAAGCATGCCAGATTCAGGAGGATGCGTTGGGGGTGCTCCATGCGCTGTTTCCCGATGGACACACGATGGTCGCGAGATCGCTACACAGCGTCTCGTCGTGCAAACGCCAGCTCGGTGACTTCTCGAGCGCCATCGACTACGAGTCACGCGCCTTGGAAATGAACATACAACTACTGGGCCCAGACCACATTCTCGTAGGGGTTGTACAAGCTGCACTTGCTGGGTTGTACCGAGAAGCAAATCAACTGGAGGTCGCGGAGAAGAACGCTGCAGAAGCCGCCCGAATCCACATCGACACTTTGCCTGGCGATCATTGGCGGGTCGCCCAAATCAAGAGCGTCTGGGGTGAGATTCTGGGGAAATTGGAGAGATACGACGAGGCAGAGACGCTTCTCCTGGAAGCCCGGGCAATTCTGCTAGAGGACGAAAACGAATCCAATCGCAGAGCAATGACCGACAAACGATTGGTCGCGTTGTATGAGTCTTGGAATAAACCGACGCTCGCTGCACTTTATCGAAGTGAGTAGGTATTGTGCTGCCACGTACAGCACAAGCTCAAGGGGCACCGCTTCGAGCAGTTATCTGCGGACGCCAGTCACTCGTAATCTCTACAAGAGCTTGATCCACGTAGTTCGTGAACTCGCCTGAGTAGGGCGTCTCGCGACGTTGCCACCACCCTCTCGCAAGATCGTCTTGAAGAGTACCTATTACGATGCGTTCAAACTCTGCCCACGCTTGCTGCGAAAGAAAACCGCGTCGTTGCTGGATGAATGCAGTCTGGGCAATCCAACATAATTCACCGACTAACCATAACCACTGACGAGAATCTTCGGGCGACATCGGCTCCGATCCGTCCGCCACCAAATCCCATATCCGCTGTGCATCCTTGTCCGTTGAGAATCTACGGACCCAGCTAGTCAATTGTTTAAGGATATCCAGTTCCGCAGATACACGATTTGATCGCGTGTTCTGCCGAACCTGCACAGCTAGGTACCCAAGAGTCACAACGACTCCGATTGCCCCTACGAATTCGCCATAGCTACCCAGCATCTGCGCGAACGTCTGATGGTCCATGAATCTCTCCTCCACTAACTCAATGTAGAGGCTAGCCTAGAATCGAGCGTTGGAGAATGACAGGCAGGATGCATGAAACGTTTCCCAATTTTGGCCCTCATTCAGCCTGGAGCTCAACCGCTGCCAACCGTCCGATATGTTCAGCCAAGACCTCGCCCACCACGCGGTTTCCATGCTCGTTCCAATGCGTGTCCTGTGCAAAGTACACGCGCTTTTCGTTTGCCGCACCGCGGAGTGCCTCAACTGGATTCAGGAAATCGATCTTCAACTCAGCGGCTATGCCGGCCAGCTCCTGGTTGACACGATAGGGGCTCCACAGCGCATCGGTAACCCCGTAGTTTCGTTTGAATTGAACCCAGTCTTCGTCGTGAATCGTGGCCTTGAAGGGCGCGTGGGCGAGTACGAACCTGCTTCCCGTCGATTCTACTTCGCGCTTGAGCTCGGCGATTAGAGCCCTGGTCATGCTCCAAGCGTACTCAGTTTCGGGCGAATAGCTTCGCTCATAGATGCCATAGGCGACTGGAATTCGCCTGTTTTCGTGTTGATTCATGAGACCCACAAAGACAAACAGCGAATTCAAGCTTGCAGTGTTGCGTATTCGTTCTCTGACCCAGCGGTAAGCATGCGATTGTTCGCCGAGTAATCGTTTGACGCCGTTTATACCGGTGAAACCGACGTTTGAAGGCAGCCCCTTACTGCGCTTGGTTCCGCCTGACAACGTGCCTCTCGGCACTGGGTCGTTCGCCCGCCTAAGCTCATCCCCGTCCATCAGAAACATCGGTTTGTTGCCACGTCCCATCATCGTGTATCGCGCCTGCGCGTTGAACCAGATGTCATTGTCATAAACTAACAGCACCGTAACGTCCGGTTGATAGTCTCTACCTTCCATGCGGAACTGCAGCAGCTGTTGGTCTGTACTGTACCCGGCTACACCCATGTTGATCACCTGAAAACGCGAGTCACCACTGGCGTTCAGCCGTCGCTTCATGACTTCTGAAAAAAGCTGATCGAACCCGACGGTAATGCCTTCGGCGAAGGAGTCACCGACAACAACGATCCGATATTCTCCCGGTCGTTTAGCCAGCGTATATTCAGGCCCTCGAACTCCTCGAGAGTTAAAGCTTTCGGTAATCCGATATTCGGATCTCACAATTTCGATGTTTGTATTCGGCTTGTGACGCCAGCCCAAGGTCGGGTGATACTCGCAACATAGCGCATGATGACCTGGTGGCTTTGGCTCAGCGGAGTTGTCCACCAGGCGTAGTCCAACTTCCAACAGGCCCACCGACACCAAAATCGAGCTGATAACCAGGGCGCCGTTGACCGCCGCGTTGCGCGTCCGACTCATGTCGCTGAAATATCCATATCTCACCCCTTCCTAGATCGAGTAATGGTAACTTCGGTCGATATGACGTCACAATGAGGTAACGAGGGATCCAGAGGTTGCGGTCTCGCTCATTTTTCGAGCTTAGGCGTATGTTCCTTTACGAAGGGTAATAATGCTTCAAGTATCTCGGGCAGGTGGGGAGCGAACCTGAACGACGAGTTCGCGATAAGCGTCGTTGCCGCTCTTGAATTCGTGACCGGATGCAGATTGTCGCTGTATTGGTCATGGTGAAGGATCAGGGTAGCAGACACATTGAGCGCAGCCAGTTCCTCGTCTTGCATACCCAGCGCTGTTTGGTAGCGCGTCGCTTGCAAATGTTCTCCAGATGTTTTCATTGCGGCAAGGAAATCGGCGATGTCGGCATCAAAGAATCGCGCCCGTTTCTCTGGCGTGTTTCGAGCCAGGTAAGCGCTCCAAAGCTCGGTTTCCGCCACTGCTTGCATCGTTGTTAGAGGTAAAGCACTGATGTGCTGTCTAGTCGCGAGTTTCTTCTCGGGTAGATACTTAAAAAAGTAGTCTTCTGACAAACGCGCCGCCGCGTAAGGGCCACCGGTGAGTGGCGCGATGACCAGTGCGGCAATGTCATCCGGATAGCGTGACGCCAGAATCAGGTTGGAGCGAGCACCAGAAGACATCCCATAAAGGGCGGTTGGGGCTACACCAAGGCGTTCGATGAGAACGTGCAGATCTTCCCCTTCCTCGACCATTTGCGGCTCGCTTCCAAAGCTGACTTCTGATTGCCCTAGATTGCGCCGGTCATAAATGATGACTTTTAGCTCGGGTGCCGCCGCCGCTACATTTCGCGCAAAACCGCCAAAGCCATTCGTGTCGCCGTTACCACCCGGGGTCACAATCAGCGGAATAGCGCCGTCAGGGTTGTAGATTTCGACGTGCAGCGTGACGTCACGCTCCGGCCTGAGATTGATAGCGTGGGTCTCCATCTCCACGATTTCCGCACCTTCCTCAGGGAGCGCATTGAAATACACGGGGAAATACGAATTGTTAGCAGCGCCACGAAA
>Ga0315336_1001565_pt1 | contig 42559 bp, 26 predicted proteins | sample ASW5metaG_FD_204512 | JGI IMG/M metagenome (GOLD analysis project Ga0315336, IMG submission 204512) | Ammonia-oxidizing marine archaeal communities from Monterey Bay, California, United States - ASW #5 | ecosystem: Environmental > Aquatic > Marine > Intertidal zone | place: USA: California... | reverse complement strand
CGGCCTTGGTCAACCGCAATTCGGCGCTTTCCGGCGGCATTTCCTGCTGCTGCAGGCGCTGAAACAGCAGGCTCTTGTCCCGCGATCCCGGTACGATGGCCGACCCGCTTTCGCCACCTTGAACCAGAAATCGCTGCAACCGCGCATCGAGCCCGCCAGCCAACTCCCGACCCTCGCCGTGACACTGAAAACAGTGTGTTTTCAACAGCGGACGCACGTCGGCTTCGAATACCGACGGCCCCTCGGCAGCCTGGCCGTTTGTGGATGCTGACGCCAGCAGGCCCAGCGCCAACATCGTCCAGTGGGTACAACGTGAGGTCATCAGCACGATCTCGTTCGGGTGCAGAACGACGGTCCGTCCAGTGCAGACGCGGTTTCGTCAGCTGACCGCGGCCCGGTCGCAGAAGTTCCACCGAAACGCAGCCGGTCACAGGGCCAACGGTTCATATTAACATTCACTGATGGCTGGCCACAATGTCAGCCGTCGCAGGCCCGGCGCAACTCAGGGTTGCGTTGAGTCGCCCAGCCAGCGGACCGCGTTCTCGACAATCTTCAGCGGCAGTCGCTGTTTGTACACCGGAAACGTCTCGTGACCGGGCCGAAAATAGAACACGCGGCCCCGGCCAATGTTCCACACCGCTCCACTGCGAAACCACTCACCTGTGGGCCAACGCTCCTCGAAAACCACCTGATCGGGTTTGGGAACGTGGAATGGTTCGTTGTACATCTCGGTGCCGGCCACCTGGAACTGGTCCGGAACACCTTTGGCGATCGGGTGCTCGGGCAGCACGGTTTTCACGTAGCTTGGTTTTCCGTCGGGACGGTATCCCGGAAAGCAACAATTGGGCAGATAGACCTGCACCTTGGTCAAGCGATCCGGGTATTTGCGGGGGTACATGGACGGAGTCAGCAGGTCCGTTTGCTTGGGTGCGTAGTAGCGTTTCGGCGGACGAATGTACTCGACTTCCACACGTTCACCATTCGCGGCCGGGAACGCGGCAGCCACGTTGATCCGCGTGCGTTCGTACATGGCCTGGACAAACGGCGTGGACCAGTGCGCTGAATGCAATGCGATCAAGTGCAATCGGCCCGACTTGATCCGCTGCACGATGGCCTGTCCGGTTTTGTCGGAGACCTCGGACTGGCGTACGTGTCCCCACCAGACCAGGACATCGCACTCGTCCAAAGCCTTGTCGCTCAACCCCTGTTGTTTCGCATTGAGGTTGGTGGAGCGGACCACGAGACCGGGGCGGGTTTGCAGGTATTCGGCGATGGCATTGCCCAGGAAATTGTCGTAGGCCTGCTTCTGCCGCGGCTGTTGTTCGTCCCAGACCAAGACCCGGATGTCGCGGTCTGCGGCTCGGGCCGAGTACGCGACACACACAGCAGCCAACAGCAGTGTGCAGCGGAAAAAGAACCCTGTATACCGTGCAGACAATGTCATGAGGATCTCCTGGAACCACTCCAATGCCGATGATCGCGGCTCGACCACTCCAGCCGCGCCCCACGAAATTCTACTCGAACAGTTTCTCGATGTCCCGGTTATCGACCGAATTGATCACCAGTGGTTGTGATTGATCATCCTGAGATTGTTGCCACGTGGCATGCCAGCCGGCGGATGTCCGCAAGACATCGACATAGCGACTGCAGCCGGTTCCCCAGGGGCTGACAAACAGGGGATGATTGACCGACAAGCGGTGCAGATCGTGCAGGTCACCATCGACACAATAGGCGACGCCCCCCAGTTCTTCGCAAGAATACCCCCGCGCGCGGCGGACGCCCGATGCGTGTTCATCCAATTGCCTCAGGCTCTCACCACCGTCATAGAACAACAACGTGACGCGTTGTTCGGCAAACGCTCCGTGTTGGGGAACATCCACCAGCGCGGTTCCACGGGTCATGGCGACGTCCCAGGTGCAACCGCGGGGAAAGAAGTCGCAACAGGGCTCGGCGAACGACTCCCCGCCGGGAGCCCGCGTGGTGTAGGCGGTGTTGGAACTGGTCCAGCAGAAGGGGTGGGTGCAGAACAGAAGCGTCAACCGCCCGCTGGAATCCTGCTGAACCACCGGGTCCTTGACATGCAGAGAGCGCGGATCCTCGGACTGCAGAACGGTCGTCACTTCAGCATCGGCCAGGCCGTCCACTTCCGCAGCCCGCAGACGGTCGATGGTCCACACTCCGGTGCCGGGTTTCAAATAGTCCTGCAACCCGTCCGGGTACGCGATACCGGTTTTTTCCGTGGAGACAAACAACTCGACGCCGTTGGGAGTGACGTGGAGTGCACTGCCTTCGATTGACAGGACGCGACGCGGGCCCACATCCAGTCGCGGCTTGTCGAACGACAGGATCTTGTCGAACGCACCGCCGCCGTCCGTCGAACGATACACGGCCAGTTCGAGTCCTCGTTGACCGGCATCCAGCCCGGTCCGCGAATCACCGTGATTGCGAAAGCGCCCGACCAGAAGCAAGTGGCCCTGTGTGTCCTGCACGAGATTACCGCCGCCGAACCAGAAACCGGAACCGGGCTGTTGCGGTGGCACGACGACCCGCGCCCGCTGCTGATCGATCAGCGTCTCGGCGAATCGTACGAGACGCGCTTCCCGTTGACGGTCCAATCCGGGCATAACACGGGGTCCTCAACCGACGCGACATCCCAGCGCCGTTTTCAACCAATCCCTCGAACGAAGGCCTCGCAGCCCGACCGTCCGCTCCTGCGGCGGTGACTGGCTGCGGCGCACGATGCGCGTCGTGACGTTATAGTGACCAACACGCGGGTCGCCAAGGAACAACCGCCCGAGCGGCGGTCGGATTCGCGCGACCGAATTGCCGGGGGCAAGCCACGCCGCAGTGGCCGCCGCAATATCTGCTGGCCACGCCGGTTTCCCGAACCGCGGCGTTTTTGCAGGACCATTCACGTCTGACAATCGGAACGGGACCCTCGGGACCGAACCAACGGGGACACAACGATGGCTACCGCGCACATCACGCACGACACATTCCAGAGACGCGTGTTTCTCAAGTCGGCGGGACTCCAGGCGCTCGCCGCACCGGGATTACTGAACCTGCTGGAAGGCCAAGCTGGGGCAGCGGAACCACTGCGGCCATTCCAGCGATTTCCACGGATGGTGCACGAGTTTTACGTGGACCAGGTGCGTCAAGCCGAGCAGCGCGGATTGCGGGCCAAAGCGCGATTGCAGACACGGGACGACGCATTGCGGTACGTGCGATCGGTGCAGGCACGCATCCAGGAGTGTTTTGGTCCCTGGCCAGAACGCACGCCGCTCAAGCCAAAAGTGACCCGCGTGATCGAGCGCAAGACGCACGTGATTGAAAACGTCATTTTCGAGAGTCGGCCGGGTTTCCCGGTCACCGCGAATCTGTACTTACCCCGCAACCGCAGCGGCCGGATTCCGGGAGTGGTGGGAACCTGCGGTCATTCCAGCAACGGCAAGGCTGAGAAGGCCTACCAGTCGTTCGCCCAGGGACTGGCCCGCCAGGGTTGTGCCTGTCTGCTCTACGACCCGATCGGCCAGGGCGAGCGATTGCAGTACGTGCGGGACGATCTGGCACCACGCTTTCGCCCCGGCGTGACCGAACATTTGCTGGCAGGAAATCAGCAGTTCCTGATCGGCGAGTTTTTCGGAGCCTGGCGCGCCTGGGATGGAATCCGAGCCTTGGATTATCTGCTGACACGGCCGGAAATCGACGCGCGGCATGTGGGTGTGACGGGCAATTCGGGCGGCGGTACGATGACCACCTGGCTGTGTGGAGTGGAGCGCCGCTGGACGATGGCGGCACCCAGTTGTTTTGTGACCACGTTTCGACGCAACATGGAGAACGAGCTGCCGGCGGACACGGAACAGTGTCCTCCCCGCGTCTTGTCGTTGAACCTGGACCACGACGACTTTTTGGCCGCCATGGCGCCCAAGCCCGTGATTGTCCTGGGTAAGGAGCGCGACTATTTCGATGCGCGGGGCACCGAGGAGGCCTATGCTCGACTGCAGCGCCTGTACCGCTTGCTGGACGCCGAGGACCAGGTGTCGTTGTTTGTCGGTCCGACTTACCACGGTTATTCCCAGGAGAACCGTGAAGCGATGTATGACTGGTTCCATCGCGCCACGGGACGAGAAGCCGCGGCGAGCGAGCCAGCGATTGAAATCGAGGCCGATCAAACGTTGTGGTGCACACAACGCGGTCAAGTGGCCGCCGACAACCCGCGAACGGTCTTCAGTTTTACCAGCGAGCGAGCGGGCGAACTCAAACGCACCCGCGGCGCGGTCCGCGGTCCGCGGTTGCTCAAGGCGATCCGCACCGTGCTCAAACTGCCAAAACGATCGAGCGTTCCGGACTTCCGCATTTTGCGATACCTGCGTTCGCGGGGCTATCCCCGGTCCTACGCCATCTCCTATGCGGTGGAAACCGAACCGGGCATCCAGGCCATCGTCTACCGCTTGTCCAAACAGCGGTTGTATTCACGGCCGCCCCGGGGTTCTCAAAAGGCCATTTTGTATGTCTCGCACTTGTCCAGCGACGCGGAATTGCGCGAGGAACCCTTGGTTCGCGAGGTGCTGGCTGCGGAACCCGACAGCCCGCTATTCACCTGCGACGTGCGCGGCATCGGCGAGTCCCAACCGGAAACCTGTGGTGTGGACTCGTTTCACAGCCCCTACGGCTGCGATTATTTCTATGCCATCCACGGCCTGATGCTCGACCGTCCCTACCTGGGTCAAAAGACACACGATCTGCTGAGCGTACTGGACTGGCTAGCGGCCCAGGGACATACGCAGATTCACCTGGTCGGCAAGGGTTGGGGCGCGCTGTGCGCCACGTTTGCCGCGGTGTTGTCCGATTCCGTAACACAAGTCACGCTCAAACACGCGTTGAGTTCCTACACCGACGTGGCACAGACCGAGGACTACAGTTGGCCGTTATCGACCCTGTTGCCCGATGTGTTGTCGCAGTTCGACCTGCCCGATTGTTATGCCGCCTTGAAGAACAAACGGCTGCGGTCTCTGGAACCCTGGGGTCCGCGAGACAAGCCTGTGTGAACAACGAGTGGCGGGCAGGTTGTACGGATAATCACACGAAAAAATCCGGCAGCAACTCGGATTCCGGATCGACGGCGTAGGCTTTCAGATCGGTGACACCCGTCTCGGCCAACACCTGATCGTCGATAAAAAACTGCCCGCTGCAGGTCCGGCTGTCACGCACGAGAACTGCGTGTGCGGCATCGGCCATGATCTCCGGCCGCCGCGTCTTGCGGAGCATAGCCTCGCCCCCCAGGATATTGCTGATCGCGGCGGTGGCGATCGCCGTGCGTGGCCAGAGCGCATTGACGGCCACACCCTGTTCGCGAAACTCTTCGGCCATGCCCAGCACGCACAGACTCATCCCATACTTGGCCATGCTGTAGGCCAGATGCGGCGCGAACCAGCGGGCTTCGAAGTTCAGCGGAGGCGAGATGTTCAGCACGTGCGGGTTGTCGGCTCGCAGCAGGTGCGGCAGACAGCACTGCGTTGTGAGGAATGTGCCGCGGACATTCACGGCGTGCATCAGATCGTAACGTTTCAGGGGTGTGTCGACGGTGCCCGCCAGAAAAATCGCGCTGGCGTTGTTGACCACAATGTCAATGCCCCCAAACCGATCCACCGCGCGGCTCACGGCGTCGGCCACCTGCTGCTCATGCCGAATATCGACCGCGCAGGCCAGCGCCTGACCCCCGGCCGCTTCGATATCCTCGGCGCTCGAGTGAATCGTACCCGGCAAGCGATCGTGAGCTGTTTCCGTTTTTCCAATGACCACGATGTTCGCCCCGTCGCGCGCCGCGCGGAGAGCGATGGCGTGGCCGATTCCCCGACTGGACCCCGTGATCAGCAACGTCTTGCCTTGCAACGATTCGGCAGCCATCGTGAATTCCCTCATCACATGCGCGTCACCCAAGACCATCCAGCATTTCTCGGCGCCCACAACCGACCGCAAACACGACCATCCACGCGCGCTCAGATTCAACCGTCGGCTGCGCTGGACTCCGTGATAAGAATCACGTATTCACAAGGATCTCGTGAGCACACTATGCGGTCGTCCGGTTGCGCGGTCAACGTCGCAGCCGGCGCCCACCGCATTCGGTAGGCGATGTCTCCAGCGTCCTGCGGCCCATCCCGGTGGCACGGCGGACGCCTCGGCAGGGTAACACGCGGCATGAGTCCATTTGCGGTCCACACATTGACTCTGCCCAACCCGTACTTCGAGGGCCACAACCAGGTTTACGTCATCGAGTCCGACCCCCTGACTTTGATCGACACGGGCGTTGCGGACCAGGCGACGTTTGATGCACTTCAGGGAGCGTTCACCACCAACGGGCTGCGACTGGAGCATGTTGGCCGCATTTTGCTGACGCACAAGCACATCGATCACATCGGCAATGCCTGGGCCGTGCACCGCCGATCCGCGGCCGAGATCTCCATTCACCATTCTGAAGTGCCGTCGGTGACCGATGTGGATCCGGACGGAACGCGCTATCGCGCATTCGTGCGACAGAGACTCGAGGGCTGGAACGTGCCGGCCAGCGTGATCGCCGAATCCGAGACCACTCAAGCGCCGCGCTGGCGGATCGAATCCGCGCCGGCCACCGGACTCGAAGACAACCAGATCATCGATGTGGGCGGCACACCCCTGCGGGTGATTCACACGCCCGGTCACACCCGAGGATCGATCTGTCTGGCCTATGGGGACCTGTTGTTTACAGGAGATCACATTCTCCAGCACATCACTCCCAACATCGGTGGGGGTGATTTGCGACACCGGGGATTACTGAGCGAATATCTGCGGTCTCTGGCACGCATCCGGGGCCTGGCCCCGGACGTCGCCCGCGTCATGCCCGGACATGGGGAACCGTTCGGCGACCTGGATGGTCGCTGCCAGAAACTGATAGCCCACCATCAACGCCGTTTGGATCGCGTGCGCACTGCGCTCGGGAAATCCGGGCCGCTGGCACTTCTGGACATCGCGCGCTCCCTGTACGGGTCACTCAGCGGTTATCATGTTGTGCTGGGTTGTGCCGAGGTGGAGGCGCACCTGGATTATCTCATCGAATCCGGAGAGGTCCGCCAGGACGGCGACCGCTACCTGATGGCCGAATGAGCATCCAACGGCAGGGAGTCACGGCATGCAGTATTGCCAGTTCACCACGCGCGGTATTGTGCTGGCGCTCACGCTCAGCGCGTCTTGCGGCCAGAGTTTCGCGCAGCGGGACAAGCCTGACTCCGGACAACCGGCGTCTGCCCACAGCAAGGACAAGCCTGCCTTATCCCTGGACGAGCGGGTTGCCCGACTCAGAAAACTGCAGGTCACGGTGTTCCTGCAGCGCAAAACCGTGATTGAAGTCCGTGCGAACCGCACTCGCATCACGAACAACGACCTGCAGTGGCTGTCGCAATTCACGAGCATGACCGACCTGTCGCTCGAAGACACCCGCATCACCGCCGCGGGCCTGAAACACCTGCGGATGCTGCACAAGCTGGAATGGTTGAATCTGTATCGCTGCCGCATTGGCGACGAGGGATTGAAACACCTGGCCAGGCTCAAGTCGTTGCAACATCTTCCGGTGGGCGAGACCGGTATCAGCGATTCCGGCCTGGCCCATTTGCGCGACCTGCGCCAACTGCTGTATCTCGGTTTGCGCGGCAACAAGATTACCGACAAGGGATTGCCACACTTGAGTCGGCTTGTGCGTCTGCAAGGCTTGTATCTGGGAGAAACGCAAATCCGTGACAAGGGACTGCGCCACCTGACCGGCCTGACGCAACTGCGGCAGTTGTGGTTGAACGACACAGCGGTGTCCGACGCGTCGATCGGCCTGTTGACCAAGTTCACGAAGCTGCGGGAGTTGCACATCACGGGTACACAAATCACTCCGCAGGGCCTGGCCCGCCTGCAATCCGGATTGCCGAATTGCAAGATCGTGTCCAAAGTTGAACCGGACTAATCCAGCCGGGCTGACCTGTCCATCGATCGATCCGGGTCCCAGCGACTGAGTGCTGACCGCTGCTTGCCAAGGATCTGGCGGCACAGTATCGTGGGACCTTCGCTAATCATCTCGCTTGTGGTCGGGACCTGTCATGCAAGAACGGAACGCGCGACTTGGACTGCGGCTGTTCATGGTTTACCTGGTGTTCTACCTGGGATTCATGCTGCTCACCGCCTTTTTCGCCAGTACCCTGGCATCGACTCCGATCGCCGGTGTGAATCTGGCGATTCTGTACGGTTTCGCTTTGATCCTCGGTGCTTTCTTTCTGGCACTGTTGTACGGCGCTCTGTGCCAGCCTGCCGACGTCGATGATCGGGAAGAGAGTGACGCATGATCTACGAACCATCGACCATCGCTGTGGCGACCTTCATTGTGTTTGTGGGCATCACTTTGGGTCTCAGCTTCTATCTGGGCAAACGCGCTCGCTCTTCTGAAGGTTTCTTTGCCGCACACGGACAAATTCCCTGGTTTGTCAATGGTATCGCCTTTGCCGGCGACTACCTGTCGGCCGCAAGTTTTCTGGGCATCTGCGGCATGATCGCGTTTTACGGCTACGACGGATTCCTGTATTCCGTCGGTTTTCTGGCTGGTTGGATTGTGGCTCTGTTCGTCATCGCCGAACCGATGAAACGGCTGGGGAAATTCACGTTCGCCGACGCGCTCGACGCCAAGTTCCAATCGCGGGGGATCAAACTGGTTGCCGGTATCAGCACACTGGCGGTCAGCATTTTCTACCTGATTCCACAGATGGTCGGCGCCGGAGTGCTGATTCGCCCCCTGCTGGATTTTCCTCACTGGGCCGGTGTGGCCATCGTGGGTACCACAGTCATCCTGATCGTGGTTTCCGCGGGCATGGTGTCCACGACCTGGGTGCAATTCATCAAAGGATCGTTGCTGGTCGTGTTCAGTGCCGTGTTGACGGTGATGCTGCTTGACCGGGGCTTCACCACGGATCCGAATGCAGGGGAGGGCTACACGTTCCGGGAAGCGGGTCCCGTCGATCCGCAAGCGATCGAGACAAGTCTGGCTGGGCTGCTGGATTCCCCGACGAGTCAAATCACCGGCCACGAACTGATCCTGCACGAGCGGCCTGCCGAGGGATCGGATGGGCCGCATATCTTCCTGCTCAAATCGCCCCAGGGACGCGAGCGGGCCTGGTCGACGGTGACTCACGACGGCCAGACCTTTCTGGCCGAAGGACAGTCTGTCGAACAACGAGACGGCGTGACGTACGTCAACGGGGAACCCAAGGGCAAATCGCCCGGGGAAAACGAACTGGCCACGGTGGGCCGCCTCAGCAAGCTCCCCGGTGGCCAGAAGACAACCGGGCCGGTCGGTCCCTTGGAGTTCTTTCGCATCCTGCAGGACAGCGAAGTGATTCTGTGGGGCAACCAGAAGATCACGACAGACGACCAGCGTGTCCTGACCGTCTATTACCAGAAACCGACGGCCGGTAAGGACGTACTGGTCCCGGGCACGCATCCCAAGTTCAAAGGCATTCACAGCGACAACGTGGTCGACAAGTTCAACTTCCTGTCGTTGATGCTCGCGCTGTTCTGCGGCACCGCTTCGCTGCCGCACATCTTGATTCGTTATTACACGGTCAAGGACAGTGCCAGCGCCCGGAAAAGCACGATCGTCGGCATCGGCAGCATCGGCTTCTTCTATGTCCTGACGCTGTATATGGGCTTGGGTGCCATGACCAGCGGTGCGTTGGACGTGACCGACAGCAACATGGCGGCGCCGCTGTTGGCCAAGAGTCTGAGTGAACCGTTGTTTGCCATCATTTCGGCGATTGCTTTTACCACCGTGCTGGGCACCGTCAGTGGGCTGATCCTGGCCTCCAGTGGGGCCGTGGTGCACGACCTGATGGTCAACGTGATGAACATCAAATTGAGCGAGACGCAACAGGTGCGGGTGGCCAAGATCACGACCGTCGTGGTCGGCGGCATCGCGATTGTCCTCGGGATTCTGTTCGAGGGACTCAACGTCGGCTATCTGGTCGGCTGGGCGTTCAGCGTCGCGGCATCAGCCAATCTCCCCGCATTGATCATGCTGCTGTTCTGGAAAGGAACCACCCGGCAGGGCATCATTGCCGCGGTCCTGGTCGGCATGACCTCGTCCCTGGCCTGGATTCTGCTGAGTGCCGATACGTACGACAAGGTGTACGGCCTGAATCCTCAAGACGCGATTGTGCCGTTCAGCCAGCCGGGACTGATCACCATCCCTCTGGGTTTCCTGACACTGGTGGCCGTATCGCTGCTCACCCGCGATCGTTCCGGTGAAGCGACCGCTTGAGAACCCACGATCCGGCCACGCACAACCCGATCGGAACACTTCGAGACGATCCGTTGGACAGGTGCCGCGCGCACCGGGGATTCCTCGGTCTCGACGGCATCGACCTCACCAGACACAGGACGACACCATGGACCGCCCCTCCCCCGCAAAGCAGACCGTCGCCCGCATAGTCCGCCGACCGGCATATGTTGTGCTGGCCCTCTGTGTCGCGACATCCGCCGGTCGCGATGCCGCCGCCCAGCCGGCAGACACGGCCGCGCAAGGCACGGCACCCATTGCCGACTGGAATTTCAACAACGGCAATCAGGGTTGGGCGGCACAAAATCAAAGCCAGATTTCGGCCGAGGATGGCCGGTTGCATGTGACCAGCACGGGCAACGATCCGTTTATCGGCGTGCCGGTCAAGGGGCCGGCGGGCTGGAAGACGCTGACGTTGAGCGTGCGCACGCCGCAGAATCTGAATGCCCAGTTGTTCTGGACAACCACGGCGGAGCCAGGAACCAGTGAATCGAAATCGGTACGGTTCCGACTGCGGTCCCGGGGATCGCGGTTTCGCGAGACAGTGGTCTATTTCCATACGGCCGCCCCGTTGCGCAGTTTGCGGCTGGACCCGCATTCCCAGCCGATCGCATTGGACATCGCTCGGATCACGCTGCAGACCAGCGGCCCGCCGCCGGCCGAACCGGCCACCGATCCGGCCGCATTCAAGACGCCGCCTGGATTTCAGGTGGAGTTGTTGTATTCGGTGCCCAAGACGCTGCAAGGATCGTGGGTGAGCCTGACTGTTGATACACGGGGGCGGTTGATCACGTGCGACCAGTACGGGGGCTTGTACCGGATCACACCCCCGGCGGTGGGCAGCGACGCGCGGATCCAGATCGAGTCCATCGCGGCGGACATCGGCGAAGCCCAGGGGCTGCTGTATGCCTTCGACAGTCTGTACATCATGGTCAATCGCGGGGGCCGGTACGCCTCGGGCCTGTACCGGCTGCGGGACACCGATCAAGACGACCGCTTCGACAAACTCGAGGTATTGAAGTTGCTCGAGGGCGGAGGCGAACACGGACCGCATGCCATCGTCCCCGCACCCGACGGCAAGTCCCTGTACGTGGTGGCGGGAAACAACACCCGTTTGCCCAAGGACATTGTGCGGCACCGGTTGCCGACCAACTGGAGCGAAGATCAGTTGCTGCCGCGGCAGCCGTGTTCCAACGGTCACAACACCGGTGTGCTGGCTCCCGGGGGCTGGGTCTGCCGTATCGATCCCACGGGCCAGCAGTGGGAGCTCGTGGCCGCCGGCTTCCGCAACCCTTACGACCTGGCGTTTCATCGTCATGGCGAGTTGTTCACATTTGACGCGGACATGGAGATGGACGTCGGTACTCCGTGGTATCGTCCAACGCGCGTGTGTCATGTTGTCAGCGGCGCGGAATTCGGCTGGCGATTCGGGACTGGCAAGTGGCCCGATTATTCACTCGACAGCTTGCCCGCGGTGGCCGAAATCGGTCAGGGTTCACCCACGGGTGTCACGTTCGGCTACGGTGCGCAGTTTCCCCGCAAGTATCAGGAAGCCTTGTATGTTTGTGACTGGACCTATGGTCGGATGTACGCCGTGCACCTGCAGCCGTCCGGCGCAAGCTACCGCGGCAGCCTGGAGGAATTTCTGACGGGGACGCCGTTGCCCTTGACCGACCTGGTCGTGAACCCCGTCGACGGCGCTATGTACTTCACGATCGGAGGCCGGCGGACACAGTCCGGCCTGTACCGCGTCACGTACTCCGGACCTCGACCAGCACGTGTGAGTGCCGGCGACACACGGGCTGCCAGTTTGCGCAAATTGCGGCGGCGGCTGGAATCGTTCCACGGTCGGCAAGACACTCAGGCCCTGGACGTGGCCTGGGAACATCTGGGCCACGCGGATCGCCACGTGCGGTATGCCGCGCGGGTGGCGGTGGAACACCAGCCGGTTGCCCAATGGTCCAAACGTGCGTTGGCCGAGACCGATCCCCGTCGCTCCGTTGCCGCGCTGCTGGCGTTGGCCCGCTGCGGCCCACAGCCGGCTGCAGCCGGTTCCTCGACCCTGGGACCGCAGATCGTCGAGGCACTCATCAAGACGGCAGCGCGGAAACCGGATGACCCGTTGCTGCTGGACTGGACGCGTGTGCTGGCGGTGACATTGGCGCGGCACGGCAATCCCGACGCCAGCGCCCGTGACCGCATCCTGAAGCAAGTGCACCCACGATTTCCAGCTGACACGCGGCATTTGAACCATGAATTGTGCCGGATTCTGGTGGCTTTGGACTCGACCGATGTCGTATCGCGGGCCATGCCCCTGATGAATGCATCGCGGGTCCAGGAGGATCTGCTGTACTACGGCATGGCGTTGCGCGTGGCCCACAGCGGTTGGAACGGCGATCTGCAGACCGCCTACTATCGCAATCTGAATCGCGCCGAGGAGGCAGCTGCCACAGGCGATTTTGTGGGCGGCGGTCATTTCCAGATCTATGTGCAGCGGATGCGGGAGGATGCCGTCAAACAGCTGAACAGCGCACAACGGAAACAACTGGCCGGCGTCCTCAAAGCACCGATCGCCAGCGCCGTACCCACCGGATCACCGACCCCGGGCAAGTTCGTGCGCAACTGGAAAATCGCCGATCTGTTACCCGAACTGGATCAGCTTGGCCAAGGTCGCAGTTTCGCGGTGGGACAACAGATGTATGTCCGCGCCAATTGTGCCGGATGCCACCGATTTGGCCGGACCGGAGGCATCCTGGGACCCGATCTGACGGCTGCGGGAAAGCGCTACAGCCGGCCCGTGCTGTTGCGGGAAATCCTGGATCCATCGCAACAGATTTCCGACCAGTTTCGCACCCACGTCATCGTCACCACCGCCGGCCGGGTGTATGAAGGCCGCATCCTGGACCGCAACGAAAACACGCTGACGGTCGCCATCGATCCTCGCAAACCGGCGTCGGTTGTGCAGATCCCAGCGGACCAGGTGGAAACACTCGAACCATCCAAGGTTTCGATGATGCCCGCCGACCTGCTGAACACGCTCAGCAAACAGGAAATCCTGGACCTGATGGCCTACGTGCAATCGGGCGGCGACCCCAAACATCCGAATTTTCGCGAGTGACGCGCCGGGTCAGACACCGTCACCCACCACGTCGGTCACCTTCACTCCGGAAACGTCGTCCAGTTGCAGGGCCGCCTGCAGGGTCCGGCCGATCGTGCAGGCCGAAATCAGATTGTGTGCACCGGCTTCGCGAAATCGGATGGCCGCCCGCGAACGCCGCTGGTCACGCGTATCCGCGATCGTGCAACCGTTGATGTTCACTTCGCGCGCACGGCGGGCATCGATTCCATACGGCACGCCGTTCAACAACTGGCAACCCTGAACGTTGATCCGCTGACACTCTTCGATTTCCAGCAGCGAGGCGCCCGTTTTCTGACCCTCTTCCGATTCGTCCTGGATCGTACAGCCGCTGATCACACAGTCCCTGGAATCGACGATCCGGATTCCGGTGTGCGCCGCCGGCGTATGCCGCCGGAAGCTGTTGCCCGTCAACGTCACTTCACGGCACTGTTCCAGCAACACGTTGCGCAACCCGCCGGAGTAGATAAAATTCCCGGATACCACCACACCGTAACAGCCGGTCAGATGAATGTTGTTCTCCTGACTGCCGATGATGTTTCCCGTGACGGTCCACAGCCCGGGCGGCCGCTGCTCTCCCACGACGTTGACGATCCGTATGTTGGCTCCACCCGGTGACGAGGTGGCCTGAATCGTGTTGCCCGACACCGCGACCTCGGCCACGCTGGAACGCTCGGCCGTGGTGTCGATATAGATTTCAGCTGTCGGTTCCGGTGGAGTACCGAATTGCCGGTGATTGTTGTATTCGATGTCGTTGCCCGTGATCTGGAGATTGCGGACTTCGGAGCCGGCGATCCGAATGCCACCCAGACGATTGTAGCTGATGTGGTTTCCGGTGATGTTGATTTGATGCAGGTTGACCTTGTCCAGGAACACACCCACACCCGTGTTGTGGTAGATGTGCGAATCGTTGATCAACACGTTGCGGTTCCGTTTGTGCAGCCGGATTCCGTGTCGCACCTGCCGGATCAAGACGCCGTCGAAGATCGGCTGCATGGTCTCGATCAACTCAAAGCCGTCGGCATCGGGATTGGTGCCCGTGACTTCGATATTGCTGACTGTGGGCATCCTCTGCCGCTGCCATACGGCCGGGGCGACGGTACCGGGATCTCCCGTACCGGCATGTGTTCCGATCAAACGAAACGCCGGACCGGGTCCGTCCATCACGACGGTCGCCGTTCCGCGACTCCCGTCGATGCCGACCCGGTCGAAGCGATCCAGCGGGATTTCGATCGTCTGCCGGATGCGGTACTGCCCGCGCGAGAAGGTGATCAGACCGTCTCCGTCCTGCACGCAATGCCGAATCGCCGCGGTATCGTCGGCTTGCCCGTCACCCACGGCTCCAAAAGTCTGAACGTCGCTCATGTCACGATACCCCGTTGTCGAATCTCTGGTGGCGAGCATCTCGACGCTCACACACTGCCGAAGTTCTCGTATGGTAACGGACTTCAACCGACAAACCACTTCCAGCCGCGGATCGCGGTCTGCTCGATGCGCGACGCGGGACATTGATTGATCTCGCCGATCATCGTCCACGGGCCGGCGGCTCCGGGATTGTCGGCGGGTGCACTGTTGTCGTATGCTGGGACTGCTTGGTATGGGTTCACCACTGCTGGTTGCAGGGAGTGTGAGGCATGATTCATCGTCGTGACGCGATGCTGAGAATCGGTCAGTTGGGCCTGGGGGGAGCCTTGAGCTTACCGCACCTGCTGGCTGCCGACGGCAACACACAGCGCGGCGTTGGTTCGAGGGATCTCAAGGTCTCCGGAGGCCGGGCCAAGTCGTGCATCCTGATTTATTTGTGGGGCGGTCCGCCGCAAATGGACATGTGGGATCCCAACCCCCTGGCGGCCCAGGGAATCCGCAGCCAGTTTGCTCCGATCAACACGGCTGTTCCGGGAATCGATATCTCGGAGGAGCTGCCGCTGTTCGCTCGACACACGGACAAGACGGCGATCATCCGTTCGATGTCGCACAACAGCAACAACCACGAGCCATCGGTCTATCGCAGCTTGACGGGGCACACCAATCCCTCGTTGCGCGTCCCGCGGAACAACCGGACGCGGATCAACCACCCCAACCTGGGTTCGGTGATCTCGGCGTTGACCCCGTTGGGCGGAATGCCTTGCTCGGTGACGATTCCGCGACCGATCGGTCACGATGGAAGCACCTATGCCGGGACGCATGGCGGATGGCTGGGTGCACGCCATGATCCGATGGAAGTCGAAGCGGCCAAAGAGACCAATGCGCATGTGACGCACTCGATGTCCTTGCCGGCGGAGTTGAGTTCGACGCGCCTGTTGGCGCGCCGCGGATTGCTGCGGGTGATGGAGGACCAGGATCGTCGCTACGAAGCGAATCCGACGGCCAGCAGTTTCAACGGTTTTCGCGATCAGGCATTCAGCCTGCTGTCGTCACCTCAAGCCAAGGACGCGTTTTCGATCGATCGTGAATCCGTGCAAGTCCGGGACCGCTATGGCCGCAATGAATGGGGTGAGAGCATTCTGATGGCCCGGCGTTTGATCGAGGCCGGTGTGCGACTGGTGACGATTTCCTGGATGTACATTCAGAAGAGCGGCAACGTGGCGAATGTGTGGGACAATCACGGCCCGTTCGAAGGGAAAAGCGGCTACGAGATGCTCAAGGCCGAATACTGTCTGCCATCGTTGGATCGCGGATTCGACGCTTTGATCACCGATCTGTCCGACAGCGGTCTGCTGGACGAAACGCTGGTGGCCATGTTTGGAGAATTCGGCCGCACTCCCAAAATCAACAAGAACAGTGGTCGTGATCACTGGGGAGCGATTCAATCGGGTGTGCTGGCCGGTGGCGGCATCCAGGGAGGCTGCGTACACGGTCGTTCCGACAAGGATTCGGCCTACCCGGTTTCCCATCCGGTCAGCCCGGAGGACATGCTGGCCACGATCTACCACGCTTTGGGGATTTCCGCCGATTCGACGATCCGCGATCCCACCGGGCGGCCGCACCGGGCGGTGGACGGCGGAAACCCCGTGCTGGAGTTGTTCGCCTGACCGCGGCAGGAAACCGCTTTCCCGCTTCTTGATCATTGCCGTGCGGGGGGCCACAATGATTTTCCCGCTCATCGCCACCAGCGGTCTCGGAGTGATGGTTGTATGCCTGCCGGCGGGACGGCAACCCGCGCCGTGCTCGCAAACGACAACATCTCGGTAGACTTGCGCGATACCGCGACAGGCATCGTTCCACGCATCCAACAGAATTCGCGGGAGACATTGATGCACACAAACGCATACCTTGAAAACGGATATGATCGGCGACGATTCATCGAGCGCACGGTCGCGTCCGGAGCCGCGGCGGCCCTTCTGCCGCTGCAAACAACATTGGCCCAGAACACACCGGCACAACCCCGGACGGTGAACGACGTCATCCGGGACGCGATGCAACACGCGCCATTGTCGATGCTGTTTCAAGGCCGGACCGCGGACGAGTGCCAAGCCTGGCAGCGCGCATTTCGCAGCCGGTTGACGCAACTGCTGGGTGATTCCACACCGCCGGCACAATGGACGACGGTCGTCGAAGATCGCGCCGAATTCGACGACCACATCCGACATCAACTGTTATTGAAATCCGCTGGAGTCCCCTCATTGCCGGTGTACCTGCTGGTGCCGCGCAGTTTGTCCGCCGGACAGCGGGCGCCCGGCGTGCTGTGCGTCCACGGGCACGGCGCTTATGGCAACGAGACCGTTGTCGGACGCAGCGACCTGGAGGGTGTTGCGGCGAACATCAAAAAGAACAACTATGACTATGGACTGCAATTTGTCCGCCGAGGCTACGTGGTGGCCGCGCCCTGCATGATTCCGTTTGGCCGACGTGTCGATCGTCAGCGCTACGGCGGCAACGATCCCTGTGCCGTGTCGTTCGTGCGGATGCAGTCGATCGGCCGCCTGCCGATCACCGAGAACCTGCGCGACCTGCGGTGGAGCATCAACTTGTTGCAGAGTCAGAGCCAGGTGCACGGCGATCGGATTGGATGCGCCGGTTTGTCTTACGGTGGCCGGATGACGATGATGGTCTCGGCACTCGACCAGCGGATCCGCGTAGCATCCGTCAGCGGCGCCTTGAACCTGTTACAGGAGCGGATGACCCTGCGGCACAGCTGCGGCTCGCAGATGATCCCCAACCTGCTCAAGTACGGAGACTATTCCGAAATCGGCTCACTGATCGCCCCCAGACCGTGCGTTTGGGAAACCGGTTCGACCGATCCTCTGATTGTTCCCAAGTGGGACGAAGTGTTTCGCAACCGGCTGCGCCGGGCATACACGGCGCTGGACGCCGACGACCAATTGCATTTCGACAAGTTCACCGGCGGCCACGTCTGGAGCGGCCGGATCGCTTTTCCGCTGTTCGACAAAGTGCTCAAATCCTGACCGGTAGGAACAGCAATCAGAAAGGCGCAAAGGCGATGCGGATCAAGCAACAGGGCATCCTGCACGACGGGCAACCGGGGTCCAACCGAGCCATCGGCTCGTTTGCCACAATCACCCCATTGGAGAACGGGACCCTGCTGGCCAGCTACCGGGTCGGCAGCAGCAAAGACTCGGACGATGAAACCGTCGAATTGCGGCGGTCGGACGACGGCGGAAGCACCTGGAGCGATCCGGTCACACCGTTCGCATCCCGGATCGATGGGGTCGTCGGTTCGTTGAAACTGGTGTACCTCACACCCCTGCCGAGCGGCCGCCTGCTGGCTGCCTCCATGTGGGTCGACCGACAGGCGCATCCAGGACAACCCTTGTTCAACGACGCCACCGAAGGCTGTCTGCCAATGCAGGTCCTGATTGCGGAATCAGATGATGGGGGACACAACTGGTCCCCGTGGCGAACCGTTGCGGTTCCGGACGATGTCGGGCCCGCGAGTCTGACCAATCCTGCCTTGCTGCTTCCCAGTGGACGCATCGCTCTGAGCATTGAAACCAACAAGAACTACCTTGACGACACGCCCTGGTTGCAGCGGGTGGTCTATGTGGAATCGTCGGATGGTGGACAAACATGGGGATCTCCGCGGACCACGTGTCAGGATCCCACCGCGCGGATCTTCAACTGGGATCAACGGGCGGGGGTTTGTCCGGACGGACGACTGGTCACGTTCACCTGGACGTATGACCGCCAGACGACCAAGTACTTGAATATCCAACGCCGGATCAGTTCGGACGAGGGGCAGACGTGGACCGATCCGGAAGACCTGGGTTTCGCGGACCAGGCCGCGCACCCGGCGATCTTTCCCGACGGGCGAATCGTGCTGGCCTGGGTGGATCGATTTGGGTCACGATCCATCCGCGCTCGGCTGGCAACCGCGGTTGATGCTCCCTTTGCGTCGGACAGCGAAGTCGTTCTGTACAGCCTGGAGACCGAGCCCTCCGCCACGGCCGCCGGGGGTGGGAATACGGGTGACGTGCTGGCGGAGATGGGCGTCTGGAATTTCGGACTGCCCTACGCGGCGGCCCTGCCGGATGGCGACGCGATGGTCACCTTTTACGCCGGCACGTCCGAATCCATGCAGATCCATTGGGCGCGACTGGCACTGGCATGATTCCCACTGGCATGATTCCCACTGGCATGTTTTCCACTGGCATGTTTTCCACTGTGCCGCGCCAACACTTACCTTCAAGGACTTGCCGGAGTCGAGCTCATGAACATTCTGGAACAGTTTTCTTTGCAGGGTCGCGTTGCGCTGATCACAGCCGGCGCCGGATCACAATTCGGCAGCAGCCTGACCGAAGGGTTGGCCGAAGCGGGAGCGACGGTCGTTACCGCCTCGCGTTCGCTGGAGCGGAACCAGGAATTCGCCGAACAGATGCGGGCGCGCGGTTACGACGCACACGGTCTGCAGTTTGACATTTCCGACCCAACAACCATCGGACCATTGCGGGATGAGATTCTGGCGCAGTTTGGAGGCCTGGACATCCTGGTCAACAGCGCCTTGGCCCGTGACGGGCATGTCGGCGGTTTCGAGGACCAGACGGCGGAACACCCGGAACGCAGCGCGGCGGGCGACTTCACCGGACTGTTTGAAATCTGCCGCAGCTTTCTGCCCGGGATGATCGAACGCGGCCGCGGCTCGATTATCAATATCTCCAGCATCTATGGTGTGGTCGCCAACGATCCCAATCTGTACGCCGACACCGACATGAAACAACCGCCCACGTACAATTTCGTGAAGGCGGGGATGATCAACTTCACGCGCTACCTGGCCTGCTACTACGGGAAACAGGGCATCCGGGCCAACTGCATCAGTCCCGGTGGCTATTTCGCGAACCAGCCTCAACCTTTTCTGGACGCATACCGCCAGCGGGTTCCGGTGGGCCGCATGCTGCACAACGACGACATCAAAGGGGCCGTGGTTTTTCTGGCGTCGGACGCTTCGCAATACGTGACCGGCGCCAACTTGATGGTCGATGGCGGCTGGACCTGCCTGTGATCGGTCACCGCGACCTGGCCGTATCGACCCAGCAATTTCCGGGCGGCGCGCCGCGATTCAACTCAGAATCTCATGCACGACGCGACCGTGGACATCGGTCAGCCGGTAGTCGCGTCCGGCGTGCCGATAGGTCAACCGTTCGTGGTCCAGTCCCAGTTGGTGCAGGATCGTCGCCTGCAAATCGTGCACGCTGACGATGTTCTCGGACACCTTGTCGCCCAATTCATCACTGGCACCATACACCGTGCCTCCGCGGACACCGCCTCCGGCGACCCATGAGCTGTAGACGCGTGAGTGATGTCCGCGGCCTTCGGCGCCGGGAGCGGGGCAAAACGGGCCGCGGCCGAATTCGGTGGTCCAGACGACGATCGTATCGTCGAGCATGCCGCGTGCCTTGAGATCCTTGAGCAATCCCGCAATCGGCTGATCGACGTTTTTGGCCAATTTGTTGTAGTTGCCCATCTTGGCGTGAGCGTCCCAGTTCTTGTCGATCCGCGTGTCACCATCGATCAGTTCGATGAAACGCACACCCCGTTCGGCCAGCCGTCGTGCCACAAGGCACTGCCAACCGAAACCCGTCGTATCACCGCGATCGAGCCCGTAGAGATTGAACGTCTGATCCGACTCGCGCGACAGGTCGAACGCCTCGGGAGCCGCCGCCTGCATGCCAAAGGCGGTTTCAAAGGACTTGATCCGTGCCGTCAAATGGCTGTCGTTTTCCCGTCCGCGCAAGTGCTGCCGGTTGAAGTACTCCAGCAGGTCAAGTTCTGTTTCCTGCAAGTCCGGAGTGGGTACGCGGCGGGACATGTTGGCGATCGGTTCGTCGCCGGGAATGATCCGTGTTCCCTGATGCAAAACGGGCAAAAAGTCCGACCCCCAGACCTGGCCGCCGGCATATGGCAGACCCGGAGAAACGACCATGAATGACGGCAGATTCTGGTTGCACGTCCCCAGGCCATAGCTGACCCACGACCCGATGCTCGGGCGATTGAACGTCGCGGATCCGGTGTGAATGCCGATCGTCGCTCCAAAATGATCTCCGTTGATGTTCTGCATCGAGCGGATGACGCAGATGTCATCCATCATTTGGCCGACCTGTGGAAACAGGTCGCTGACCTCGGTGCCGCACTGGCCGTACCGCCGAAACGTCCAGTCGGAACCCTTGTAGCACCGGTTCTTGTTCTGCCGTTGGTTGTGATGTTTCGTCAGGTACGGTTTGGGGTCGAATGTGTCGACGTGCGAGACTCCGCCGGTCATGAACAGAAAGATCACGCGCTTGGCCCGTGCGGGCCGATGCGGCTGTTTCGGCGCGAGCGGGTTTCGTGCCGGACCGGCACCCGACTGACCATCGGCCAACAGTTCCGAGAGCAGGCCCGGCAGCAACAAGCCGCCCCCTGCGAGAGAACGAATCATCTGGCGTCGCGTGGTCGTCATGATGTCCCTTTGCCGATTCAATCCACGAACATGAACTCATTGCTCGCGATCATCGCTCGTAAGTAACCGCTCCAAACCTGCCGCTGGTTGTGCGACCGAATGGCCGGGCTGTCATCCACTTGCCGGGTTTCCACTTGCCGGGTGGCCCGTTCGAAATAACTCTGCCCGCGTTGGATTTCCGTTTCCAGCGGACGCCGTCCGAAGATGGTCCGATAGGCCCAGACCACCGACTCCTGCCGGCCCAGCTTCTGCTCCAGCAATCGCTCGGCAATCGCCAGCGACCGGTCATGAAAGAACTTGGCGTTCATCAAGAACAGTGCCTGCAACGTCGTCGTGGTTGCCTTGCGTTCGGACAACGCCAGGTTGCCGTCCGGGCCATCGAACATGTCCAGTTGCGGATTCTTCTGGATCCGCTGCTGCATGACGTACACCGAACGGCGACTCGAAACGAACGTGTCGGCGAACGGCTCATGCTGCCGGTAGAAGTAGGTCAACCGGTGCGGAAACGGGTGCCGCTGTCCCATCGAAGAATCGAGTTCATCACTGAAGGTCAGCAGTGCGTCACGAAACTGCTCGGCGTCCAACCGGCGGCGGTTGGCCCGCCACAACAGCCGATTTTCGGGGTCCTTCGCTGAGTTCTCAGGAATCTCGGCACTCGATGTGCGATATGTGCGGGAGAGCATGATCCGGCGGTGCATGTGCTTGATCGACCAGTCGTGCTCCATGAAGTCCCGGGCCAAAAAGTCAAGCAGTTTCGGGTGTGTGGGCGCCGCTCCCCGCAAACCAAAGTCGCTGGTGGTTGCCACCAGTCCGCGACCGAAATGGTGATGCCAGATGCGATTGACCATCACCCGCGCGGTCAGTGGATTCTGGGGATCGGCAATCCAGCCGGCCAGCGCCAGTCGGCCGCTGGTCTTGTCGTCGTCGGCTAACTTCTGTCCGCCAAGAATCTCGGGAAATCCACGCCGCACCCGTGCACCTTCGGATCGTGGATCCCCGGCCTGCTGCACAGCCACGTCGTGCGGGTCGCCTTCCTGAATCGCGTAGGCGATCTCCAGATCGGGAAAAGCCTCGGCAAACGGCCGACGTTGCTCACGCAGTGCAAGCAATTCCTTCCAGACAATCTCGCGGGTACGTGAGGGGTCGTTGATTTTTTTCTTTTGAAACAACTGGTATTCGGCAAACTTCTCTCGTTCGGCTTTGTTCCACGAATCGAGCGCCGCCCGGTGCGAGCGTTCCATCTCCTCGGCCCGATCCTGACCGACGCGATACACGAAATCCTCTCGGTGCGGTTTGTGTTCGGCGCCGGCGTGAGGATAAACGCTGCTGTCAAAAATCCCGTACAAGGCGTAATAGTCGGTCGCGGGAATGGGGTCGAACTTGTGATCGTGGCACCGCGCGCAGCCGATCGTCAGTCCCAGAAACGTCTTGCCAAGATTGTTGATCGTGTCTTCAATCGTAATGTGCCGCATCCCGTGCGGACTCACTCCGATACGGCGTGAGATGGCGATGTATCCCGTGGCGATCGTCTGCCGCCAGCGCTGTTCTTCGCTGTCGGCCGGCAACAGGTCTCCGGCGATTTGTTGCCGGATGAATGCGTCGTAGGGCAGATCCTGGTTGAAGGCATCGATGACATAGTTGCGATACTTATAGGCTTCGGGCACCGGGTAATCGGCAGCGTCTCCGGCCGTGTCGGCATAGCGCACAACATCGAGCCAGTGTCGGCCCCAGCGTTCGCCGTATTGAGGCGAATCCAACAGCCGTTCCAGCAGGCGTTGATAGGCCTGCGGTGAATCATCGGCGAGAAACCGTTTGACGTCGGCGGGGGTCGCAGGCAGTCCGGTCAAATCGAACGTGGCGCGACGAATCAGTGTCCGCTTGCTGGCCAGTTCTGCCGGCTGCAACTTCTGCTGGATCAGCGCGTTGATGATGTAGGCATCGACGGGATTCCGATTCCACTCGGCCGGTTCGACCGCCGGAATGCGGGACGGCTGCAGCGGTTGCCACGACCAGAATTCCCGCTGTTGCTTGGTGACCAGCTGTGTGTTTTCAGTTTTCATTTCTCCCCAAGACAATCCGTCGCGCACCCAGCGGACCAGCGCGGACACCTCCCGCGCGGCCAGCGGTTTCTTGGGAGGCATTTTCAACCGGGTATGTTTCCCGGACACAGCCTGGATCAACAAGCTGCGGCGCGGCGCACCGGGGACCGCCGCCGGCCCCGACTTCCCGCCTTTGAGAACGCCGGCTCTGGAATCGAGTCGCAGGCCGGCCTTGGCCGTCCGGCCGTGGCAACTGTGGCAACGGCTCACCAGCAGCGGCCGGACTTTTGACTCGAAGTGATCGACGGCATCGTCGGCAGCGCAGGGAATCGACAGCATGACCATTCCCAGAAACAGCGCTGGTATCTCCTGTCTCACCTGCCTGTTCATCGGTCGGTTCCCATGGTCACCTGTCTCGAATCGCCGGGCCACAATAGCTCGCAGACGACTGTCCTGCGTACGATGATCCGCAGTGCCGCACGCGCGACACCTTCCTTTATCGTAACACAGCCGGCACAGCAACTCAGCCTCAAACGACCGCCATTGCGCTTGCAGGCCGTTGTCGGTTTCCAGAGACTGGTAGGCTGACGTTGACCCACACTCTTGCAGGCAAACCCATATGCGCTGCGCATACATGCTGATCTCGATTGCGACGCTTGCGATCTCCACTGCGCGGTCCGACGAGCGACCCAATATCCTGATCGTCTTGACGGACGACATGGGCTTTTCCGATCTGGGCTGTTTTGGCGGAGAAATCGAGACGCCCAACCTGGACGCCTTGGCCGCGGGCGGGCTGCGGTTTTCCGAGTTTCACAATACGGCGCGTTGCTGGCCCACGCGGGCCACGCTGCTCAGCGGCCGCTACAGCAATCGTCTGGGCAAGCATCAGATCACGATCGCCCAGGCGCTGCAGACGGCCGGATACCAGACGGGCATGGTGGGCAAGTGGCACCTGGGCCGCGACCCCAACAAAGACGGCCCGCTTCAACGCGGTTTCGACTCCTTTTATGGAACGATGATCGGCGCCGGGTCCTTCTGGAACCCGATGTCATTGACGCGGAACACAAAACCCGTCGATCCGCAGGGGGAAGACTTTTATTACACGGATCGGATTGGCGCGGAAGCCGTTCGGCAAATCGAGAACTTTGCCCGCAGCGACGCTCCGTTTTTTCAGTATGTGGCATTCACAGCCGCACACTGGCCGTTGCACGCACCGGAACACACGATTCAAAAATACCTGCCGCGCTATCAGTCTGGCTGGGATCAATTGCGGGCGGACCGTTACGCGCGGATGATCCAGATGGGAATCATCGACGAGCGACGTTGGCCACTTCCGGAACGCGAACCCGGTGTTCAGAGCTGGGCGCGCGTGGATCACAAGCCGTGGCACGTGCGGAATATGGCCATCTACGCCGCCATGGTTGATCACATGGACCAGGCTGTCGGCAGAATCGTGGGCAGCCTCAAGCGCACAGGTCGGTTCGAGAACACATGGATCGTGTATTTTCACGACAACGGCGCGTGTGCCGAGCATCTGAGCGGCAACGGCTGGAACACGGCCAACAACATTCTGGCCTGGGCACGGGAAAACCAGACCACCGTCGCCGTGGGCGACCGCTACGACGTGCCCATGGGCGGCCCGCTGACATATGGCAGCGTCGGACACAACTGGGCCCACTCACAAAACACCCCCTTGCGCCGCTACAAGGCCAATGTGCACGAGGGTGGAGCCTGCACTCCGGCCATCATGCACTGGCCGCGGGGTCTGAAACACGCACCCGGTTCGATCACGCTGGAGCGGGGTCACGTGGTGGACATGATGGCCACCTGTCTGGAACTTGCCGGCGGCCGGTTTCCCGCAACATGGGACGGTGTTTCCATCACGGACCACGAGAGCCTGAGCCTGGTTCCCGTGATCGCCGGACGGCGGCAGCCGCGCGATCACGCCTACTACTTCAATCACGGCGGCACACATGCCGTGATCCAGGGTGATTTCAAGATCATTCGCGAGCGTAACGGAGCGTGGGCGCTGTACAACCTGTCGAAAAACCGCACGGAAACTCAGAACCTGGCCGCACAAGATCCACAGCGGGTCCAGCGGATGGCCGCTCTGTGGCGGGCGCGCTGGGAGCAGCCGTCTCAGTGACACTCGGGTCAATGAGACCGGGAGCCTAGCGGGACCCCGGGGGAACATACAGGTGCCGTCCCTTCCGCGCCGCCTGGATCGCTTTCTGAGTATCCTGAGGCGGACCCGGATCGCCCTGCGCGGCCAGCCAGCGATCGAGTTCGGCACTCAAGCGGGTCTTGACTTCTGTCTGCTGCGGGCGCGTCGACAGATTGCGCAGCTCGTAGGGATCGGCGGCCACTTCATACAGTTCTTCCGCTGGCCGATGCATGTAGCGTTTGACCAATTGGTAGATCTGAGGATTCGCCCACGCGTCGCGGACCCAAGTCGCCCAGTACGGGTTGTTCAGGCTCCCGTCTCCTCGCATGCCCATCAGGTGCTTTTCGATATAGATCTCGTCCGGAGCCAGGTTGCGGATGTAGTGATAGCGCCCGTCGCACACGGACCGAATGGGATACGACGGCCCCTCGGGAACGTTGTTGTGCACCGCGTAGGTGTAACGGCGATGTTCCGTTGTTTTGCCCTGCAGCACACCCAGAAAACTCGTGCCGTCGTACGCCTGGCCGGCCGGATCGCCCCCGGCAATCTCGAGCAATGTGGGCGCGATGTCCGCGTATTGAACCAGCGCATGGGTCCGACTGCCCGCCGTGATGCGGCCTGGCCAGCGCGCGATCAAAGCGGTATGCAGCCCGGTGTTCCAGTTGGTCCACTTGCATCCCGGAAATTGTGCGCCTTGTTCGGATGTGAACAGGACCAGCGTATTGGCTGCGGCACCCGTCTTGTCGAGCGCTGTCAGGATTTCGCCAACCTGCCTGTCCATGTATGTGATCTCGGCCAGGTATTTCCCGAAATCCTGGCGCGTCCGCGTCGTGTCGGCCAGATTCGGCGGCAACTGGATGCGCTGGGGTGGATAGCGCGACGGGTCACCCATCACCCACGGCACATGCGGTTCGACCAGGGCCACCACCAGGCAGAACGGCTCGTTCGGGTCGCGGATCATGAACGCGCGGATCGCGGCCAGGTCGTGTGCCTTGGTTGGATTCCGTACACAATTGGCATCGAAGCCGGCCACCTTTTCGAAGGGAAACACCGTCGCCGGCTTGACATGAACTTTTCCAGCCAGACCCACGCGATAGCCCGCGGCCCGCAGATGCTGTGGCAGGCTGGTGATCTTTGGCCTGCTGGCGGAATGGTTCCAGGCGCAGCCATTGCCCATCGGATACCGCCCACTGTACAACTCCGCGCGGCAAGGCTGACACATGGCGGAACTCAAGTAAGCGCGATGGAATGTCAGGCCCTGTGCGACCAGGCGATCGATGTTCGGCGTGTGGGCGTTCTTTCCGCCATAGGCCGGTAGGTCATTGAAGGTGCAGTCGTCGGCCATGATCAGCAACAGGTTCGTACGACCCTCGGCCGCCCAGGCTGAACCGGCGACGAGTGCCAGTATCCCGGCGCAGACAACACAATCTTGGAATTTCATGCTGGTGTTTCTCTCGTTCTGTCGACACGCAACGGACTGGACCGGTTGCCTGTGTTCACGACACCCGGCGGTTGTCCCGTGGCCGCGCATCCGGTTGTCCTGCCTGTTTCTGGTCTTGTCTGTTTCTGGTCTTGTCTGTTTCTGGTCTTGTCTGTTTCTGGTCTTGTCTGTTTCTGGTCTTGTCTGTTTCTGATTGTGCTCATTCGGCTGTCGAATTTCACGCCTGGGCACCCCGGATAACAGCCGGTCACACAAAACCGCGGGCCGTGGAACGTGGTTCATCGGCCGGAATGCCACACAGGCTCGTCACCCTGATGGCCGAATGCAACAATAGGCCGCAGGAACAGGGCGCGTCCGGCGCCGATCAGCGATGAGCACACCTTGCATGAAGCGAGAACATTGGATGTCATTGTCTGGCAGTGATTTCACGGCTCGGGAATGGAGCATCGTGAGCAAGAACAAGACACCCTACCGGACTCAGCAATTCCTGAATGGCTTGCGTTACAACGCCGAGAGCCATGCTGAAACATTGCGGTCCTTTCGCGGCCTGGTTGCGAACGGAGAAGCCCACTGTCTGGAAGCCGCCTTGGCGGCCGCGGTTATTCTCGAACAACACGGAAACCCGCCGTTGCTGCTCGACCTGGAATCCCAGGATCAGTTGGACCATGTGGTCTTTTTGTTTCAGCGAAACGGTCTCTGGGGTACCGTCGCGCGTTCACGCGACCCGGGACTTCACGGACGAAAACCCGTATTCGAAAATGTCCGCCAGATCGTTGACAGCTATGCCGAACCGTTCGTCGATTTCTCAGGCCGAGTGGTTGGTTACGGAGTCTACGATCTCCGGGAACTGGGCAGCTATGATTGGCGACTTTCCCGCCGCAATGTCTGGAAAGTTCAGCGGGCGCTGATCGCGATGCCGCACCGGCGGTATCACATGCCGGCCGCGGCCTACCGTTTCTGGTCCGAGCGATACGCGGCGTACAAACAGCGTTATCCACAGCGTAAGCCGTTGTATTATCCCAATCGCGACCGGTGGACCAGCGGCTACCCCCGCAACGATTGAGTTGCTTGTCGGCCGAGTCGCTTGTCGGCGATTCAGACGTCGAGATCTTTGACGTCCAAGGCGTGTTTCTCGATGAACTCCCGCCGCGGCTCGACCTGGTCGCCCATGAGAATCCGAAAGATTTCGTCGGCGGCCGTGGCGTCTTCCATGGTGACTTGCAATAAGACTCGATGTTCCGGGTCCATGCTGGTGTCCCAGAGTTCTTCGGAATTCATTTCTCCCAGTCCTTTGAACCGGGTGAGCTTGAGGCCTTTTTCACCGAGACTGCGCAGAGATGGCAGAAGTTCTCGGAAACTCTGTAACAGAACTTCGTTGTCCTCGTTGCGGATGACGAATGGGTAGACGGGTTCTCCCTGCTGGTAGTCTTGAGCATAGAGGTTGCCGAGAATGATGCCGTAGCCTTTCAGCCCTTGCAGAGTGAGATTGATAGCACGCACTTCGTGCAGATCAACGATATGCAATGTCGTTTCTGTTGCTTCCCCTGCAGATTCTCCACTGCCTGGCTGGTCCACATTCACGGGATCTTCGGCCACTCGAAACTCGCGTCCCAGTCGCTTCTGCTCGGCATCCAGAAAATCCTCGGCATCCGTTTTGTTGGCAAACCAGTGCTGTTGATCTCCCAGGAAGACACGGTACCTGGGCAACATGCCATCATTGCCATTCCAGTTCGTCACCAGGTGTTTGAGGTCGATGCCCCGTCGGTCGAGCAATTCGAGTGGCGTTTCGAGTTGGACCATCAACTCGACCACTTTTTCCAGATCCTGTTTTTCAAGCACGGCTCCGTCATCGCGCATCTCGACGGAACTGCCGCTGAGTCCCAAGTCAATCAGCTCGTCCATCATCTGCTCGTGCGTCTGCACGTAGCGTGATTTTCCACGCTGGGTCACGCGGTACAACGGTGGTTGAGCGATGTACACACAGCCTGCTTGTACAAGATCGCGCATATGTCGGAAAAGGAATGTCAGCAACAGTGTGCGGATGTGGCTCCCGTCAACATCGGCATCCGTCATGAGAATGATCTTGCCGTAACGGCGCTTCTGTATGTCCTGTTCGGCCACGGACGGTTGGATGCCGATGGCCTTGAAGATGTTGGCGATTTCCGTGTTGTCCAGAACTTTGACGAGCTGCGCCTTCTCGACGTTGAGTATCTTTCCCCGGAGCGGCAGGATTGCCTGCGTATTGGAATCACGTCCCGTATCGGCCGAACCGCCGGCGGAATCCCCTTCGACCAGATACAGTTCGGTTGATTCCAGTTCGCGACTGCGACAATCGCGCAGTTTTTCCGGCAGGCCACCGGTGGTCAGCGCGCCCTTGCGGCGTACCATTTCTCGAGACTTGCGCGCGGCTTCACGGGCTTCTGCAGCGTTGACCGCTTTGGAGAGAATTCGTTTCGCGGAGGACGGATTCTCTTCCAGGTAACGGCTCAACTGTTCGCCCACGATCGATGAAACAATGCCCTCGACTTCGCTGTTGCCGAGCTTCATCTTCGTTTGTCCCTCGAACTGTGGTTCGGGGATGCGGACGGTGATGACTGCGGTCAGCCCTTCACGGAAGTCGTCTCCACCGGGAGAGAAGTCCTTAAACAGGTTGGATTTCTTTCCATAGTTGTTCATCGAGCGCGTCAGCGCGCTGCGAAAACCGCTGAGGTGCGTGCCGCCTTCGGCGTTGTGGATGTTGTTGGCAAAGGTACGAACGTTCTCGGTGTAACCGTCGTTGTGCTGCAGAGCGATCTCTACGATCACGTTGTCCTGTGATCCGGAGATTTGGATCACATCGGAGACAATCGGTGTTTCCGTGCGGTTGAGATATTTGACGAACTCAACAATCCCATTTTCGTAGTGGAATTCATCCGATTGATCGGTGCGTTCATCGGCAATCCGGATCTTGACGCCTGCGGTCAAAAAGGCGAGTTCCTGCAGGCGTTTGCGCAGCACATCATAATTGAACGTCGTGTCGGGAAAGATCAATGGATCGGGATGGAATTTGAGTTGCGTTCCCGTCTTATCCGACGCTCCCAGCTTCCTCAAATTGGTCTTCAATTTTCCTCGTTCGAAATCCATGGTCCACACGTGATTGTCCCGGCGGATCTCGGCCTCGAGCCATTCGCTCAGCGCGTTGACCGCCGTGATGCCCACTCCATGCAGACCTCCGGTGCCCGTTTTGTATCCACTGGTGCGATCGAATTTCCCGCCGGCGTGGATTTCGGTGAGAACGACTTCCAGAGCCGATCGCTTCTGATCATCACCTTCAACGTCGCCGACCGGAATCCCGCGTCCATCGTCCCGGCAAACGACGCTGCCGTCGGTGTTGATCTTGACGACGATGCTGGTGGCGTGTCCGTTGACTGCTTCGTCAATACTATTGTCCACCACCTCGTAGATCAGGTGGTGCAAGCCGCGGAGCGTCGTATCGCCAATGTACATTGCAGGCCTGGTACGGATGCCCTCGATGCCCTTCAGATGACGAATGTTCGCACCTGTGTAGTCGGCCGAAGCTTCCGTATCACTGTTCAGCGGCAAGTCTGCCGGTTGATCGTTCAATCTTCGTTCTCCCGTTACACAAAAATAGCTCAGCTGTTTCGTCGACCCTGCAATCGAAATTTCAGTTCACGCACACCCAGCGTCGCGTGTTGTCCCTGCAATTCCCGTAACAAGCTCTCGCGATGAAATGACACCAATTCGTTCAACAACGCCGCGTTTGACACAGCGATCTGCAGCACTCCCCGCTTGAGACCCGTAATGTGTGTGCGTTTCGCGATCGCTGAACCAGCGATCTCCGCCCACACCTGATCGAGTTGCTCCGGCCCTCGCGCACGTGCCAGTCCACGCACACTGATCAATTGCGAAATCGCATCCGCAAGACGCTGTGGTTGCTTTCCCATCCCATCATTCCGTCTGACAATCCTACCTAACGATCTTGCGACAAAGGCATGACGACATAGGTACAATCTTCCCCAGCGCGAAACACAACGGCGCTTTCACCGTCTGTCAATTGCATCTCCAGCTGCACCTCGGCATCCAAAACCCTGAGAAATTCGGCGACGTAACGCGGATCGAACGTAATCGTCAACGTTTCACCGCTGAAACTGACCGGCATTTCAATCTTGGACTGGCCGACTTCTGGAGAACGGCTATTGAGTGTCAACAACCCTTCACTGAACACAAAATCCACTCCCCGACTCTCATCACTGGTGACAATTTGAGATTGACGAATGGCCGAATAGAACAAAGTTGTAACCAGTTCGATTGCAATCGGCGGATCTTGCGGAATCACATCGCGGTATCTGGGGAACTTGCCTTCCACCAGCCGACTGTAAATCGTCGCGTTTCCACATTTGATAACGACGTCGTTGGCATGCAGCGCAATCAAGGCGTCGTCGTCATCGTCAGTCAGACTCCGTTCAACCAAGGTGAGCGCTTTGGATGGGATGACGGGATCCGCGTTTTCCGTTTCCGTTGCGCCGTGCACCGTACAGGCCGATTTAACCACCGCCAGGCGGCGACTGTCGGTGGCGGCCATTGTCAATACGTCTCCCTGGCGATCGAGCAACACGCCGCCCAATGCATACCGGTGGCTTTCCACATCCGTGGCGAACGTTGTCCGTCGAATCATCTGCTTCAGAACCGCGGCCGGCACGGAGATGTGATCCTGGTCATCGAAACCGGCCACCGCTGGAAACTCGGCCGGATCAATGACACCCAGGCGGAATTCACTCTGACCGGCCTGAATACAAATGGAGTCGTCCGTGACTTCAATTGTGATGTGCTCATCGTGGACCTCGCGCAGGATCGAGGCGAAGCGTGCCGTGGGCAGCAGGATCTCGCCCGCCGCCTCGGACTCAACGTCGGGTAGTTCATAACGGATACCGATCTCTTGATCCGTACCGATCAAAACAGCGGCGCGATCCTTGGCAAGACTGCGGTCCCCAAAACACAGCTTCACATTCTTCAAGATTTCCTTGGGAGTCCGCGAGGGAACAACCCCACTGACAATTTGGAAAGCCGCGGCCAGCGCCGGTCGATGACAACGAATTTTCATGATCAGTTTGACCTTTCCTCGCTCCGTTCGAGCATCTCGGCAGATGTGAGACAATTCCGTCGTCAGTGACCGGTCATTTCCCACAGCCTGTGGGAAAAATCGCGACTGAACAGATCAGAAGAAGTTAAAAGAGTAGTCGTAGTATCAAGCCCGGCGAAGAATCGTCGACGATTCCAAGAGGAAACGACGAAACCCTATGATAATAAATCAGTTATAGCCACTCAAGGCACACGAATCGCTGTGTGGAAACTGTTGAGAAATGTTCGAGATCCGTTCCGTAGGCTGACGGGTTTCTGGCTGTTGCCAACAGGCCGAAACCTGGCCAGGCGTCTGTCCAATCTTGTCAAACATCGACGATCCGTTTGTCATCAGTTTATGCACAATGGACTGGGGGCACGCCCAGCGCGCGGCAGATCTGCATCAGTCCACTTCTGAGTGTGGGTGTGGTTGCCGCCCGCAAGCGAATCTGGCGGCAGGCGTAAGAAACCGTGGTGTGATTCTTGCGGCCAAAATAGTCAGCGATTTCACAGAGAGGGTTGCGGGTCAATTCACGGCACAGAAACATGGCGCAATGCCGCGCCAGGGCGATGATCCGGCCGCGGCACGGCGAACGCATCTCCCGGACCGTCAGTTTGAAATGCCGAGCGACCGCACGTGTGATCTGAGCCAGTGTTGGAAGCTGAGCCGCCAGATCATGCTCCAGCCAGTGCCGGACGGTGTTCAGATCGATGATCCCGGATCGAGACTGTTTGGCCAATGCCTCCAGCTGCAGTAGAACCGCTGACAGCTCCCGTGGAGATCGGCCGACGTGTTCCGCCAAGTACCGTAAAACACCGATAGGTATCGGAAACTGTGCTGTCTGGGCCAGATGGGACAACAAACGCAATCGGCTTGTGGAACCCGGCAGGTGCACGCCTGCGACAATTCCCGAGCGGCAGCGACTGACCAGCCGCATCTGCAATTCGGAAAAGCTGCCCGGCACATCCGCTGCCGTGAACACCAGAACGCCGCCACGCTGCTGTATGGCATCAATAATGCAGACCAACTGGCGTTGAGTTTCCGGCCGGCGCCGCAAGCCTTGAAGATCCTCGACGACAAGCAAATCCGTTTCTCGATACCGTTTCTGCATGGTGGCCAGCTCTTGGTTATCGGCTGCGGCCGCAATTTCAGCGGCGAATTCGCTGCCGGTGACCGAGAGTGCCGCGCCGCCGCGCTGGCTGCGGTATTTCCCCAGAAACTGTTGAATCAGATGAGATTTCCCGACGCCGGCCGGTCCATAAAGATAGAGGCAGTTACTGGGGCATTCCGGCGCCAGCAGCCGCTCGAGGCCCTCATATGCGAAGCGGTTTTCCTTCAGGACGAGAAAAGTGGCCCGTGACTGGCTGACAGCGGTCGGGTGCAGCGAACGGGGATTGCCCATGTGTGTTTCTTCCGTGACGCGCCCGGATGTCAGCGCAACCGATCAGCATGGTGAACCGCACATTGTAATCGACACAGTTGCCGACGAAAGCGGCTTTTCTCGGATGTTCGCATTTGGGCGAAATGCGTCGAGAAATGGATCCGCCAACTTGTGCTGAGACGCCATCTGCGTTATCCCGGATGACGGGTTCGACCGTGCTCAAGACCGGGGAATTTGAGACCAGGGACAGCGACCGTGAACAGCAAGCAACTCGTCGTTCGCAGCCTGGTCCACTATTGGAAAACCAATCTGGCGATTGTGGCGGGCGTCGTGGCGGGCACCGCGGTGATCGGCGGCGCACTGGTGGTGGGCGATTCGGTCCGAGGCAGCCTGCGCCAAATGAGCCTGGACAGTCTGGGTCACATCGATCACAGCGTGTCGGGACACCGCTATTTCCGCGAACAACTCGCGGAACAGATCGCCGGCCAGCCGGAGTTTTCCCGCCAGTTTGAGGCGATTGCCCCGGCGCTGGCGCTGCAGGGCAGCCTCGAACACGCACGGCAATCATCCGTTGCCCGAGTCGCGGGAGTCCATGTCTTTGGGGTCGATGAACGGATGTGGTCGATGACCAAGCACGGGTCCACCGCTGTTCCAGGTGACGGCAACATCATTTTGAGTCACGGTACCGCCGATCAGTTGGGTGTCACCGCGGGAGACCGTGTGACGTTGTGGGTTGAGCTGCCCAGCAGTATTCCCCGCGACTCCCTGCTCGGGGAGCGCGAGGAGCTTTCGCGCGAAATCGTGCTGCAAGTTCAAAGCGTTCTGGGCCCAACATCGGGAGTTGGCCGCCTGGCGTTGAATCCCAACCAGCAGCAACCCAAGAACGCCTTTGTTTCCCTGTCGCTGCTCCAGGATCGATTGGATTTGTCGCGCCGATCCGCCTCGCGCCGGAATCCTGTCGCGCGTCCGGCCAAGGTCAACAGCCTGTTTGTCAGGGCGCGCAACGCAAGCGATGGATCGGGTGACGGGGCCATTGCGGCCGCCGCGACGCTCACAAAGCTGCTCTCAAAGACGTGGGAACTTGCGGATCTGGACCTGCGGATCTCCAAGAACGTAGACCGCGGAATCCTCTCACTCGAGAGTGGGCGGATGGTGTTGGAAGATGTGTTTGCCTCCGCCGCTCAACGGGCGGCGACGGAACAACAGCGACAAGCTTCGCCCGTGCTGGTCGCACTCTCCAATCAGATCGCGAATGCCAAACAGCGTGCGGGGGCCAAGCCGCCGGAAACCGAATACAGCATGTATTCTTTGCTCGCCGGAGTCGATTTCCCTGCGGACAGGCCGTTCGGTCCGCTGCCGGGTCAGCGTGGCCGGCCGCTGGAGTTGGGGCCGGACGAGGCGATCATCAACGCGTGGCTGGCAGAAGATCTGGGCGTCGCGGCCGGAGACTCGATCTCCATCCGGTATCATCAGGTGGGTTCGCACGGCGAATTGCCGGAGAAACATCTGGACCTGGTCGTGCGACAGATTGTGCCCGTCGCAGGAGTCGCGGCGGATCGGGGTTTGACGCCCCGGGTCGACGGGATCACGAACATCCGCAGTATCCGCGACTGGGACCAGCCGTTTCCCATGGAAATCGCCCGAATTACGGAGCGTGACGAGCAGTATTGGGAAGCCTATGGCCCGACGCCAAAGGTCTTCCTGTCGCTCCGTCGCGCCCAGGAGTTGTGGCGGAGCCGTTACGGAGCGCTGACGTCCTACCGAGTTTCGGACGATCGGCAGTCCGGGCCGCCGGATTTCGCTGCTGAAGTTCTCAGGCAGCTCTCTGCCGCTGAGGTGGGCCTGGCGTTTCAGCCCGTCAAGTACCAGGGATTGCGTGCCGCTGTGGGCGCGAATGATTTCACCCAGTTGTTTCTCGCCTTCAGCTTCTTTCTGATTTTCTCGGCCACGACGTTGATCGCTCTGCTGTTCCGGCTGAATGTCGAGCGGAGATCCCGGAACGTGGGACTGTTGTCGGCCGTGGGCTTCACGCCGAACCAGGTGGGACGACTGTTTCTCGGCGAAGCCCTGTTGGTTGTGCTCACCGGCGGCGTTCTCGGTGTCGTGGCGGCCATCGGTTATGCGGAGCTGATGATTTACGGGCTGAAGACATGGTGGGTTGCCGCGATGGGTACGCAGCACATCAACGTCTATCTGCGGACGTCCAGCCTGGTTTCTGGAGCGCTGGTGTCGGTGGCAACATCTCTGCTCGTGGTCTGGTGGACGCTGCGGCAACTCAAATCCGCATCGCCGCGCGCCTTGTTAACCGGAGCGGCTCAGGCCGATCGGGAGGTTGGTGTGTTGGTTCGGCGCCGCCACAGATTGCGGAAGGCGTCAATCGGTCTGGCCGGCTTGGCAGCGGTGTTATTGATCGTGTCCATTGCCGGGTTGGTTCCCGGCCGCGAAGCGTTCTCGGGTTTTTCCTGGCGCGTGGTCTGTTTTTTCCTGATCGGCGTCAGTTTGTTATCCAGCAATCTGATGTACTTGTCGCTGTGGCTGCAATCGGACCACTGGGGGGTTGACGGCCGCAGTGGCTGGGACGCGGTGGGACGATTGGGGATCCGCAACGCCGGCCGAAACCGTCAACGGAGCGTGGCGACCGTGGCTCTGATCGCCTGCGCCACATTTGTGATCGTGGCTGTGGCGGCCGGGCATCGGAATCCGGCTGTGGAGCGCCCGGATCTCCATTCGGGAAATGGTGGGTTCACGCTTGTCGCGGAAAGCAGCCAGCCGATCCTGTTCGACCTGAACACGGAATCCGGCCGCGCCCGGCTTGATTTTCAGGTCAGCCCGGCCGATGACCCGGGCGACTTGCTCGAACGGATGGACGTGCAAGCGTTTCGAGTGAAAGCGGGGGAAGACGCCAGTTGTCTCAACCTGTACCAGACACGGCTGCCCACGATTCTGGGTGCGACTCCTGCCATGATCCGCCGCGGGGGATTCAAGTTTGCCGACACCCGGGACGAACATCCCTGGCGGTTGTTGACCGCAGCGCTGCCCGATGAGGATGGCGTGCCGGTGATTCCCGTTCTCGGCGACATGAACACACTGATGTACAGCCTGAAGGTCGGCATTGGCGACACGATCGACGTTCCGGATTCGGATCACACCCGGTTTCGACTTCGAGTCGCCGGCATGTTCGACGGCAGTGTGTTTCAGGGTGTGTTGATCATGTCCGAACAGAATTTCGAGCAATGGTATCCGGATGAACCGGCGGGATACCGTTATTTTCTGCTGAGCATTTCCGGCGCGGACACCAGTTCCCAGAGCGTGTCGGATTCCGGAAGCCGATTGAGACGGCTGCTGGAATCTCACTTAGGTGCGTATGGATTCGCTGTGGAGAATGTTGCCGCTCGGCTGGCGAAATTCCTGATGGTGCAGAACACCTACCTGACGACGTTTCAAACCCTGGGTGGTCTCGGGCTTCTGCTGGGCACGCTGGGTCTGGCGACGGTCATGCTGCGGAACGTGTTGGAAAGAAAATCCGAAGTGGCTCTGTTGCGCGCCGTGGGTTTTCGTCAATCCGCGGTCGGGGGGCTGGTGCTGTGGGAAAACGCGTTCCTGATGGTCTGGGGTCTGGTGGCCGGTGCGGGATCGGCCATCATCGCCATGTGGCCCCATGTGATGACCACGGGTGCCGATGTCCCCTGGCTGAGCGTCGGTGCGATGCTGAGCCTGGTGTTCGTCATTGGCATGCTGTCGGTGTTGGCCGCAGTGGCCGAGGCGATCAAGACACCCATCGTGGCCACGCTGCGATCCGAATAAGCGGCCGCGTTTCTGGACGTCAGGGACTGGGGTTGTTGGCCTTCTGCTGTGGTTTGATCTGTGGTCGTCCAGAGACCTTCAGCCGCATGGGTTGTCTTCCCGACGATCCGCGACCCAGCACGTCTTCGACGAAGCGCGCAATTTCCTCGTGCACGAAGTGCCGTTGCCGCACGACCACCATCGAACCAATTGCACGAATGGCCGACACGTTTCCGAAAGAGTTCCACGACCCCGGTTGCACGAAGACCGGCAGACATTCGACCAGTTGTGTCGCCGTTGCGTCGTCTGGCAGTTTGTAGAATCGGGTGGTGATCCGATTGTGGTCGACGAACTTCTTCTCGGACTTGTCCTGGGTGCCTTTCGACCGGATCTTGTGAAGGAATCCGGAAATCGAGGTGAGCACATATTCGTTTTGGGTGACGACCAGAACTGTGGGGAAGGGCTGTGATGCGCGGCCGCCAACACCATCGAAATCCATCCACGGGCCAGGGAACACCTTTATCAGTGTATCGGCCAGGTCATGCTGTGGTGAGCGGAGTCGGCTCAGGTCAAACATCACTGTCGATAAATGCTCTTCATAAAGTTCCTGAGTGGTGATCCGTATTGTTCCGGCGGAGACATAGAAATTCAGATTCAGTTCGCGCAGCAACAGGGATAACACGGTTCGAGCGGTGGTCCCTTTCAGATTGATAGTCATCGGCTGGTCGTCCGACAGCCCGTCTTCGTTCAAGGCATGAAGATCAACCTGGACCGGCACGGACAATTGATGTGCCATGTATGCCGCAATATCCTTGAGTGGTGTATCTAGGAATTCGGCATCCATTTTTGTGGCGAGCTTCCGTCGCACCGAATCGTTGGCACCGGCCGTTGATCCCGGCGTGTCGAATTCCAGTTCGGCGGGGCGCGATTTGTCGGAAACCAGCTTCCGCAAACCGTTCAACAAATCAGTGATGCGCAGCAATACCGGCTCGGTGTGATGCACCACCAGCACCCCCCCGGTCAGTTTCAAATTGCCGCCAATGCCGTCCACGTCCATCCACTTCCCTTGCGCGTGCTCCTTGATGAACTCGGTGAGCCAGTCGGTGGATCCGCTGGCATACAGCTGCCGGTCGACGGGAATTCCCGCCGTTCCGAAAGGACTTGCGCCGGGCAAATTCCTCCCCGACCCAAGGCCACCCCGCCCCCCACTGAAGAACTGACCCGTGCCGAACCCACCATTGCCGAATTGGCCCAGTGCCGTCGGTTGGCGCGGCGCCGTGCTGGCCGGCTGGCTGCGGGTGCTGAACATCCCACCGCCGCTCTGTCGGCGGGGAACCGAGACCCAGGAATTTCTGTGTTTCTGCAGCAAATCAAGCACGAGAAAGCTCTTCGTCGACAAGTGGTTGGAATCACCGTCAGATGAGTACAGCGTTTCGACGACAAGCACTCCTTGTTGGATTGTGAATGTGCAACTGATGGGTTTCAACAATTCCCTGAGGGCTGTGTCCAAAGGAACACCTCGATGACGTGCCGAGACCGGGATGGTCCAATCGATTCTCACCTCTGAAAAACTCGTCATGTCGATCCATATCGGGATCTTGTGCCGAGTGGAAATGAAATCGAGGGCGTCCTTGAGCGGTGTGTTGACAAATTCGAGCACGGTTTCCTGGCTCAGTTGCCGCCGCACCGCGGAGTTCAGCCGCCGGATTTCCAGGTCCAGGGCAGCCCGCATCGAAGGTGGCACCGGCATCGCCGGCTTGACGACGGGTTTTGCCGCCGGTTTGTCGTCGCCGGCCAGAAGTGCGACCGCTGGAATGGACAGCAGGCTGGTCAAAACGAAGACGGATCGCATGCGGGTCTCGAACTGCGCGAAGGGGGATGTCATGGCGACGTCCTTTCCTAGGGTGGCCTGCGTTGTGTGATATGCCCAGGTCATTTGCAGCCGGACCCCGACCCCATCATGGTGGGATCGGATCGCCGCTCATCCCCCGGGTGCTATTAGAGTATCCACGATGGATCTCCAAATCGTCATCAGGAATTTGTGATCGGTCTGGAATCGTCGAAAGCCGGGTTGGACATGTCGTGATGCGCCTGGTAACATGTACAAAGGTACACTTTTCTGGCCGACCTGGAGATACGTCCCTGTCGGGATGAAACGTGAGAGAATTGCGTTCCTTCACAGGTTTCGAGCGATTTTGTGTCGCTCCGCTGCCGTTGCTGCTGCCCTGCGCGGGGCTTCTTGCGGGGATTGTGGCGGACGCCGCGGTGTGCTGCCCGATTTCCGTGAGCGTGAGTGTCTGTGTCGCGGCGCTGATGGGATGTGCCGTGTCGGAATGGCGCGGTGTGCCCCGGCTGGCCACTGTGTTGCTCGGGTTAGCGGCCGTGGGGCTGGGCGCAGCGCGGCATCACCAGAGTTGGTCGGTGATGGACGCGGATCACATCCGTCTCCGGCTAACGGCTGCGGACCAGCCCTGTCGCATCGTGGGCCGCGTGGTTTCGCGACCTACCGCTTTGGCTCCGGGGAATGCCGTTCCTCAGCGGTGGGCGGAATCGCGGTGGTGGCGGTGCCAGTTGCAGAGTGAGTGGATCGGTGACGCGCGGACTTTGGAGCGTGTCAGCGGAGGCCTGGAACTGCGTGGTGTGGACGTTTCCGATCTGCGCGTCGGCGAGCGTGTCGACGCCTATGGGCGGTTAGCATTGCCGCCGCCGGCCAGGAATCCAGGCGAGTTCGATACGCGCCGTGCACTGCGCCGCCGGGGTGTCTGGGGGATTGTTCGCGTGTCCTATTCGGGTTGCCTGCGGGTTGTGCCCACCGCCGCTCGTCCGATCGATCGGTGGGTTCGGAGCTTGGATCGTCTGCGCGCGCGGATTCAATCGGATTTGGCGGCCGTGCTGACCCCCAGAACGCAGGGTACCGCTGTGGCCTTGATGATCGGTGATCGGTCGGGGTTGAGTCATGAGCAGCGGCGGGTGTTTGTGACGAGTGGCACGATGCACATGCTGGCGATCTCGGGTTTGCATGTGGGCGTGTTGGCATCGATGTTGAACGCTGTGTGCCGGGCATTCGGGACATCACGCGTTTTGTCCGTCGCGGGGATTGTGACGGCAATCGCCGTCTATGTCGTGATTGTCGGATCGCGGCCATCGGTTGTTCGCGCTGCCGTTCTGGTCTCGGTGTTGATGCTGGGACGTCCCTGGTGGCGCCACGCACACGTCTGGCATCGGTTGACATTGGCCGCGATCGGCATGCTGCTGTGGGACCCGTTGGTGGTGTTCGACATTGGAGCCCAACTCTCGTATCTGGCCATTCTGGGGTTGAGTTATGCACAGATGTCACTGGGCCTGCTGGCCCGGGGTCGGGGGGGTGATTTGCGATCGACAGTCGTCCATTTGCGGGAACAGAACAGGATACACTCGGTCATCGGAGGCGGCTGGCGCTACCTCAAGTCGTACACCTGGGCTTACGCCATGATCTGGTTGTTCACAGCGCCGCTGGCTGCGAACGCGTTTCACGTTCTGGCGCCGATCGGCCTCGTCACGAATTTCGTGTTGATCCACGCCATTGGTGTGATTCTGGTGTTTGGGTTCTTGATTGTGGTGTCGGCGCTGGTGCATCCGGACCTGGCCCGCCTGCCGGGAGCTGGTCTGGAATTTGGGCTGGACTCCGTGTTGAGTCTTGTCAACTGGGCCGCCAGACAGCAATGGGGCCACTTTGACCTCGGGCACCTGCCGCTGTGGTGGCTGCTGGGTCACTACGGGTTGCTGGGTCTGTTGTTGTTCAAGTGTTGGCGCTGCCAACGTTCGCGTTGGGGTTGGGTGGTGCTCGGTTGGATGTTTTGTGGTGTGTTGTGTGTCGGTTGGCGGACGGCTCCCGACGAATTGCGCTGCCGGTTTCTTGATGTGGGCCACGGTTCCGCCGTGCTGGTTGAACTGCCCTCGGGCCACACGCTGCTCTACGATTGTGGCTCGATGCAAGGAGGCTACCGCGCGGCGCAAACGGTCCACTCCGTGATGCGAGAGATTGGCTTGAGGCGGCTGGACACGCTGATCATTTCGCACGCGGACATTGACCACTGCAATGGCGTCGCCGTGTTGCTGAACCGCGTGTCGGTGGGCCGCATCGTGGTGGCACGCTCGTTCTGGGATCGGAATCAACGGGTGGTACGCGAAGTACTGGCTGCAGCCAAGGAACACAACGTGGCTGTGGTCACCGTCAGCGCAGGTTGGAATCTGTCCGGCGATCCGCGGGCCGCCGTGACGATCCTGCACCCACAGGCGGAGTGGTTGTCGACAAGCGACAATGCCAACAGCATTGTCTTGCAGATCACATGCGGCGGCCAAAGACTGCTGTTGCCGGGCGACCTGGAAGCGGATGGACTGGCGCAACTCTTGAAACTGCCGTCGCGATCAAGCGCTGTTCTGATGGCACTCCATCATGGCAGCCGTTCAGCCAACACTTCGCTTGTCGCCGACTGGGCGCGACCAGCATGGGTGATCGTCAGCAGTGGCCGGCAGGTGCGTTTCGAACATCTGCAGACGACCTACGGCCAGAGCCAGGTTCTGGGCACGAGCCGTAGCGGAGCGATCACGGTGCGGATCGGGATGCATGGACGACTGGTGCTGGCGACGTTCTTGACCAGCAAAGACTGACCGGCATCCATCCGCCGCGCCCGGATGGTCGGCGCCCACCGGCACTCAATGGATGATCACGTCATCCCCAAATTCACAGAACAAGCTGTCGGTGATCTGTTCAATCTGTTGCCCCATCTGATCCAGCTCACGGTCCATTCCCTGAAACAGCACCAGGGCTGTGAAACGGCCCGTCCGGAAGGACCGCAACACGACGGCATTGATCAGATCCAGACACAGGAACTCCAGATCACAACCTTGGGCAGGCACGTCGCAGAGTTCGGTCTCGACGGCCGATTCCTCGATGTCGGGATACTCGTCACGATACGCTGCCACCGCGGTCTGCAGCACGTGTCCCGGTGTCGGCCGCGCTGAAAAGAGTGTGAGGCTCCAAAACACGGATCCCGGGCTGGATACCGTGACGGTGATGCCATCCTCATGCGACTGTTCCACCAGTTCCCAATCGTGCGGGAAGCGAAAGCTGACACCGTGCTTGTGGTAGCATTCCGATGTGTGATCCGACATGTGAACAGCGGGCTTTTCGATCAGGCGACTCCGCTCCCCTCGTTGGTCTCTAACGAGCGGTGTCCCAGGTCCAGGGTTGAGACCATCTCGTGGATAGAGTAACTTCAGG
>Ga0315336_1001564_pt1 | contig 42649 bp, 47 predicted proteins | sample ASW5metaG_FD_204512 | JGI IMG/M metagenome (GOLD analysis project Ga0315336, IMG submission 204512) | Ammonia-oxidizing marine archaeal communities from Monterey Bay, California, United States - ASW #5 | ecosystem: Environmental > Aquatic > Marine > Intertidal zone | place: USA: California... | reverse complement strand
ACTGTCTCACAGCTCGCAAAGAAGATGAGAAGTGAAACAAAGAGGGATATTCTAATAAACTTTTTCATGTGATTTTTATTTGTGTATATAGCTATAACAGCTCAGTTCCTGTTTTCCTACCTCACGATAAAGAATTTTTTTTATATACTTTTATGGGCGCAAAAAGATGGCTAAAGAAAAAGATATTTGTAACGAAACACAATTTGACAAAGTGTATTCCACCTTGGTGGTCTCGCTGCGTAATTTTATTTTTTTTAAATGCGGAAGTAAAGACAGAGCCCACGACATTGTACAGGAATCTTTTATCAAACTATGGCAAAATTGCGGAAAGGTACCGCCCGAAAAAGCCAAATCGTATGTCTATACGGTTGCGAATAATTTGTTTCTGAATGAAGTCGCACATCAAAAAGTAGTTTTTAACTATCAAAAGGAGGTGGGAACCTCTCAGGACCATCAAAGCCCGCAGTTTTTATTGGAAGAAAAAGAATATGGTGAAAAGCTACAGCGAGCACTTGCTCAGTTAACCGAAGTACAACGAACCGCCTTTTTGATGAGCCGGGTGGAAGGTAAAAAATACCGGGAAATTGCCGATATCCTGGGCATTTCGGAAAAAGCAGCTGGTAAACGAATAAGTGATGCTCTGGAAACACTTCGGAAGACGATCGAAAAAATTTAAGTGAAGCAGGTAGTAAAATAGAAATGTAACTGTTATAATAGTAATTGCAACCGAACTATGAACCAAAAATTGTTAGATAAATGGCTGAATGGAGAACTTTCAGCTTCCGAAATGGAAGCCATGAGAGCGGATCCTGTTTTTGCTGAATATCTCAAAATGGATTCGTTTGTGAAACGCCTCGAATTACCTTCTCAGGACATTTCCGAAGGACTAAAAGATCTTAAGGCAAAACGCAATGCCTCATCGCAACCTAAAGTATTCAAGCTTTCTCCTATTATAAAATTTGCAGCTGCTGCGGCCGTGATCTTGATGATGGGCTATTTCTATATGGCATCCCTTACAAGTCATTATGAAACGCAAGTTGCAGAGACCCAACGACTCCAATTACCGGATCGTTCACAAGTGATTCTCAATGAAAATTCACAGCTTCAATTCGACAAAAAGAATTGGAACGAAAACCGAACCTTACAATTGACAGGAGAAGCCTATTTTGAAGTGGCCAAAGGAGAAGTTTTCGATGTTCACTCGAAACAAGGTATCGTTTCAGTTTTGGGAACCAAATTTAATATATTAGACCGTAGTGGCACGTTTAGTGTAGTGTGCTACGAAGGCTTGGTACAGGTCGTACGTAAGGATCATCTAATAAAATTAGCGGCCGGAGAATCGGTTTCCTTTACCAATGATTCCCTTCTCACCGAAAGAAAATATACATCGCTACCTGCTTGGATCCATAACGAGACTAGCTTCGAAAAAGCGAAGATCACCTGGGTCATAACCGAACTTGAATCTCTCTACGACATTAACATAATTACTGAAAATATTGATGTAGATTTACAGTATACCGGTAGTTTTACTAACACAAATTTGGAGGCTGCATTGCAGACCATTACGCTTTCATTGGGACTCGATTATGTTATTGAAAATAAAAATGTTACCATCTTTGCGAAAGAATAAATGGATCTTCCTGGTATTCGCATTTGCATTTTTAGTCCCATCTTCCACCACGGCTCAAAACTCTACTCAACCTCTCATAGAGGTACTCAAATTGACTGAAAAACGTTTCGATGTACGATTTTCCTATACACACACTAATATCGAAAACAGAGATCTGGTTGCTCCTGGTTCCGACCTTTCACTACAAGAAACACTTACCTTTTTAACGGCCGAAACCGGACTTAAATTTCGTATCATAGGCAGCCGTTATATTGCCATTTACAATGCTATCAACAGCGGTGATCTCTCCGTTTGCGGGACGCTCATTAATACACAAACGGGTAGGCCTATCGAGGGAGCTACAGTTCTTGGCGTCTCGGCCATTGTAGGGACCGATGCTTCGGGGTTCTTTCAATTGGATGGCATCTCGGCCAATGAAACAATTACAATTTCCTATTTCGGATTTGATATTAAAAGGATCAATGGCGAAGAGCTCGCTCAACAGGAAGGTTGCCCGCTGATTTTCGCCAATATTTCGGTAAATTTTCTAGATACCATCGTGCTTGAAAATTATATCACTAAGGGTATTTCTAAAAATGCGGACGGTTCGGTGTCACTATCTCGTCAAAATTTTGAGATTCTTCCCAGTCTCGTAGAGACAGACGTTTTGCAGATCGCACAGATCTTACCAGGAATTGAAAGTGCCGATGAGACCGCCGGAAATATTAATATTCGTGGTGGTAAAAATGATGAGGTGTTAGTCCTTTGGAATGACATACGGATGTATCAAACCAGTCACTTTTTTGGTTTGATCTCCGCCCTCAATCCCAACCTTACCAATGAAGTAACCATCTATAAAAATGGAACGCATCCGCGCTACGGCGAAAGTACTTCCGGGGTCATTAGTATCACTTCAAATGATGTAGTCCCCGAACAGGTCACCGGTGGTGCCGGCATCAACCTAATTAGTGCAAATTTGTTCGCTAAAATTCCGGTTTCTGAAACTTTTGCCTTTAATATATCAGGCCGAACCTCTATCAACAGCGGGATCGGCAACCCTGTTTATAGCGAGTTTTTCAGTAGAATATTTCAGAATACAGTCATCACCAATTTAAATAATAATTCCGAAGAGGGACTGCGTACTGCTAACGAGAATTTCAATTTTTTCGACCTCAGCGTGAAGGGTATTTGGGATATTTCAGAAAAGGATAAACTTACGTACAGCTTTTTAGGGATCAGTAATAATTTAGATTTTACCGAACTATTTGTGGCCGATACCAATTCGAGTTCCAATCAGAGCACCCTCGACCAATCAAGTAATGTAAATGGGATCCAATGGCGACGAAATTGGAGTGAGAAATTCTCATCCAAGATCAACTGGCATGGAAGTACCTACGACTTGAAAGAATCGAATCGAGAGGTAAATACGGATAGTACTACTGCTCAAAGAAATGAACTGAGCGAGAACGAAGTGAAATTGGAGGCTACCTACCGCTTCACCAAAAATCTCTTTGCCACGGCGGGTTTTGCCTATACGAAAACCGAATTGATCAACAGTATTAATGAGGAGGTAGACAACAACACCCAACTCGAACGAAACGCCTATTTTCTGAATGGCCGCTGGAAATCGCGTGATCAAAATACCTTGGTTTCAGCAGGGGTTCGGGTGTCTTCATACCCAACTTTTAATACGCATCTCGTGGAACCCAGATTCTCCCTTTACCAACAGCTAACCAAAAATTTGAGCCTGAACATTTCAGGAGAGCATAAAAATCAAGGGGTTTTACAATTAACCGATCTAAACAACCAATTCTTGGGAGTTGAAAATAAACGTTGGATCCTTGCCAACAATGAAGACCTGCCGCTACTTGAAAGCGAACAAATCTCGCTGGGAGCTACTTTTAAGAAAAAACAATGGACACTCACCGCAAATGCCTACTATAAAAAGGTAGACGGCATTTCCAGTAGCACACAGGGGTTTAGGAATCAATTTATCACTGCAAAAGCCATAGGGAATTACGACGCCGTTGGAATAGAACTTTCGGTGAATAAACGCACCGAAAATTTAAATGTCTGGCTTAGCTATAGCTTTGTAGAAAGTAACTATACGTTTTCCGAACTGACCCCTTCCTCCTTTCCTAATAATTTTGCCATACGACATTCCGCTAACGTAGCCGCAACCTATTCCTATCGCTCCTTTCTATTTTCGTTAGGAAGCACTTATAAAACTGGCAACCCATTCACCGCTGTGGATGAAGGCAACGAGATTAGCTTCGAAAACAACACTCCAACGTTAAATTTTAATGCTCCTAACGAAGCGACACTCGATCACTATTTTCGAACCGATTTCTCAACGGCCTATACGTTTAAACTAGATGAAACATTTCACGGGAAGATCAACTTGGCGCTGCTCAATATTTTTGATCGTAAAAATGCATTGGACACCTATTTTCGATTGCAAACAGATTCGGATGGTGCGTACTTGGTGAGTAAAGTCGAGCAATTTTCATTGGGATTTACACCCAATCTTTCGTTTCAGTTGTTATTCTGAAGTTTACATGCGCTCGGGTACACGAATACCCAGCATTCCAAAAGCAGTTTTGATGACCTCAGCGACCGCTCCGGACAGCGCTACGCGAAAGGCTTTTTCGGAAGGCCTATCGGCTCCTAAGATCGAAACGTTCTGATAAAATGAATTAAACTCCTTAACCAGATCATAGGTGTAATTTGCAATTAAAGCAGGGCTGTAGTTTTCAGCAGCCGTTTGTACCGTCTCTGGGAAATGCTGTAATTGTTTTAGCAATTCTCGTTCCTTGGGATGAAGACTCACAGTATCGTATGATTCCATTTCAATAGACGCATCTCCCGCTTTTCGAAGGATGGAATTGATTCGGGCATAGGTATACTGTATAAATGGACCGGTATTACCTTGAAAGTCGACACTTTCTTCGGGGTTGAATAAGATTCGTTTTTTGGGATCTACTTTCAGAATATAATATTTCAATGCTCCCAGACCAATCGTATGATAAAGCGCTTTTTTTTCTACTTCTGAAAAGTCATCGATCTTACCTAGTTCTTCAGAAATCTTCTTGGCAGTGGCACTCATGTCCGCGATGAGGTCATCAGCGTCGACTACGGTTCCTTCTCGGCTTTTCATTTTACCGGAGGGTAAATCGACCATTCCATAGCTCAAATGATGCAAATTATCCGCCCAACTGAAGCCTAATTTTTTCAGAATTAAAAATAAAACCCGAAAGTGGTAGTCCTGCTCGTTTCCCACGGTATAGATCATCCCATTGATATCCGGTTGATCCTTTACCCGTTGGATCGCGGTTCCAATATCCTGGGTCATATACACCGCCGTGCCATCACTTCGGAGCACGATCTTTTCGTCCAAGCCATCCTCAGTGAGGTCACACCACACGGAACCGTCTTCTTTTTTGAAGAACACCCCACTTTCTAGCCCGTCCATAATATTATCTTTGCCGAGTAAGTAGGTGTTACTTTCGTAATAAAAGCTGTCAAATTCTACCCCAATGGCCTCATAGGTTTTTTCAAATCCTTTATAAACCCATCCATTCATCATTTTCCACAACTCAACTGTTTCGGGATCACCGGCTTCCCACTTTCGAAGCATTTCTTGAGCTTCAATTAAGATAGGAGCCTGGGCTTTCGCATCTTCCTCACTTATTCCCTTTGCCATTATGGCGGCAATTTCTTTCTTATATTCCTGGTCAAATCTCACATAGTAATTACCAACCAGTTTATCGCCTTTAATTCCAGTAGATTCAGGAGTTTCTTCGTTTCCATATCGATTCCAGGCCAACATACTTTTACAAATATGGATGCCTCGATCGTTGATGATCTGTGTTTTGTATACTTTTTTGCCCGCTGCTTCCAAAATTTTAGCCACGCTGTATCCCAGCAGTACATTTCGGACGTGCCCTAAGTGTAGGGGTTTGTTGGTATTTGGAGAGGCAAATTCTACCATCATGGCATCGTCACCTTCAGGTTGTGTTCCAAATGTGGAGTAGTCACCTATATTTCCGAAGAAATTCAGATAATAGGCATCGCTCAATACCAAATTCAAAAAGCCTTTGACCACATTGAAGCCGCTAACGTCTTCAACATTTTCAACGAGATAGGCACCAATAGACTCTCCAATTTGTACCGGATTTCCTTTCACAACACGAAGCATGGGAAAGACAACCACGGTAATATCACCCTCAAAATCCTTGCGAGTAGCTTGGAATTCGACGGTTGGTAAACTGGCATTGTAGATTTTTTCTACTCCCGATTTAATTTTTTCTGAAAGAATTTCCTGTAGCGTCATCTCGTCTTTTATAAAAAGAACACCGTCTCAATGGCGTCGGTGTTCGGACGCAAAGATACAAGAAATTAGAATGTATAAAGTCTGATTTGAAGGACCTAATGCGAATAAAACTAGCTTCTCTTTTTTAGAAAAGCACCTGCGATCAAAGCCAACACACCCAGCCCAATCATGGCGAGTGTCTGATTGCTCAATCCTTCTTTAGCATCTACTTCCAGTGGGCCAATATCAAGTACCTCCTGAGGCACAAAGGCGTTGTACAAGCCAAAACCAATTAAAACAATACCAACGATAACGAGTACGATTCTCAAAATTTTCATAAGTGTAAGTTTGATTCAAATACAAGGTAAGGAATTTACAAATAGGCCGGGATGGATTAGTCCATTTTGGGGAGAAAAACTTCGGCCATCATACAGCGTGCACTTCCTCCACCGCAGGTTTCAATAATGGTAAGGTCACTGCTCAAAATTTCGCAGTGTTTTTCGATTGCATGGATCTGCTCAGGCCTTAGGCTCTTATGGGCCGCCTCACTCATCACCATATATTTTTTCTCCCTGCCTTTTACCTGCAACATATTCCCGGCAAATTGATGCATTTGTTCCTGTGTGATATCTATGATCTCTTTCCCACTGTGTTTGAGTTGTTTGATCACATTCTTTCGTTCGGCCTTGTCATCTATGGCATCCAGACAAATGACGGCAAAATTTTCGGCAAGAGCCATCATCACATTAGTGTGATAAATTGGGAGTCGTTCTCCGTTTACTGTTTGGTTAGCTGTAAATACGATGGGATCGCACTCAAAATCTTCACAAAATTCGATAAATAATTCCTCATTGGCTCTTGGGGAGAGTGCGCAATAAGCCCGTTGGTTCACGCGATCCATGAGTATACTTCCGGTCCCTTCCAGAAAAACATCCTCCTCTTCGGCGGAGGTATAATCCATAAAACCTTCGACAACAAATCCCTCCGCCTCTAATCGGTCAATAATCTCTTCGCGTCGTTCCCGGCGGCGGTTTTCAGCAAACATAGGATATAGGCCTACGGTACCATTGCGATGAAAGCTCACCCAATTGTTAGGGAAAATAGAATCCGGTGTGTCCATTTCCAATTTGTCGTCTTCCACGATCACATCGACTCCAACTTCACGAAGTTTAGATACCATCATATCAAATTCCTCCTGTGCTTTGGCATTAATTTCATCATTGGATAATTTGAGGTCCTTCTGAAAGTAATTATTTACAGCAGTCTCTTCATTCATACGAAAAGCAACGGGGCGAATCATTAATATGGAATTGGTGATCTGTGACATCAGCAAGCTTGAATTTGTACCGCAAATTTACGTGTTTTTAGAATTGTCTCGCTAGCTATTTTTCGGTAACTTTCATTCTTCGAAAAAAAAATTCATCACTCATACCGAAATCTGTATTAAGTTTCGGATTGCGTCCAATTATGTCCAAATCTCAATTTATATGACTGAAAAACAGAAAATGCTTACAGGCCAAATGTACGATCCTATGGATCCTGAACTTGTTGACGAAAGGCTAAAGGCTCGCTTAAAATTTCAAGAGATCAACACCACTACCGAAGAGCGAAAACCGGAGCGAGACCAAAACTTTCGCAATTTACTGGGAGCGGCCGGGGAGGGCCTTTGGATAGAACCCCCATTTTATTGTGATTACGGATACAATATCAAAGTAGGTAAGAGCGTATTTATGAACTACAATTGCTGTATTTTAGACGTTATGGAGGTCACCATTGGCAACAATGTAATGTTTGCTCCCAATGTACAGATCTATACCGCTACCCATCCATTAGAAGCCAAAGCTAGAAATTCGGGGCGCGAATATGCAAAACCTATTTCCATTGGAAACGATGTCTGGATTGGAGGTGGAGCCATTGTGTGTCCGGGTGTGACCATAGGAAACGGTGTGGTTATAGGTGCCGGAGCAGTTGTGACTAAGGATGTCCCAGACAATGTATTTGTTGCAGGGAACCCAGCTAGAGTGATCAAAAAGATCCAAAATTAATGATACCCATCGTATTTTCAGTTCTGTTGAAAAGAAAAACAGCCTATCTTTGCAGGTGCTAAAAGCACTGCATCTATACTCCTGAAATGGGAATAGGTCTAACTATTAATTCAGAAAAACGATCAATATGAATATCCACCCTTGGCATGATGTAAGTATTGGGGATAGTACCCCTGAACTCGTAAGCGGAATAATTGAAATTCCGAAGAACAGCAGAGCTAAATACGAATTGGATAAGGGATCCGGGATGCTTATGCTGGATCGTGTCTTGTATTCTTCGATTAATTATCCAGCCAACTACGGATTCATTCCACAAACTTACTGCGACGATAAAGATCCGTTGGATATTTTGATACTTTCCCAAATTGAAGTGGTTCCCATGTGTATAGTGGAGGCCAAGGTGATAGGAGTGATGCGCATGATGGACGAGGGGGAAATGGATGATAAGATCATCGCGGTGGCTGCCAATGATATGAGCGTTAACCATATGAATGAGATCGAGGACCTTCCGGCACATTGGTTAAAGGAACTTAGAAGTTTTTTTGAAAATTACAAGGAACTGGAACATAAAGAAGTGGTGGTCGAAGATTTCCAAAACCGACAAGTAGCGATGCAGGTAATTCAGCAGGCCATCTCAGATTATAAAGTCAAATTCGGAGGATAATTCTTAGCCCCTGATCAAAGGCATCGTAGAACACCGCAATAAGCCACCCTGTTTCGCGATTTGTGAATAAGAAACTTCTTCTACAGTAAAACCTTCTGAGCGCAACCATTCATTCAATCGAGTGAAGGTTTTTTCTGATATGATCACGTTGGGAGAAATAGAAAATACATTGCACTGCATTTTAGCCATTTCTTCCTTGCTTATATGAAAGCAGTTTTCTTTTCCGAAGAAATTGATCAACCATTTGTATTCCTCTTCTTCCAGAAATCCATCTTTGTGAATGATCGCCTTACCTTTCCCCAGCGGCTGAAAGCAGCAATCGAGATGCAACGCACTGTTCAAGGGATCTGTGTTTGATTTTTTAAGGTTAAACGACTTTATTATCTTATTCGGAAAGAGATCTTTTAAAGCCGTAACGGCTTCCATATTGGTGCGGGCCGTAATAAAGCTTGAATAATCTTCCCCACGGTAGGTTCCAACGAATATATAATCACCCCAGGGCATCACATCTCCCCCTTCAATATGACAATTTTCAGGCAGTCTGATCCTCTTGGATTTGGGTACTTCTTGCCAAATATGTTCTGTTGCATCGATTTCACGTTCGCGGTCGGGCAAAATATTGGCAATAAAGATTTTATCTTCAATAACGAATGAAATATCTCTGGCAAAAATCTGATTGTAATTTTCAATCACCTTTGGTCGGTAAACGGTGACCCCGTATTTGCGAAGTAGGTCAGCCACACCGTCCAACTCAACGATCATATCCGCTTCGGAAGGATAAGTGCCAGCCAAAATATGTCCCAAAGAAGAAGGATCGTAGGCATCCTCAGGTTTGGGAATTGGGCCATTGTTTATTGCACTACCTAAAATAACTGCCCGCAGTGGTGCTATTTCGTCTTTTATGTTGAGTTCTAGCATGGCGCTAATATAATCAAAAAGGGAAAGGACAAGGTTGTACTCGATTTGAAAAATGAGGTAGAAAACATTTTTTGTTTTTACTCAAAAGGTGGTATACCATAAACTGAATACAGGTATAAATTTGGAAAGTAGGAGGCAGCTCCAGCATTATTCTGCGTGAGCAAGAGTAGTCTCAGGAAGGCATTTAAACAATCAATACGAAATGGCCGTTGAGGGTTTTTATTGCTTTAATTAATTAACTTTTCAATTAGAGACTCAAGGCGATCAAGACGCGTACTTAACTCCTTGTTTTCTTTTTCCAGTCCGTCACACTTATCCTTTAGCTCTAAGGCGTACAAATACAGTTCTTCTACTTTTTCAAGGTTCGTACGCACTCCTTCGGTTAAGTTCCATCCGTTTTTGGCAACGTCCTCCCTGCTTTGTACACCTGGTAAATGCTTATGGTCGATCAAAAACTGCTCAATTTCTTCAAGTGATCTCAATTGGTATTCCGGTTTATAAGGTGAAAATCCATCAAAATAAGATTCGAACACATAGTCCGGAAAACTATAAGCACCACCAGACTGACGAATATTTCCAGAAGTATTTATGTCACCTATTACATCTAACGCATACCCGGGAGTGAGTGTACCAATACCTACTCTATTTGTGCTTGCATCCACCATAAAACTATTATTATCCACCCTAAGGTCACCATCGTTATCATTTTGCAGAAACAGCGTGTTTCCGGTATTTGTTATGATTTCATTGTTGTCAATTCGAAGATTACCTCCAATCTCAAGAACACCCGAACCAGTACTGGGTGTCGCATCGGTATTAGTGACAAAGGTTGCCCGGCCACTGCTCATATATAAATTCCCAATTAAATAACCGGCATAATGTGTGGGATCTGGTGCCTGTACATAAATTCCATATCCCACTCCTGTTACATTACTTCCAATGATGGTCTGCATTCCATACGCATCTACTGCGGTATTGCCCGCACCCTGATTGAAATCTGTATACATTCCTATTAGGCTTCCTCCGGTAGTTCCGGCTCCCGATGTTTGGAAATCATTATAGACACCGTATTTTACGGATGTACTTGCCGAATTAACGTCATTATACAGCCCATAGACCTCACCGGAAGACGTCCCTTGAAGCTGATTCACCACCCCATATTTTGGCGCTGTACCTGTATTGGCCAAAAAAGAGTACATCCCAATGAGGTTGCCAGTTCCTGTTGTGGTAATCGAGTTTCTTACGCCATACTGTATTCCGTTTCCGGTAGAATTTAAAATATTCCGGGAGCCATACTGAATGTTGTCTCCTGTGGTATCCAAATTATTATAGGCCCCAAAATGTTCTCCGGTACCAGTACCTGAAGCAAGATCGTTATAAGTTCCAAAATGCATCCCATTACCATCTCCGTTAACCGAGTTGTAGGTTCCGAATGTGTTACTGTTATTTCCGGTATTTGCCGTCACCGAATTCGAGGTGCCATACTGAATCACATCGCTACTTGTTTGTACAATACTTTCAATTCCAGCTTGCGAACCGGTTGCTGTACCTTGTATACTATTGGAAACTCCTATTTTAGTGCTTCCACTTCCCGAAATGGAATTCCTAACTCCAGTTTTCGTGCCCGTTGAACTTCCATTGGTGAGATCGTTTCTAACTCCGTTAATTATCCCCGATCCACCACGACCAATGTTATTGAATACGCCATCGGAATTTCCGGTTGCAGACGATCCCGACAAGTCATTTCGCATTCCTAAATGCCAGCCGACCCCCGAGCCGCTAAGCAAATTTGCAGTCCCGGTATGCGTAGCGTTTCCGGTATTGGAAATGGCCGCATTAAACCCAGTTTGGGTTCCTGTTGATGCCCCTGTTAGTGCAGTATAACTGCCAAAGTGGTTCCCGCCACCTGTATTAGAATTTTCAAAATACGACCCGTAAATAGTACCGGAATTTGTACCTCCAAGTACCAGGTTTAAACCCCGTAGCCCTGTCGAACTCACAATATCTAAAGGATAAACAGCATCGGCTTTACCAATGGCAACATTACCTTCAGTAAAAATATCGTCCGTAATAGCTGTAGGTACGATCGTTGTATTTTCCTGAAACCAATCCGCGTCACCACCGCTTCCACCTGATAAGATTTGCCAGCTAGTGCTTCCATTATTCCAATAATAAAACCCCTGCGCAACACTACCCGAACCGGTAGCATAAACCATCATACCGTCCTGCGCAACCGTAGGAGGGGCAAGTGGAAATTCATCTATTTTAGGAATTAATATACCATCATTATTGGCAGGTGTGGACTGACTGGAGGATACAATGTCGAGCAGCGCATTGGGCGAATTGGTTCCTATTCCCACTTGAGCAAGCAGGATGGAGTTTATCATAAGAATTACCATGACTAGCGAGTATTTCAACTTCCTTTTCATACTATATGTACTAAAATTAATCTAGTTGAAATTAGGGTATACCAGGCCCGGTTGCAATTACATGTTTGTGTAATTTATTGAATTATATTGTTACGAAGTGCTATAGCTACCGCCTGTGATCCACAATTTACATGAAGTTTGGCGTAAATATTCTGAAGATGTTTTCTTACGGTATCGATACTTATTGAGAGTTCGGAGGCCATTTGTTTGTAAGAACTCCCGTTGGACAATAACGTTAATATCTCGATCTCTCTATCGGTTAGATTATATTTTGATGAATCATTGGTGTGTTTATCAAAGGTACTCAATACCTTCCTGGCAATAGACGGACTTAACGGAGCACCTCCATTATAAACGTCTCGAATTGCGGCTACCAGTTTTTGGGGAGCACTTTTTTTCAACAAGTATCCATTTGCCCCAGCACAAAGCGCCTGAAATATCTGTCTATTATCCTCAAAGACCGTAAACATGAGAATCTGAACTTTCGGATGGGATTTCTTACATAGTCGCACCCCTTCGACCCCATTAATACCCGGCATATTGATATCCATTATAATTACATCGGGATTATTCTCCTTGGTATTCGTAACCACATTTAGGCAATTAGGATACGCCCCACCAAGAACCAGATCCTTATTAGATTTAATTAGCAGCTTCAATGAGGTCAATAGATTGAAGTTATCCTCATATATGTCGACCGTTATTTGCATTATTCTATCTTCTCCTCACAAATATACAAACTAAAGGAACCTTGATCATTTACATTAAAATGTGATTTTATATGGGTATTTTTATGGCGAGTGTGGTTCCTTCCCCATGGGATGATTGAATTTCCAAACTTGCGTTCAGGTTGTTGGCCCTTCTACGCATTGATTGAATACCGTTTGACAGATTTAAAAGTTCAGTGTCATATCCCACCCCGTCATCTTTTATGAATATGGAAAGTACTTGACCACTCTCTATGATATCGACACACGTTTCGTTGGACTTGGAATGCTTGGCTATATTATTGATTGCCTCTTTGAAAAATAGATAAATTTCTTTTCTTTTTCCTGAATGAATTACAGCCTGTTTCCGATGGATGATCACATTCCACTTTACGGAGATACCCGAATTTTCTAATATTTCATTGGCATATTGCCGCATTCTCGCTACAACATTTTCCAGTAGATCATTTTTTGGGTTTACGTTCCATATAATTTCTTCAAGTACTTCTCCAATATGGCTGCTCTGATCTCGTATAGCTTCTAATACCGAAATATTTTTGTCTTCAATTGAATGCTCATTAACCAACATTTCACTTAATATTTGAACGCTACTTATGGAGGATCCTATATCATCGTGGAGATCCATAGAAATTTGATTCCGCATCCCTTCTATTCTTCTTAGATTTCGAATTCGTGTTCTATAGAACATCATTGTTAAAAAGACTGACAGTACCATGATTAGAACCAAAAACCACGGCGTTCTCCAAATAGGAGGGGTAATAGACAGTGTTATTTTATCACTTTCGAAACAGTTTGAACCGTTAATGCAAGTTTTCAAATTGAGGTCGTATCTCTGAGGTCCCAACCCGGTGAGTTTTAATGCACCTTTTGTTTTCAATTCAACCCATGAAGTATCAATTTGAGGAATATTATAGTAGTATCTGTTCTTGCCACCCTCCCGATGATTTATGACTCCAAAATTAACGGCAATGTTATTTTGTGTATAATCCAATTTTACCAGCTGACTAAGGTTCAGATTTAAGGCCTTACCATTTATGATCAATGGTTCGATATAGAGCTCATAGCCCTTGTGATCCATCGAGATATTTGCGGCATCAATAAAACAAAAACCATTTGTCGCCCCAATAAAAATCTTGTTTCCGGATGTATCCCATTCTTTTATACTGGTTATTCCACGGCCGGGTATTCCATGATTCTGATCAATGTTAAGGATTCTTTTGGTTTCGTAGTCTAAGATATTGAGTCCGTTGGCAGTGCCCATCCATATCCTATTGAATTTATCCTGATAAAGTCTTAGAATAAAATTATCGGAGAGGCCATCCTTGACGGTATAGCTATCGAAAGTCCCATTTTCAAGATTGTAGTTGAACAATCCATAACGAGTACCGATCCATAGTGTGTTTTTATGATCTATGATCAAGCAGTAAATTCGATCATTCGTGAAATTACTTTCAACACTTACTTTTATTTTCTGAAATTCATTACTCTTACGGTCCCATTTTATAAGACCGCCCCCGTTTTCATAACCCATCCAAAGGTCGCCATCTTTGTCCTCGGCGATTCCACTTGCGGTTCTTAGAGGAAATCGATTCTTATCGTAGTGATAATAATGGATCGTATCTCTCTTTGGATCATGAGCCAACAGGCCATTGCCATAACCCATACCCATCCAAGCAATGCCCATTTTGTCTATGTAATGAGTAGTAACAGGGGTGTTGTAAATACCTAGTGGCAAATTATCTCTTTCCCATCGACCAATTGCTTTCGTACGATAATTATAGATGTACAATCCGCTCTGGGTTCCTACCCATATAGAGTCTCTACCTTTTGCCCGTAGGTTCCAAATTAACCCCTCAGAATTGCTGTTTCCCATACGCACTTGCGTAAATTCTCCATGAATAGAATCATATACGAATGTGTGATTATTTTGTGTAGCGATAAATAGTTTTTGATCGATCTTAAGAAAATCAGAAACACCTCCGTTAAAATCCATCTCATCGAAATACTCTCTGAAGATCTTTGGCTTTTCAATGGTCAGGGTTGTAGGCGTCAATCTATAGAGCCCTTCTGAATTTCCAACATAGATGATCCCGTTCTTCATTTTGTGATAACGGCTGTACGCCTTAAAATCCCAGTATTCTTCGGTAATTTTACCCAATTCAATATCGAAAAAGTAGCCTTTCTTAAACCGCGAAAAGTTTATTCCGGTACCGGATGATTCCAGTTTTCCTTGTGAATCGAGGACCGGCTCGAGGGAGGGGTCGTAATATTTGATTCGCATCAATTTCCGAAGGTCATAATTATAATGGTAAAAGGCTTGAGGAGCTTCGGGGGTCTCTTTTGAGACCATGATGGCTTCATGGGCATCGATCTGAAAACAGGTGCCCATGCGCAAATTTCCAAATTCTTCAAGATCAATATTTATTTTGGTGCCTTTTGTAATATCAATCAAATACCATTGGCTCTTTTCACTCTTGCCAAAACTATAGAATTCGTCGTATATCAGGCGATGGTCATCAACCGGGAAGCTTATCGGCGTAATTGGATTTGCCCCTAAAATATCAGGATGTTTTTCAAATTCCGAAGAACCAACAAGATTTAGAGCTTGATCCATCAAATGGATGGCTGTTTTTGTAAATACCCAAAAGGTATTATTCTTGCCCTCAACGACCGATCGAATAAAATTGTTTTCCAAAAAATATTCAGTATAATTCGCGTTAAAAAACCGAGTATCGACTTTAAAATTCTTAGTGTTAACGATCCCTAAACCCTTTGTCGTAGCAATTAGGATGGTGTCCTTGTTTATTAAATTAATATGCCGAATGGTTTTACCGAGGGAATTGGGCAAGGTTATGTTCGTAAATCTGTCTCCATCAAATCTATATAGTCCCGAACGTTCTGCTATCCATAAATACCCTTCATCGTCTTCTTCAAGGGAATAGACATGATCGAGTTTGGAATTGTCGTTTATTTGAATTTTTTCAAATTGACTGGAATGATATATAATTGGATCCTGAGCGAGTAAATTTAGAGATAGAAAAAATATGTAACACAGGTAGAAACGCATAGGTAATACTAAATATATACAATAAAATCAGGAAAGTAAATCTCGGCTACGTAACTTTAAGGCATTTCAAGTACTTTTAAAATACATATTCATGTAATTTTTGAGATTGATCAGCAAAAAAAAAACACCTTGCGGAACAAGGTGCTTTTTTAAAACTGAATAAGGTGAAGACTATCTCTCACTCAATGTTTTAAAAGTGCGGAGGTTTTCACCAATATAAACTTGTCTGGGTCGGCCAATTGGTTCTTTTCGAAGTCTCATCTCTCTCCATTGAGCGATCCAACCCGGTAAGCGTCCCAAAGCAAACATTGCCGTAAACATCTCAACAGGTATTCCCATGGCTCTATAGATGATACCTGAGTAGAAATCGACGTTGGGATATAGTTTTCTATCCACGAAGTACGGATCTTCCAATGCTTCACGTTCCAAACCTTTGGCTATATCCAATACCGGATCATCCACTCCCAGGTCATTGAGTACTTCGTCCGCCGCTGCCTTAATGATCTTGGCACGCGGATCAAAGTTTTTATAGACACGATGCCCAAAGCCCATCAATCGGAACGGGTCGTTCTTATCCTTGGCTTTCGCCATGTATTTTTTTGTATCACCGCCATCCTCACGAATAGCTTCCAGCATTTCTATTACTGCCTGATTGGCACCTCCGTGAAGTGGTCCCCATAGGGCACTCATTCCAGCCGATAATGAGGCAAACAGCCCTGCCTGAGATGAGCCTACGATCCGAACCGTCGAAGTGGAGCAATTTTGCTCATGATCTGCATGTAGAATCAATAATTTGTCCAATGCATCTACCAAAATTTTGTTAGAAGTGTATTCACCACTAGGTTTTTTGAACATCATTTTTAGGAAGTTGTCTACGTAACCCAAGGAGTCATCGCCATAATCTAATGCTAATCCAGAGCGTTTTCTGTGTGCCCAAGCGGTTAAGACCGGGAATTTACCAAGAATTCTTACAATGGCATTATACATTTCATCCGGGCTATCAACATTCACCGAGGAAGGGTTGAATGCGATCAATGCGCTGGTCAACGATGAAATAACACCCATAGGATGTGCCGATTTGGGAAATCCGTCCAATATTTTTTTAACATCTTCATCGACATGCGATGTCTCTTTTATGTCCTCATGAAATTTTGTGAGTTCGTCCGCAGTTGGCAGTTCCCCGAAGATCAATAAATAAGCTACCTCCAAAAAATCCGCCTTTTCTGCGAGTTCTTCGATCGAATATCCACGGTAGCGTAACAATCCTTCTTCACCATTCAAAAAGGTAATGGCACTCTCACAAGAACCGGTGTTCTTATATCCCGGATCAAGGGTTGTAACTCCCCCAGTGGTAGCACGAAGCGACTTAATATCGATCGCAATCTCATTTTCAGTTCCAGTTACTATGGGAAATTCGTATTTCTCACCATTTATTACAAGGGTAGCGTTCTTAGACATAATTATTTGAAAATTGTAGTTGATGTAAAGTAGGTTGAACTTAGCCGGGGCTAGGAAGCAACTATTGCGAAATTACGAAATTTTGACCGATTTTTTTACCATTTGCTCCCCATCTTGGGTTAAAAAAACCATAAAACTGTCGTGAGCGTTTTATTTTGTATTTCTGAAATGTAGCTATCTAAAAAAAATGTGTAAACAATTCAGTAAAACAAAAAACCATCTGCCTGTTCAGATTTGAACAAGCATATGATTATCTCTATTTGGGCCTAGTTATTATATTTTGAATGCTTTTCTTCCCGGAAAGTATGCCACTTCTTCCAATTCTTCCTCAATACGAAGTAGTTGGTTGTACTTAGCCATTCGATCACTGCGCGAAGCGGAACCGGTTTTAATTTGGCCGGTGTTGAGCGCTACGGCTAGATCGGCGATGGTATTGTCTTCGGTTTCACCGCTACGGTGAGACATGACTGAGGTATAGCCAGCATTATGCGCCATCGTCACTGCCGCTATAGTCTCGCTCAAAGTTCCAATTTGGTTGACCTTGATCAAAATTGAATTGGCTATTCCCTCATCAATTCCTCTTGATAATCGCTCTACATTGGTTACAAAGAGATCGTCTCCCACCAACTGTACTTTATCACCCACCTTGTCTGTAAGGTATTTCCAACCGTCCCAATCATTTTCGTCCATCCCGTCTTCAATAGAGATGATGGGATATTCAGAAGCCAGGTGCGCTAGATAATCGGCTTGCTCCTGAGAACTGCGTACCTTTCCTTTGTCACCTTCAAATTTTGTGTAATCGTATTTACCGTCGACGAAGAATTCGGCTGCCGCACAATCGAGTGCGATCATGACATCGTCTCCCAGACTATATCCGGCCTGTTTCGTCGCAATAGCGATTGTTTCCAGGGCATCTTCAGTTCCATCGAGCGTGGGTGCAAAACCACCTTCATCACCTACCGCAGTGCTTAGGCCTCGATCGTGTAATACTTTTTTAAGGTTATGAAATATCTCCGATCCCATTTGCATGGCGTGTGTAAAACTTTTGGCAGCAACCGGCATTACCATAAATTCCTGAAAAGCAATGGGTGCGTCACTATGAGAACCCCCATTGATTATGTTCATCATGGGAACCGGTAGGGTCTTGGCGCTTACTCCGCCAATATATCGATAGAGTGGCAATCCCAGTTCATTCGCAGCCGCCTTTGCTGAGGCCAGCGAGACCCCAAGGATTGCATTCGCACCCAATTTCGATTTATTAGGCGTACCATCAAGGTCACACATGATCTGGTCAATACCTTCCTGATCGAAAACAGAAACACCCAAAAGAGTTCCGGCAATCTTGCCATTGACATTTTCAACAGCTTTTAAAACTCCTTTTCCCATATAGGAGTCCCCTCCGTCTCTTAGCTCAACGGCTTCATGCTCTCCGGTGGATGCTCCCGAAGGAACGGCCGCTCGACCCAGCACCCCATGCTCGGTAATTACATCAACTTCCACGGTGGGATTACCTCTGGAATCAAAAATCTGTCTGGCTCGAATGTCAATAATAATACTCATAATTAATCGATTGGTTTTGAATGGTGAAGATACAAAATGTGCTAGTTTAATTAATCAAAAACGCAATAATGACGTGGCTTTACATACTAAAACGTTTTCGAAGGTCCATAAAAAAAAGCCCGATTAATGGGCTTTTTCTAATTTTGATATTTTAATATTTTCAATAAACTGATCAAACAAGTAGGACGCATCGTGGGGTCCGGGGCTTGCTTCCGGATGATATTGAACCGAGAAAACCGGTTTATCTTTTATTCTAATTCCGGCCACTGTATGATCATTCAAATGAACATGCGTAATCCCTACATTGGGATTCGCTTCCGTTTCTTCTCGGTTGATCGCAAACCCATGGTTTTGCGAAGTGATCTCTCCCTTCCCGGTCTCTAAATTCATAACAGGATGGTTGATACCTCTATGTCCGTTATGCATTTTATAGGTGGAAATTCCATTGGCCAACGCGAGCACTTGATGCCCCAGGCAAATTCCAAAAGCAGGCACATCTGCTTCCAAGATCCGCTTGGCTGTTGCGATCGCATCCTTCAGTGGCTCGGGGTCTCCGGGACCATTGCTTAGGAAATAAGCATCGGGATCGAAGCTTTTCATATCTTCGAAAGAAGTATTGTACGGAAATACCTTTATGTAGCAATCTCTTTTAGCCAAATTTCGAAGGATATTCTTTTTGATACCAATATCTAATGCCGAAATTTTATGGGTAGCATTTTCGCTTCCGAAGAAATACGGCTCTTTGCATGAAACTTGTGATGCCAGCTCCAAGCCTTTCATATTCGGAATGGCAGCCAGCTGTTTTTTCAGATCCTCGATCGCATCCACTTCCGTAGAAATTACAGCGTTCATGGCACCGTTATCCCGAATGTAATTCACCAAAGCACGGGTATCAACATCACTAATGGCCAATAAATTATTCTTGTCTAGAAATTCCTCCAGGGAGGCATCTGCTGCCGGGCGTGAATGGTGATAACTAAAATTGCGAACAATAAGACCTGCGATCTTAACCGATTCGGATTCTACTTCTTCGGAATTAGTTCCATAGTTGCCAATATGTGCATTGGTTGCAACCATCAATTGACCGTAGTAGGAAGGGTCTGTAAAGATCTCCTGATAGCCTGTCATTCCGGTATTAAAACAAACTTCTCCAAAGGCCGAACCTTCTTTACCTCCTACCGCTTTTCCGTAGAAAATAGTTCCGTCAGCTAATAAAATAAGGGCTTTCTTTCTGGTTTGGTATTTCATATTCTGAAAAAATCTGTTGCAAAAATAATATAAAAAAAGGGATAAACTAAATAGCTTATCCCTTTGTTATTCACAGTATAAAAATCATCTATTCTTCTTCCTTGGTGCCTGTTGCAGCAGCGGCTGTTCCGGCTACCACAGCAGCGGTTGCAGTTTTACCACCTCGACGGCTTCTACGTGTCGATTTTTTCTTAGTGGGTTTACCTGCATTGTATAGCTCGTTGTAGTCGACCAATTCGATCAGTGCCATATCTGCGTTATCTCCCAAACGATTTCCCAACTTGATAATACGGGTATATCCTCCCGGGCGATCTCCAACCTTAACTGCTACTTCTCTAAACAGTTCGGTTACTGCATCTTTTTGACGCAGTCTTGACATAACGATACGACGATTGTGGGTTGTGTCTTCCTTAGACTTGGTCACCAAAGGTTCTACAAATCGCTGCAAAGCTTTTGCTTTGGCAACTGTAGTATTTATTCTTTTATGTTCAATTAGGGAACAGGCCATATTGGCAAGCATTGCCTTTCTGTGCGCAGTTTTTCTGCCTAAGTGATTTACTTTTTTTCCGTGTCTCATGACATTCTATTTATCATCTTGCTACCAAATCCGCCGCGGCGGAGAGCAAAATATGATTAATTAATCTTTATCTAATTTGTATTTTGAAAGGTCCATCCCAAAGTTCAGGCCTTTTACATTCACCAGTTCTTCCAACTCGGTCAATGATTTCTTTCCAAAGTTTCTAAACTTCATTAGATCATTCTTATTGTAAGAAACAAGATCTCCCAAAGTATCAACCTCAGCAGCTTTCAAGCAGTTGAGAGCACGTACCGAAAGATCCAAATCGATCAACTTGGTCTTTAGCAACTGTCTCATGTGAAGTGATTCTTCATCATAAGTTTCCGTTTGAGCAATTTCGTCTGCTTCCAAAGTAATACGCTCATCACTAAACAACATAAAGTGGTGGATGAGTGTCTTGGCGGCTTCGGTCAAGGCATCCTTAGGGTGAATAGAACCATCTGTGATGATCTCGAATACCAATTTTTCATAATCGGTTTTCTGCTCCACACGGAAGTTCTCAATACTATATTTTACGTTTTTAATAGGCGTGTAGATAGAATCCGTAAAAATGGTACCCAAAGGCGCATTTGCCTTTTTGTTTTCCTCTGCAGGAACATACCCTCTACCCTTCTCGATAGTGATCTCGAAGTTTAGGTTTACTTTGGAATCCATATTGCAAATAATCAGATCCGGGTTCAAAACTTGAAAACCGGAGATGAATTTCTGGAAATCGCCAGCAGTAAGCTGCTCTTGTCCGGAAACAGAAATAGTAACAGTTTCATTATCTATTTCATCTATTTGTCTTTTAAAACGTACTTGTTTCAGGTTTAAAATAATTTCCGTCACATCTTCCACAACCCCTGCAATCGTTGAAAACTCATGATCTACCCCTTCGATGCGTACCGAAGTAATTGCAAAACCTTCCAATGAGGAAAGTAAAACTCGTCTTAGTGCGTTACCTACCGTCAATCCATAACCAGGTTCCAAAGGACGAAATTCGAATTTCCCCTCGAAATCGGTTGAATTGATCATGATAACTTTATCAGGCTTTTGAAAACTAAATACTGCCATAATTTGACTCGTGTGGTTTTAGATTATTTTGAATATAATTCTACGATGAACTGCTCGTTGATGTTCTCCGGAATCTGCAAACGCTGAGGAACAGTAACAAAAGTTCCTTCTTTCTTCTCAGAGTTCCAGGTGATCCATTCGTACACATGACTTGCGTTCGCCAATGAATGTTCGATAGCTTCTAGTGATTTTGATTTCTCCCTAACAGCTACCACATCTCCTGCCTTTAGCTGGTACGATGGAATGTTTACTTTATCACCATTTACGGTAATGTGGCGGTGCGAAACCAACTGTCTTCCTGCGCTACGGCTAGGTGCGATTCCCATTCGGAACACTACATTGTCCAAACGTGACTCACATAATTGAAGCAATACTTCCCCGGTAATTCCGGTAGAGGCCGTTGCTTTTTTAAACATGTTTCTGAATTGACGCTCTAAAATTCCGTAGGTGTACTTCGCTTTTTGCTTTTCTGCCAATTGGATCGCGTACTCAGATTTTTTACCTCTCCTACGGTTATTACCGTGTTGTCCCGGAGGGTAGTTTCTTTTTTCAAATGATTTGTCTTCACCAAAAATAGCTTCACCGAACTTTCGGGCTATTTTAGTTTTAGGACCAGTATATCTTGCCATTTTAAAATTTGAATTTAGAAGGGAAAACTAAATTAAGGTCTAACTGTATCCTCTAGTTTCCTCGTTCCTTCTTGTTTATACTTGTTATTATACTCTTCTTCTTTTTGGAGGTCGACATCCATTGTGCGGCATTGGAGTAACGTCGATGATCTCGGTTACTTCAATTCCTGCATTATGAATAGAACGAATAGCAGATTCTCTACCATTTCCAGGCCCTTTTACGTAGACTTTTACTTTACGTAAACCTGCCTCTTGTGCTACCGCTGCGGCATCTTCCGAAGCCAACTGCGCAGCATAAGGAGTGTTCTTCTTTGATCCTCTAAAGCCCATTTTACCGGCAGAAGACCAAGAGATCACATCTCCATTTTTATTAGTTAACGAGATGATAATGTTGTTGAAGGAAGCGGTGATATGTGCTTCACCGGTAGCCTCCACATTAACCTTACGTTTTTTCGAACTTTTTGAGCTAGACTTTGCCATATCTCTAGTGATTATTTAGTTGCTTTTTTCTTGTTAGCAACTGTTTTACGTTTTCCTTTTCTTGTTCTTGAGTTATTCTTGGTACGTTGTCCTCTTAACGGAAGACCTACCCTGTGACGAATACCTCTGTAACAACCAATGTCCATTAAGCGTTTGATGCTTAATTGTACTTCGCTACGTAATTCACCTTCGATCTTGAAAGACCCAACAGCATCACGAATAGCACCGATCTCGTCATCGTTCCATTCGTTTACTTTTTTGTCTTCGCTAACTCCGGCTTTTTTCAGTATATCCTTCGCTCGGCTACTGCCAATTCCGAAGATATACGTTAACGCGACTACACCCCTTTTTTGCTTCGGGATATCTACACCTGCGATTCTTGCCATAACTTATCCTTGTCTTTGTTTGAACCTAGGGTTCTTTTTGTTAATTACATACAATCTGCCGTTTCTGCGAACAATCTTGCAGTCGGCACTTCTTTTTTTAACGGATGCTCTTACTTTCATCAGTTCTTCTTTTTATTTAGATAGAAACGAAAAATTCGTCCTTAGTATCTATACGTTATTCGAGCCTTCGTTAAATCGTAAGGACTCATTTCCAATTTTACTTTATCGCCAGGTAATAACTTAATGTAATGCATACGCATCTTACCTGAAATATGCGCGGTAACAATATGACCATTCTCCAATTCCACACGGAACATTGCATTCGACAATGCTTCTACGATGGTTCCATCCTGTTCAATTGCGGGTTGTTTTGCCATTTATGCTACTGCTTTTCTGTTTTTACCTGACTTCATCAATCCGTCGTAATGACGATTCAACAAATATGAATTCACCTGTTGCATGGTGTCAATTGCCACACCTACCATAATAAGTAGTGAGGTACCACCATAGAACAAAGCCCATCCTGCCTGTATGTTCATCAATTTCACCACAAAGGCAGGAAATATCGCTACCAATGCCAGGAAAATAGATCCCGGTAAGGTGATTTGAGACATGATTCGGTCCAAATATTCTGCCGTATCGGTTCCCGGTTTGATCCCTGGAATAAATCCGTCGCTACGCTTCAGGTCATCCGCCATTTTATTGGTAGGCACTGTGATCGCCGTATAGAAATACGTAAAGATGATGATCATGATCGCAAAGGTCACATTGTACCAAAGTCCAAAAATATCTCCAAAGGTTGCCATTACAGACTGCGCCCAGGCACCATCAGATAAACCAGCGACGGCAGAGGGAACAAACATCAGAGCCTGTGCGAAGATAATTGGCATTACCCCGGAAGCATTTAACTTCAGTGGTATAAACTGTCGTGCTCCAAAAATGTTCTTTTCGTAACTACCACTTGCCGTTCTTCTCGCATACTGCACCGGTATTTTTCGTACCGCCAATACCAGGAGAACACATAGTAAAATGATCACGAACCAGATAACCAATTCGATCAACACTAACATAATAGAACTTGATCCTAATTCTTCCACAAATGATTGTGGTAGGGTGGCGATAATTCCCACCATGATCAAGATCGAGATACCATTTCCAATACCTTTATCAGTAATTTTTTCTCCCAACCACATTGCAAAAATACAACCGGTTACCAGGATCAAAATTGATGAAACATAAAATGTAGGAGTTAGCCCAAGTACAAACGCTTCTGGCGGTACTCCTAAGAACTGCATACCAGCAATGTAACTAGGTGCCTGAACCAAACAAATACCAATAGTTAACCATCGGGTGATCTGCGTGATCTTCTTTCTTCCGCTTTCTCCTTCTTTCTGAAGTTTTTGCAAATAAGGCACCGCGATCTGCATCAACTGAACTACAATCGACGCCGATATATAGGGCATAATACCCAACGCAAATACCGAAGCCTTTGCAAAGGCACCTCCGGTAAAGGCGTTCAATAAACCTCCAATACCTCCTCCTTCGAAATTCCCTTGGAAGTTACCAAGCAAATCTCCGTCGATTCCGGGAAGTGGAATTTGAGCACCAAATCGGTACACCAATAAAAGACCCAAAGTAACCATGATACGGTTACGTAACTCTTCTATTCTCCAAACATTTTTTATGTTCTCAATAAATTTCATCCTGTCAAAAAAATTACAATTCTACTGCCTCACCTCCGGCGCCTTCAATAGCAGCCTTTGCAGTGGCAGTGAATTTGTGAGCAGATACTTTTAACTTCGCTTTTAACTCTCCTCTTCCCAATATCTTCACCATTTCGTTCTTCCCGGCCAATCCAAGATTAACCAAGGTATCAAAGTCCAAGGTATCCTTGATCTTCTTATCGTCCACCAATGCCTGAATCACATCAAGGTTCACTCCCTGATACTCTTTTCGGTTGATATTAGTGAAACCAAACTTAGGTACACGACGTTGTAAAGGCATCTGTCCACCTTCAAATCCTAATTTCTTAGAATAACCCGATCGCGACTTTGCTCCTTTGTGACCACGTGTAGCGGTACCACCTTTTCCGGAACCCTGTCCACGACCTACGCGCTTCCCTTTGTTTTTTACTGAACCTTCAGCTGGTTTTAAGTTACTTAAATCCATTTCGTATATCTTATTTAGTTTCAACTGAAACTAGGTGATTAACTTTTTTTATCATACCAAGAATGTTTGGCGTGTCCTCATGCTCCACCACCTGGCCAATTTTCTTAAGACCCAATGCTTCGAGCGTTCTTTTCTGGTTTTGAGTACGATTGATCGCGCTCTTCACCTTTTTTACTTTAATTTTTGCCATCGTTCTAGTAGTTTATCCTTTAAACAATTTCTCCAATGAAATTCCTCGTTGCTTTGCCACTGTTTGGGCACTTCGCAATTGAAGCAATGCATCAAATGTCGCCTTCACCACATTGTGTGGGTTAGAAGATCCTTGAGATTTTGACAATACATCATGAATTCCCACGGCTTCCAATACCGCACGAACTGCACCACCTGCAATTACCCCTGTACCGGGAGCTGCTGGTAACAACGTTACTCTTGCTCCTCCATACTTTCCTTTTTGCTCATGAGGCAAGGTTGCCTTGTTCAACGGAATACGAACCAAGTTTTTCTTAGCATCTTCAATGGCTTTCGCAATGGCACTGGCAACGTCCTTAGACTTTCCAAGACCCTGTCCAACTACTCCATTCTCATCCCCAACAACAACAATCGCTGAAAATCCGAAAGCTCTACCCCCTTTGGTTACCTTGGTTACACGTTGTACCCCAACCAATCGGTCCTTTAATTCGAGACCACCGGGCTTAACTGTTTCTACGTTTTTATAATCTTGATACATATTCTTAGAATTTTAGACCGCCTTCGCGTGCCCCTTCGGCCAATGATTTAACTCTTCCGTGATATAGGTAACCGCCTCTGTCGAAAGTAACACTCTCAACTCCGGCCTTAGTTGCTTTTTCAGCAATCGCCTGACCTACTAATTTTGCAGCTTCCGTTTTATTCACTTTGGAAGCATCAATATCTTTATCTCTTGAAGACGCAGCCGTAATCGTATTACCACTTACATCGTCAATAAGTTGCGCATATATTTCTTTATTACTTCTGAAAACCGCCAGACGAGGACGTTGTTGCGTTCCCGAAACTGATTTTCTAATTCTGAAGCGAATGCGATCTCTTCTATTGCTTTTAGATAATGCCATAACTTAATTTCTTATGCAGATTTACCTGCTTTTCTTCTTATATGTTCTCCAACAAACTTGATCCCTTTCCCTTTGTAAGGTTCCGGCTTACGGAAGGCGCGAATTTTCGCTGCTACCTGTCCAACCAATTGTTTGTCATGAGACGTTAATTTAACAATAGGATTCTTTCCTTTCTCACTAACGGTTTCCACTTTCACTTCCGGAGCGATGTCCAAAACAATGTTGTGTGAAAAACCAACCGCCAAGTCTAATTTCTGACCTTGGTTGCTGGCACGATACCCTACTCCAACTAATTCAAGTTCCTTGGTCCATCCTTTGGATACACCTTCGATCATATTGAATATAAGAGCGCGGTATAATCCGTGCTTCGCTTTGTGATCTTTTGATTCGGAAGGACGATCTACGATCACATTTCCTTCTTCCACTTTTGCGCTGATCCCATTAATATCCTGGGTCAACTCGCCTAATTTCCCTTTCACGGTTACTACGCTGCCGTTTACTTCAACCGTAACTCCCTCTGGAATTGCTACTGGGTTTTTACCTATTCTTGACATTTCTAGTCTTTAAATATTAATAAACGTAACAAAGTACTTCTCCACCTACATTTTGGTTGGCCGCTTGCTTACCGGTCATTACTCCTGCTGAAGTTGAAACGATTGCAATTCCCAAACCATTCAAAATTCGAGGCATCTCCTTAGATCCCGAATATCTCCGTAAACCTGGTGTGCTAATTCTTTGTATTTTTTTAATTACCGGATCTTTGGTCAATTTGTCATATTTCAAAGCGATCTTAATCGTTCCTTGAGGACCTTTATCATCCTCGAACTTGTAGCTCAAAACAAAACCTTGATCAAATAAGATCTTGGTAATCTCTTTCTTTAAATTTGAAGCCGGCACCTCGACAACGCGGTGTCCTGCTTTTACTGCGTTTCTAACTCGTGTTAGAAAATCTGCGATTGGATCTGTAGTCATTTATATTAATTTGCGGAAGTGGTTTTCTAATTCCGAAGAAATTCGGTTTCGAACCTACAACCCATTTATAATTATTACCAACTGGCTTTTCTAACTCCAGGAATCAATCCTTTGTTAGCCATCTCACGAAACATTACACGTGAAATTCCAAATTGTCTCATATAACCCTTTGGTCTTCCCGTCAATTTACATCGATTGTGCATACGGATAGGAGATGCATTTTTTGGCAATTTCTGCAATGCTTCGTAATCGCCTGCTTCTTTCAAAGCTTTACGCTTCTCAGCATATTTCTTTACCGTTTTTGCTCTTTTAACCTCACGGGCCTTCATTGATTCTTTAGCCATGTCTTAATTCTTTTTAAAAGGTAATCCTAGTTCAGATAATAATGATTTCGCTTCCTTATCGGTTTCAGCCGATGTAATGAAAGTGATATTCAATCCTTCAATTTTCTTCACTTTATCGATGTCAATCTCAGGGAAGATAATTTGTTCAGTAACACCCAATGAGTAATTACCTCTTCCGTCAAAACCGGTTGCCTTGATACCTCCAAAGTCACGTACTCGGGGAAGTGCTGTAGTAACAAGTCTGTCTAAAAACTCGTACATACGTTCTCCTCGTAGCGTAACCTTCGTACCAATGGGCATTCCTTTACGAAGTTTAAAAGCAGCAACATCTTTCTTAGACATTGTTTGCACCGCCTTTTGCCCGGTAATGTTGGTTAATTCGTCTACAGAATACTCGATCAGTTTCTTGTCTGCCACTGCATTTCCAACTCCACGAGACACAACAATGCCTTTTAGTTTTGGAACCTGCATTACATTCTTGTAACCAAATTCGTCTGTAAGAGCATTGATAACTCTGCTCTTGTATTCTTCTTTAAGTCTTGGTGTATATCCCATCACTATAATACTTGATTCGATTTTTTAGCAAATCGTACTTTTTTACCATCTTCCATTCTATACCCAACTCTGGTAGACTCACCAGACTTTGGATCTAATAATGAAAGGTTTGAAATATGAATAGGAGCTTCCTTTTCAGTAATTCCACCTTGAGGGTTCGCCGCACTTGGCTTCTCGTGTTTCTTTACCAAATTGACTCCTTCTACTATTGCTTTGTTCTTGTCAATCAAGATGCGCAGTACTTTACCTTCGGTTCCCTTGTGGTCTCCGGCTGTAACTACAACGTTATCTCCTGATTTAATTTTAAGCTTTCCCATCTTACTATTCGCATTAAAGCACCTCAGGTGCCAATGATACTATTTTCATAAATTGTTTCTCACGAAGCTCTCTGGCTACGGGTCCGAAAACACGAGTACCTCTCATTTCACCGGTTGGGTTCAATAAGACACAGGCATTGTCGTCGAAACGAATGTACGACCCATCAGGGCGTCTTATCTCTTTCACGGTACGCACTACTACGGCAGTAGAAACAGTTCCTTTTTTGATACTTCCGTTAGGAGTAGCTTCTTTTACAGTAACCACAATTTTGTCACCAATAGAAGCGTAACGTTTCTTTGTTCCTCCCAATACACGGATGGTAAGTACTTCCTTAGCCCCGGTATTGTCTGCTACTTTTAGTCTTGATTCTTGTTGTACCATGATTACTTAGCTCTTTCAATTATTTCTACTAATCTCCAACACTTGGTCTTACTCATAGGCCTTGTTTCCATGATCTTTACAGTATCACCTTCGTTGCAGTCGTTTTGTTCGTCATGAGCGACATACTTTTTCGTTTTCAAAACGAACTTTCCGTACATCGGGTGTTTTACCTTTTTAACTTCAGCAACCACAATAGATTTCTCCATTTTACTACTAGTTACTACCCCAATACGCTCTTTTCTAAGATTTCTTTTTATTTCTTCCATCTTTCAGCTTCGTACAATTATTGCACTTCTCTTTTAGTTAGTTCTGTCGCAATTCTGGCAATAGATCTTCTGTGACCTTTTAGCTGAATTGGATTTTCCAACGGTGATATAGCATGTGCTATTTTTAAATCGGAATATGCTTTTTTAGCTTCCGCGAACTGCTCTTGCAATTCGGCTGTTGATGCTTCGTTTATTTCTGATTGTTTCATAATGACAATTTCAAAAAATTAAGCCTGATAATCTCTGGAGATCATAAACTTCGTTTTAACGGGAAGTTTCTGAGCCGCTAGACGCAAGGCCTCCTTGGCCGTTTCTAGAGTTACTCCTGATACTTCAAACAAAACTCTTCCAGGTTTTACCACAGCTGCCCAATATTCAACGGCACCCTTACCTTTACCCATACGTACCTCAAGAGGTTTCTTGGTAATTGGTTTGTCTGGAAAGATCATGATCCACAGGGAACCTTCTCTTTTCATATAACGGGTAGCAGCAATACGTGCAGCTTCTATTTGCCGTGCAGTCAAGAAATTTGAATCCATTGACTTAATACCAAAGGTTCCGTAGGATAGCTGGTTTCCACGACCTGCATTACCCTTCATACGGCCCTTCTGCATTTTACGGTATTTTGTTCTCTTGGGTTGTAACATTTTCTTTTCTCTTTAAAAAATTACTTTCTGTTGTTACGACGTGACTTGTTACCACCTCGACCAGAACCGCCTTTTCCACCTTTTTTGGATAAACCAACTAATGGAGAAAGCTCTCTTTTACCATAAACTTCACCTTTCATGATCCATACTTTAACACCCAACCTACCATAAGTAGTGTGTGCCTCAACTAAAGCATAGTCAATATCGGCTCTAAAGGTTGATAATGGAATACGACCATCTTTGTACGACTCGTTACGTGCCATTTCAGCACCATTAAGACGTCCGGAAATCTGAATTTTAATCCCTTCAGCATTCATACGCATTGCAGCGGCAATTGCCATTTTGATCGCACGACGGTATGAAATTCTGTTTTCAATTTGTCTTGCAACACTGGCACCTACCAAATACGCATCCAACTCAGGTCTTTTGATCTCGTGAATGTTGATCTGTACTTCCTTACCTGTAATCTTTTTAAGCTCCTCTTTCAACTTGTCTACCTCTTGACCTCCCTTACCAATAATGATACCAGGACGGGCCGTAGTGATAGTAACGGTTACAAGTTTAAGCGTACGCTCAATGATCACTCTAGACACACTTGCTTTACTTAAACGAGCGTGAACATATTTTCTAATCTTATCGTCTTCGGCTAATTTGTCGCCGTAGTCGTTACCTCCGTACCAGTTGGATTCCCATCCTCTAATGATACCCAGGCGATTTCCGATTGGATTTGTCTTCTGTCCCATTTAAATTTAGCTTTGTGTGTTATCGTTAGCTCCTAAAACCAAGGTTACATGGTTGGAACGTTTTCTAATTCTGTGTGCTCGACCCTGAGGTGCAGGACGCAATCTCTTCAGCATAGTACCACCGTCTACACGAATCTCTTTTACAAAAAGATCGGCATCCTCGATAGAAGCATCTTCATTCTTCGCCTGCCAGTTAGCAATTGCAGAAAGCAATAACTTCTCCAAACGACGTGAAGCCTCTTTTGGACTAAACCTTAAAATATTAAGCGCTTTATCTATTTTCTCACCGCGAACCTGATCCGCTACTAGGCGCATTTTTCTTGGTGACGTAGGGCAGTTGTTCAATTTAGCAAAGTATTGAGTTTTCTTCGCTTCCTTGATCTGTTCTGCTCTTTCTCTTTTACGAACTCCCATGGCTTATTATTTTTTTCCTTTGTTTTTTGCACCTGCATGACCACGGAATGATCGAGTGGGTGAAAATTCTCCTAATTTATGTCCTACCATATTCTCAGTTACATATACTGGTACGAATTGTCGTCCGTTATGAACTGCGATGGTTTGTCCAACAAAGTCCGGAGTGATCATAGAAGCTCTTGACCAGGTCTTGATCACGGTCTTCTTTTTCGACTCTACATTTGATTGAACTTTCTTCTCTAACTTGAAGTGAACGTACGGTCCTTTTTTTAATGATCTTGCCATAGCTTATTTCTTTCTACGTTCGATAATATATTTATTACTCGCTTTTGTCTTAGAACGGGTTCTGTATCCTTTTGCAGGAATACCGTTTCTAGATCTTGGGTGTCCTCCGGATGACTTCCCTTCACCACCACCCATTGGGTGATCGACAGGGTTCATCACTACAGGTCTTGTACGAGGTCTTCTACCCAACCATCTGGATCTACCAGCTTTACCGGATACCAATAATTGGTGGTCACTATTTGAAACAGCACCAATGGTTGCCATACAAGTAACAAGTATCATTCGAGTTTCCCCAGATGGCAATTTCACGGTCGCGTATCGTCCATCTCTTGCCATTAACTGTGCAAAAGCTCCAGCACTACGAGCCATAACAGCTCCTTGTCCCGGACGTAATTCTATACATGAAATAATAGTACCTAATGGTATATTAGCTAAGGTCATGGCGTTCCCAATTTCCGGAGCCACCTTATCACCAGATACGATGTTCTGACCTACTTGAAGACCGTTTTGAGCAATTACATAGCGCTTCTCACCATCTTGGTAATTAAGCAATGCGATAAATGCGGTACGGTTTGGATCGTATTCGATAGACGCGACAGTAGCAGGAATTCCTTGCTTGTCACGTTTAAAATCGATAATTCTGTAACGTCTTTTGTGACCACCACCCTTATAGCGCATGGTCATTTTTCCTTGACTGTTTCTACCACCAGAACGTTTATTCGGAGCGAGCAAGCTCTTCTCCGGCTTATCAGTTGTAATGGCGTCAAATCCATTTACAACTCTAAAACGCTGTCCTGGGGTGATTGGTTTTAATTTTCTTACTGACATTTTTGTCTTTTTAAATCCTCGCTACTAAAAGCTTAGAGGTTTGCGTAAAAATCTATTGTATCACCTTCCGCCACCTGTACAATTGCTTTTTTATAAGCATTTGTTTTACCAGTCTGGACTCCCGTTTTTGTATGACGGGTTCTCCTATCCGGGCGGACATTCATTGTTCGAACTGCAGTAACAGAAACTCCATAAGCAGCTTCCACCGCTTTTTTGATCTCTACCTTGTTCGCCTTAGGGTTCACTACAAATCCGAAACGGTTATTCAATTCCGCATCTGCCGTAGCTTTTTCTGTAATAATAGGTTTAATTAAGATATTCATCTTGTTTCTATTTACTTAAATTCTGTTCAATTCCTTCCAAAGAACCTTCGAACAACACAAGGCTGTTCGCGTTCATAATTTTGTAAGTACTTAATTCTGAGTGCATTACAACTTCAGTACCTTTCAAATTACGAGACGACAAATATACATTATTATTTGTCTCTCCCAACACAAACAAACATTTTTTGTTTTCAAGCCCTAAGCTCTTCAACATCCCAGTGAATTCCTGTGTTTTGGCAGCTTCCATCGTAAAGTCCTCAAGCACAACAATCGACTTGTCATTTGCCTTCATACTCAAGGCAGATCGACGCGCCAATCGCTTCAAATTTTTGTTCAATTTAAAGGTGTGATCCTGCGGTCTTGGACCAAACATTCTACCACCACCTCTAAACACACCAGACTTGATACTTCCCGCACGAGCAGTACCAGTTCCTTTTTGCTTTTTGATCTTTCGGGTACTTCCTTTGATCTCTGCACGTTCCTTAGCCTTGCTTGTTCCTTGTCTCTGGTGAGCAAGGTATTGCTTCACATCAAGGTAAACAGCGTGATTATTAGGCTCTATTCCAAACACCTCTTTAGAAAGGTCTGCCTTTCTGCCGGTGTCTTTTCCGTTTTTATCTAATACAGCTACCTTCATTATTTCTGAATAGTTACGTAAGCGTTCTTGTGACCTGGCACACACCCTTTCACAACAAGCAGGTTCTTATCAGAAACCACCTTCAACACTCTTAAGTTTTGTACTTTCACTTTTTCATTCCCCATCTGTCCGGCCATCTTCATTCCTTTGAAAACTCTCGCAGGATACGAAGCAGCACCAATAGAACCTGGAGCTCTTAATCGGTTATGCTGACCGTGAGTCGCCTGACCCACACCACCAAAACCGTGACGTTTTACCACCCCTTGAAAACCTTTTCCTTTGCTAGTTCCCGCAACATCCACGAACTCGCCTTCTTCAAAGTGTTCCACAGTGATAGTATCACCTAATTTATACTCCTCTTCAAATCCTTGGAATTCGGCGACTTTACGTTTTGCAACGGTTCCTGCTTTTTTAGCATGGCCTTCGGCAGCTTTTGTAGCAGTCTTTTTGTCATCGAAACCAAGTTGAAGAGCTTCATACCCGTCAACCTCTAAGGTTCTGACTTGGGTAACAACACAGGGCCCACACTCGATAACGGTACACGGCATATTTTTACCGTTCTCGTCAAAGATGCTGGTCATCCCTATCTTTCTTCCAATTAACCCAGACATATTAAAATTTAGATTTAAGATTTTAGATATTAGATTTCAGAAATTGAAAAAATACCATCAAATCAATTATTAATTACTTGTTCTTATTCTCGTTTCTGAAAAGTTCTCTTTCGAAACCATTTCAGACTAAAACAGGGTCAAAATAAATTCAACCCTGAATATTATCTTGTTTCCGTTTTTCCTTCGCACGCAGCTCCGGACATGTTCACTCCTCGCGAAAGCGAGGAATTCATTACACTTTGATCTCCACCTCAACGCCACTTGGCAACTCCAATTTCATGAGTGCGTCAATGGTTTTGGAAGAAGAACTGTAGATATCCAACAGCCTCTTATAAGAGCTCAATTGAAATTGCTCTCTACTCTTCTTGTTTACGTGCGGTGAACGCAATACGGTAAATATCTTTTTGTGCGTTGGTAATGGAATTGGTCCGGTTACCACAGCACCTGTACTTTTTACGGTCTTGACGATTTTTTCAGCAGATTTGTCCACTAAATTATGATCGTACGATTTTAATTTAATTCTTATTTTTTGACTCATTGCTGAAATATTATGCGTTAGTTCCTCTTGCTGCTGAAATCACCTCTTCCGAAATATTGGAAGGAGTTGCAGCATAATGTGAAAATTCCATGGTGGAGGTTGCTCTACCCGATGACAACGTTCTCAATGTGGTTACATAACCAAACATTTCAGAAAGAGGCACATCAGCCTTGACAACTTTCGCTCCGGCTCGATCGCCCATGTCATTTACCTGACCACGACGACGGTTCAAATCTCCTACGATATCACCCATGTTTTCTTCAGGAGTAATAACTTCCAATTTCATAATTGGCTCAAGGATTACGGCACCTGCAGCTTTTGCCGCAGCTTTAAATCCGAGTTTTGCAGCCAATTCGAATGACAATTGATCCGAATCCACCGGGTGGAAAGATCCATCTGTCAACGTCACCTTCATGCTATCTACTTCGAATCCAGCCAAAGGCCCATTTACCATCGCCATTTTGAATCCTTTTTCAACAGATGGTATAAATTCCTTAGGAATGTTTCCACCTTTAATGCTGTTTACAAATTCAAGTCCAACAGTTCCTTCTTCAGCAGGCTCCAATGTAAATACGATATCACCAAACTTACCACGTCCACCAGATTGCTTCTTGTAAACTTCTCTGTGCTGCGCAACTTTGGTAATAGCCTCTTTGTACTCCACCTGAGGCTGACCTTGGTTTACTTCCACCTTGAACTCACGTCTCAATCGATCGACGATAATGTCCAGGTGAAGCTCTCCCATTCCGGAAATGATGGTTTGTCCCGAAGCTTCATCGGTCCGTACCTGGAAGGTAGGATCTTCTTCAGCTAGTTTGGACAATGCCATCCCCAGTTTATCAACATCTGCTTTGGTCTTAGGCTCCACTGCGATACCAATTACGGGATCCGGGAAGTCCATACTTTCCAAAACAATTGGGTGCTTCTCAGCGGTCATGGTATCACCCGTCTTAATATCTTTAAATCCAACGGCAGCTCCAATATCTCCAGCTTCGATATAATCGATAGCGTTTTGCTTGTTGGAGTGCATTTGGTAGATACGAGAAATACGTTCTTTTTTACCTGAGCGATTGTTTAGGATATAAGATCCCGCATCCAATCTACCCGAGTAAGCACGGAAGAAAGCCAATCGTCCTACGAAAGGATCGGTAGCAATCTTAAATGCTAGCGCAGAAAAAGGCTCATTTACATCTGGCTTACGTAATTCTTCCTCTTCCGTATCCGGGTTGATCCCCACGATACCTTCCTTATCTACAGGAGAAGGCAAGTAACGGCAAACAGCATCCAAAAGAAACTGAACTCCTTTGTTCTTAAATGCCGATCCACAGATCATTGGGATGATAGACATGTCCATTACAGCAGCACGCAGTGCGGCATGCACTTCGTCTTCTGTAATTGAGTCTTCGTCCTCCATATATTTTTCAAGAAGGTTCTCGTCATAAGCAGCAACCTCTTCAATAAGTTTACCACGCAATTCGGCGGCTTCTTCTTTTAATTCTTCAGGAATATCGACCACATCAAAAGTCGATCCCTGCGTTTCATCATGCCATACGATGGCACGATTCTTCACCAAATCAACAATTCCTTTGAAGTCGATCTCGTCACCAATGTTCATTACAATAGGTACTGCATTAGAACCTAACATATCTTTAACCTGCTGACATACCATCATGAAGTTAGCTCCCTGACGGTCCATTTTATTTACAAAACCAATACGAGGCACCTTGTAGTTATCGGCCAATCTCCAGTTAGTTTCAGATTGAGGCTCAACGCCATCAACAGCACTAAACAAGAAAACCAATCCATCCAAAACACGAAGTGATCTGTTTACCTCAACGGTAAAATCAACGTGACCCGGAGTATCGATAATATTAAAGTGGTATCCTTTTGTGTCGGCTACAGGCGCACCATTCTCGATTGGAAACTCCCAGGTACAAGTAGTAGCAGCCGAAGTAATAGTAATACCTCTTTCCTGCTCTTGCTCCATCCAGTCCATAGTCGCGGCACCATCGTGAACTTCACCTATTTTATGGCTCACTCCCGTATAGTAAAGAATACGCTCTGTAGTAGTGGTTTTACCGGCATCAATATGCGCAGCAATCCCTATATTTCTAGTAAGTTTTAAATCTCTAGCCATTTCTATTAAAATCTAAAGTGTGAGAATGCTTTATTTGCTTCGGCCATTTTGTGCGTATCAGTACGCTTCTTAACCGCTGCACCTTCTTCTTTCGACGCTGCCAAAATCTCTGCCGCTAATTTCTGCGCCATAGATTTTTCATTACGTTTTCTGGCAAAACCGATCAACCACTTCATAGCGGTGGATATTTTTCGGTCTGGGCGAATTTGCATTGGAATTTGGAAGGTTGCTCCTCCCACTCTTCGGCTACGTACTTCTACGTGAGGCATGACATTAGACAAGGCGTCCTTCCATGTCTCTAAAGCCGATTTTTCGTCGTCTTGTTTTTTCTCTTCTACGATATCGATTGCATCGTAAAATACTTTAAAGGCCACCGATTTTTTTCCGTCCCACATCATGTTGTTCACAAAACGTGTAACTAACTGATCGTTAAATCTTGGGTCCGGTAAAAGCGGTCTTTTCTTGGCTGCTCTTTTTCTCATTTCTTCGTCTTAAAAAAATTAAAATTACTTCTTAGGGCGCTTTGCTCCGTACTTAGATCTACGTTGTGTTCTTCCTTCAACACCAGCGGTGTCTAAAGCTCCACGAACGATATGGTATCTAACTCCCGGCAAATCCTTCACCCTTCCACCTCTAACCAATACTATCGAGTGCTCCTGTAGATTGTGTCCTTCACCTCCGATGTATGCGTTTACCTCTTTCCCGTTTGTCAATCGAACACGCGCTACTTTTCGCATAGCAGAGTTCGGTTTTTTAGGCGTAGTGGTATATACACGCGTACACACACCGCGGCGTTGCGGGCACGAATCCAAAGCAGCCGATTTACTCTTCTTGGTTATTTTGGCTCTTCCTTTTCGTACTAATTGTGAAATAGTTGGCATATAAAATCCGTATTATACTTAAATTAATTATACAACTTCCCCTTAAATAGGGCGTGCAAAGGTAGAAATAAAAATGGAACTTTCAAACCACAGAAAATTTATTTTCCATGTGCTTGGATTTATTTAAAACTGAAATATGAAAACCCAGGCAATAGCGTTAGATTTACAACCCATAAACCCGGAAATTTGAAGTATTTTTTATACATCTTTTTATACCTTAATATATATACCCAATTTTCGGAAAATCTCTACGGCCAAAATTTGCAGCTTGAAATCAAGGCTGAAAAGGATATTCAACAAGGTGTTTTGGACACACTCCGACCGGTTCTCAATTTTCAAAAATATTCCGATCTGAAAAGGGAAGTTGATTCCCTGCTTCCTCGGTTCGAACAGTTGGGTTTTCTTGAAAGTAAACTCAATGATCTCGTAAAGCTAAATGATTCGGTTTTTGAAGCACAGTACTTTTTGGGCAATCGATGGAAGCAGATCCGGGTTTTTTATTCTGAAGAAGATTTTTCTGAAGAAGAACTAGGCGCGGTAACTTCCGAAGTAAATGAAACCTACTTCACCCTGCCTATCTTTCAATTGGAAAATGCGCTTACTATTTTAAACCAACAGAAAACCGAACAAGGTAATTCGTTCGCCCGACTCAGGTTGAGTGAGATCAAAAAGTTGGATGACAAGACCCTCACTGCCAAAATAAGTTTACTGGGAGGTTCGATTCGAACCATAGACGATATAGTCGTCAAAGGATACGACAAGTTTCCTCAATCCTATTTGCGATACTATGCCGGTCTGAAAAAGGGAAAGGTGCTTAGCATGAAAAAAGTGATCGCTCAAAATGAGGTGCTCAACAGTTTGGGATTTGTAAAGACCATAAAACCGCCCGAAGCACTTTTCAGAAAAGATTCTACAACAATTTACTTCTATCTTGAAAAGCGCAATAATAATTTGTTTGATGGCATTTTGGGTTTTGCCACTAATGAAGAAACTCAAAAGTTAGAATTCAACGGTTACCTCAATCTGGAGCTGAACAACAATTTAAATTTTGGAGAGCAGTTGTTGATCAACTACAAGGCAGACGGTAGGGATCAACAAAGCTTTCGAGTACGCACCACACTTCCCTTTCTGTTCAAGACACCTCTGGGAGTGAGTGCCGAGTTAAAGATTTTCAAGCAAGACAGTACATTTACCACTACGGACCAACAGCTAAGAGTAAGTTATCAGGTTGATCCTACTAGTAATTTGTATGTGGGTTACAAAACCTATGAATCGAGTAATCTTCTGGATGTTATCCTGGCGGGATCCACGGTCGAGGATTATGATTCGAAGTATGCCTTGGCCGGCGGCAGTTATCGCAAGGTGCAAAATGGCACACTTTTCCCGTTAAAGACATTTATAAGTATTGATACTGAAATTGGAACTCGAAAAACGAGCGACACCAGCGAGCAGCAGTTTAGGATCATTGGAAGGCTGAGCCACATCTTCAACCTCAATTCCAAAAATTCGATTTACTTGAGCAATGCCACCAGCGTATTGTCAAGTGAGACCTATCTCACAAACGAATTATTCCGGTTTGGGGGGATTAACAGTATTAGGGGGTTTAGCGAGAATAGTATTGACGCATCCCTATTCTCTGTGTTAAATACGGAATATCGTTATTTATTGGGTCGAACTGCCTTCCTCCATAGCATCATTGATCTTGCTTATTTTGAAAATCAGACACTGAGTTTGAAAGAGGAGCTTTATAGCTTTGGATTGGGGCTGGGGCTACAAACGGAAGCAGGCCTTTTTAAGCTCAATATTGCAAATGGAGTTTCGTCCATGCAGAATTTTAAATTTTCAAACACAAAAATCCACATAAGCCTGTCTTCACGCTTTTAGTTAAACCCGATAACACCTTACCTCCTCCGTTAAAAAAAAACTAAATTTTAAGTTTAAAAAGTTGTGTAATTAACTTTTTATTGTGATTTTTGGCATTGGCTAATTCAAATAAATTATAAAATGAGAACAAAGTTTAGTGGAATTTTAACGCTATTGCTAGCGTTTGTAGTGCAACTCACGTTCGCACAAGAAAAAACAATCTCTGGAACGATCTCAGACGAGAACAGTCTGCCGTTACCGGGGGTTAATGTTATTATAAAAGGGACTACAACAGGAACCCAAACTGATTTTGACGGAAACTACTCCGTTAACGCCAGCGTTGGACAAACAATCGTGTTTAGTTACCTTGGTTACACAACACAAGAACAGGCTGTTACGGCAAGTACTTCAAACATATCGTTTAGTATGGCTCCGGATGCAGAAGCTCTGACGGAAGTTGTTGTAACAGGTTATGGTGGTAGAACAAAATCCAAAAAAGCTTTAGGATATGCGGTAAGTACAATCGAGGCAGAAGCCATCGAGAACAAGCCGGAATCTGATGTTGTAAGAAGCTTGAACGGTAAAGTCGCTGGAGTCCAGATTACGGGTAACAGTGGTGCTTCCGGATCGGGTACAAACTTCGTTATTCGTTCTAAGAGTTCGATCAATGGTAACAACCAGCCGCTATTTGTTGTGGATGGTATTCCTTTTGACTCTGGCACAAACCAAACGACAGGATTTGCGGGTGGTAACGCTGTAACAAGTAGCCGTTTCCTTGATTTGGATCCAAACAGTATTGAAAGTGTTCAGGTTTTGAAAGGTCTGAGTGCTGCCGTACTATATGGTCAGCAAGGTAGAAATGGTGTTGTATTGATTACCACTAAGAATGGAAGTTCTAAGAAATTAAATGAAAAATTTGAGGTAACCTTATCTCAATCTGTTTATACAACAGAGATCAGCAACTTGCCAGATTATCAAAACGAATATGGTCAGGGAGCGAACAACGCTCCAAACCCCGGGTTCGTAGGGAACTGGGGAGGACGTTTAGACGCTGGATTGATGATTGCACACCCGTATGCCGGTTTAGGTGACATCTTCCCACAATTTGATCAATTACAAATTCCTTATGAAGCTGCTCCTAACAACGTTGAAGACTTTTTTAGAACTGGAATTGGAAATGCCACGTCAGTGAACGTTGCAGGTGCTGGTGATGGTTCAAGTCGTTACAATATGAACTTCGGATACACTTCTGAAGATGGTTACATTCCTGGTAACGGATTAACCCGTTACAACATTGGAATGGGAGGTAGCGCCAAGTTGAGTAACAAGTTTACTTTCAACGGTACGGCAACCTATAGTAACTTGAGAGTGAATACACCTCCAATTGCAGCGAACAATGCTGTTGGTGCATTATCTATCTTTACGCGTTTATTGTTTGTTCCAAGAAACGTTGACTTACCTAACCTTCCATTTCAGGATCCAAATACAGGAGCTAGTATATACTACCGTACGGATCAAGAGAACCCATATTGGTTAGTAGCTAACTCTGGATTTGAACAAAAAGTTAATCGTTTCACAAGTAGCCTTAACACTACTTATGATGTTAGTGATAAGATTAGCATAGGTTACAAATTTGGTTTGGATACCTATACTGAATTTCAAGAATATAGAGTTTCCAGTGGGGCAGTTACTGCGCCATACATTGGTGGTTACTTAAGAACAACTGAAGCAACAAACTTTATTTATGACCACAACTTAAACTTCAGTTTTAATAACCTGGAATTAGCTGATAATTTTAGCTTGACTGCTCAACTTGGATTCAATGCGAGACGTGATACTTTTGAAAGATTCGGTATTTCTAGTTCAAATCAGGTTGTATTTGGTTTCTTTAACCACAACAACTTCGTGACACAAACAAATATTGATCCAGTTACGAATGCATCTTTGGATTTTGGTTTTGAGCGTAACATTCTTGGAGCCTACGGGGAAGCATCATTCGACTATGATAATTTCTTATTCTTAACACTTTCTGGTCGTAACGACTGGGGATCAACCGTAGAAGAAGAAAACAGATCATTATTCTATCCTGGGGTTTCTTTGTCATTCGTTCCAACTTCTTTGGATGGAGTTAGCACAAGTGGAAATCTTAACTTCCTAAAATTCCGTGCAGGTTACGGTACATCGGCACGTTTCCCAGGAGTATACGGAACAAGAGATGTACTCTCTACGAATCCAGGACAATTTATTGATCCATCAGGAAATTCAATTACTACCAATTCATTGCCTACTGTAAGAGCAAACAGAAACTTGCAACCTGAATTACAGAAGGAATTTGAAGTAGGAGCAGAAGCCGAATTCTTTAAGAGAAGATTGACCTTAGATGCAACTGTGTATAAGAGAATCATTGAAGATCAAATTGTTCAAAGACCTCTTAACACCTCTACCGGTTTCTCATTCATCAATGATAACATTGCACAAAGTGAGATTCAAGGAGTTGAATTAGGTTTAAACTTTACTCCTATAATCGCCGGAGACTTTACATGGGAAATAAGAAATAATTTCACTGCCTATGAGAACGAAGTTACCGACTTAGGAGATTTGGAAGCCTTCCCATTTGCCGGATTCATTGGATTAGGTAACTATGCTTCTGAAGGAGAGCCTTTAGGTGTTATCAAAGGTAACTATGCAGTAAAGTATGATCCAAATAACGTTACCACCGAAAACCCATTAGGTTTAGGTGTTGAAGGAACATTATTGATCGATCCTAATACTGGTAAGATATTAGATAGTGATAACATTGGATTACCTAACGAAACTGTTGGTGATCCTAACCCAGATTGGAATGCTACTTCTATCAACACTTTCTCTTTTAGAGGACTGTCGCTTTCAGCTCAGGTAGAATACCAGCATGGTGGAGATATTTTCTCTCAAACTGCTACTCAGTACTATCGTCGAGGTGTAACTACAGTAAATGTTGATAATAGAGAAGGAAGTTACGTGATCCCTGGTATTTTGGCTAACCCGGCAACTGGCCAGCCATTGACCGACGGATCCGGTAATCCAATCCAAAATACAATTCAAATTGGTGCTAATGATGTTTACTTTATCAACTTAGTTGATCCGGTAGGACAAGGTATCTATGATGCTTCGCACTTTAGATTGAGAGAAGTCTCCTTGGCATATGCATTGCCGGAGAGATTCTTAGAGAAGACACCTTTCGGTTCAGTTTCTTTCTCTCTATCTGGTCAGAACTTATACATCAGAACCTTTAACATTCCTCAGGCGTTTAACTTTGACCCGGAAGCATTAAGTACAGGTGTGGGTAACGGACAAGGACTTGAATTCCAAACCGGACCTAGTAACAAACGTTATTCGTTTAGTGTAAAAGCAACATTCTAAAAATTAATAGTATCATATTATGAAAAATATATTCAAAATAACAATTCTTTCTTCTGTTCTCGCCTTCTTTGCGAGCTGTGAGACAGT
>Ga0315336_1001563_pt1 | contig 42788 bp, 36 predicted proteins | sample ASW5metaG_FD_204512 | JGI IMG/M metagenome (GOLD analysis project Ga0315336, IMG submission 204512) | Ammonia-oxidizing marine archaeal communities from Monterey Bay, California, United States - ASW #5 | ecosystem: Environmental > Aquatic > Marine > Intertidal zone | place: USA: California... | reverse complement strand
CAACCCCTGATCGTGAAACCCGCTCTGTATCAACACAATCATTTGCTGACTCTCATAATCTCCCGATCTCGAATCCTTGGCGCAATCTCCTCTCCATTTGTCAGCCCTGGGTCTTTATCAACGCCAAGCTCAGCCGGTGACTTGCCTACCCAGCTACTCCTGATTCCCTCGACGCGGATAGTAAAATTTTCAGGCTCGACAGTGAGGGTGGCAAACAAGGGATCGCGATAGGGGCAAGTGTGCGAAATCCAAGGATGCTGTTTGTGTACCTCTTTGCAGTAGCTTTCATGCTGATAGGTCCCGCCAACCCATTGATAGGACGCAGAGTTGACATGCATATATGTGACGCCCTTGACACGAATGACTTCGTCTATATGTGAGTGCCCATTGATTGCCAGAATCACTTTGCCTGCCGCGTCTCCAAGAACGGACTGAAGTTCATCAGCGTTGTCGATGGCAAAGGCCCCAGCAAGCGGCTGATGACAAACGACAATGATCGGGCCGTCAAGCGCTCCCAACTGCTGCTTCAACCACTTCACCTGCTCCTTGCCGATATATGACGCATAGCCACCCTTATGCGTTGGTGACCCACCATCGTTCCCGTCAAGAACCAGCAACTGAAGCCCTTCAATATTCTGGGCGTAGTAACGTCCGGGCATGCCCCACATGTCAATGCAGTTGTCCTTGGTGAACCCCGCATCCGTATCGTGATTGCCTATGACATGCATGGGCCGAGTGTGCGACTGGTTGAACATGTTGATGATGTCGCTGTTCTTAGAACTTGGATAGGCAAAGTCTCCCAGTTGCAAAATTGCATCCGGCTTGCTCACTGACATTTCCTTGACGAATGCTCCGAGGCGATCATTCCCATCGTGCATCACGTCATGATGCAAATCAGCAATAACCCCTATCTGCACCGGCTTGTCTAATGTCCGAACAGCAGCAGTCGACATCCGAGGCAGGGCCAGCGTCAAAGATGCGACCGTCGCCGTATTGAGAAAAGTACGCCGACTAAGACTTATATCTAATTGGCTCGGCTGTGGCAGATCAGCAGTCACAGCATCCACCATTTACTTGTCATCAACATGCCGCAAACTCTAACGCATGACGGAGCCGCTCTATCCAACCTCCGCGGCAGAGACAAAGAACCCAACGATAATCAAGGCACAGATTGCGAAGTTCAATGAAATCACCGCAGCGATTCCGAGGACTATTCGCTTCATATTGCGGTATTGCAGTTCAAGGACAGCGATTCGTTCTTCGTTTGACATTGAGTTACTCCTATAGGGAAGTCGCTTCACCACCACATTCCAATCCCCGCAAGCGGCCCGGATCTGAGACAGTATGCACATGCTCAACTTGATCACTGTAATCGCAGTTCTTTCCACACAGCTCACTCCCCCCTGCTGCAATGCTCCGCCAGTAGAAAGTTCCGCAGATTCGACTGTTGAAACTAAACCGCCAACTCCAACCGATGATTATGAAACCATCCAACTTCGTGGGTGGACTATCCGGGTAAATCCAGCCATCGCGGAGAAGAACCCAAGCCTTCTTACTGCAACAATGGAGGAGCTCGACAAGCAACTCTACGCAATCACACGAGTCATCCCAACGGTCGCGCTCAACCGTATACGTGATATCGAAATCTGGGTTGAACTTGAGATGTCCAAGACCGCGTGCATGTGTTACCACGTCTCAAGAAACTGGCTCATCCCCAATGGCTACAACGGTGACAAGGAGGGGACTGTCGAGATTGGTAATGCCCAAGCATTCCTTGACTGGACAAAAGGCCAGCCCTGGATGATGCTTCACGAACTCGCCCATGGATACCACGATCAGGTATTTGGGTACGACCATCCTCAGATCACTGAAGCGTGGAAACGAATCAAAGATTCTGGTGTCTACCAATCAGTGGGGCACATCTCAGGCACACCCAGAAAGCACTATGCCCTGACAAACCAAATGGAGTGGTTCGCTGAAACCACTGAGGCGTTGTATGGCACGAATGATTTCTATCCGTACGTTCGAAGTGAACTCGACGAAGTTGACCCAGAAGGGAAGGCGCTAGTCAAGCGACTATGGGAGGCCTCAGTCCTACCCGTTCATTGAATTGCCCCCTGAGAAATGAACTGGCGGATTGTTGCTACTTCATCTCTGTTGTTCCGGCGCCTTTACCCATCAACACATTTAGCGCCGGCAGATAATCGCTATAGACATCTCTGGGCAGACAATTCTGCTCGGTACAGATCGCAGCAGCCATGCCCACGATCTCCCCCATACAGCCAGTCGTCTTCATCACACGAACCGCGCCCAGTGCCTCGTGCGTGACCGAGATATTGCGACCCGCCATAAAGAGGTTGTCAATCGAACGCGAATAGAGACAGCGGTACGGAACCCAGTATGGGCCGTCATAGACGTACCCCTTCCCGTGTGTGAAGTCTGCAATAAACGGTTCGTCCTCGAAGCCCTTTACATAACGGGCGTCAGGGAAGTGCGTATCGATCCCCCATGTGCAAGGGACACAGCCATCGGGAAAGACCGTGCCGTCGCGAAGATCCTCTGCCGTCAAAATGACATCACCCAGTAGTCGACGGGACTCGCGTTTCCCCGCTATGTAAGCGACCCAGTTCAGACGGTGCGCCGGATACCTACCGTCGATATTTTTGATCGCGTCCCATGCACCGAAGATCGCGCGAAGGTTGTAATCTCGGATCCTCTCCATGTCTGCTAGAGAGTCACGGTCAAATCCGTTCTCCCAATACCAGTTGCCAATCGAAATCGGATTTGTATCGCCGGGCTTCGCTTCAGTCAATCCCCAATCCCGCCCAGGGAATGGCTTTTCGCTGAGGTCCAATGCCCAGGGGCAGCGAGGAAACGATGCATCCTGGCAGGCTTGTTCAAGGTCGGCCGAGAGTGGCTCCTTGTCATTACAGAGACATTGAATGTTCCAGAGGTTGCTCGCACCCATATGCCCGGTCTCTGTGATGTCGAAGTCAGCCCCAGCCAGTACCCCAACACATCCATCACCGGTGCTGTCTAGGAACAACGCCGCAGGGATCCGCGTTCGAGATCCAGTTCTGATGTTCTCAGCAATCACCGCAACGACCTGTTTCTGGTCGCCGGACAACTCGACACCATTTACATGTTGATTGAGGAGTAACGTAATGTTCTGTTCCGCATCAACGAGACGTTGCTTTCTCGTGTCATCAAAGACAACCGCAGCCTGAGCATTTTTCGATTGCTGTCCTTTGGCCGGGATCAACTCCATAACCACGTCACCAACGTTAGGCCAAGGCTCAAGCTGCACATGACCTTGAGGCCAAACGCGAACCTCACTGCTGGAGTTCCCACCAAGAACCGGACGGTTTTGAACAAGGGCAACCGACAGACCCAGTCTCGCCGCCGTAATTGCAGCAGACGTGCCTGCGGTGCCGCCGCCAACAACCACGAGATCAAACGGGTCCATCTCTTCTTGTGGCGGGCGATACCCATTTCGGAATTCAGCAAGTGCCTTTGGATTATTTGGCGGCCGCCAAGAGAGGTCGTCGCTCAACAGGATCGCATCACAACGGCCATCAAAGCCTGCGAGATCTCGAAGTCCAATGGTCGTGCGGTCTCCGATTTCAACAACACCGCCATCGTGCCAGAGCCACGGTTCACCAGAAACTCCGAAGGTCACCTCTAGCGGGATGTCATCGATCAGCACCTGAAACCTCCCAGGCGAAGGAAGCGTCTTCTCTGGTGTGTTCCATGGTGCAATCCAGTTGCGAGTACGAACCCAGATTCGTACCTGCCCGGGCTCAGTCGCGAGTGTGTGCTCCGCACTCTCGACGGGCGATCCCAAACCATGAGCAAGGAGATAGGGCGAACCCATCAGATCCATGAACTGTTGGTCGACGACCCAACCACCTATGTCATCAAATGCCTCTGCCTCAATCAGGACAGGTGGATTTGTCGCTGAACAAGCGAGTCCAATTAGACACGCAGGGAGGAACAAATCAGGCTACTTCTTCTTGATCCACTCGCGGATACTCGTCCTCAACTGCTCACGGCGAAGCAACGTGGTAGTTCGTCCTAGGCCTCTTTCAGCTTCGCAGCCCAAGCCACACCAATACAAATGCCAACTGTCAATCCGAGCCATACCCACCATCCCATGTTGCCTGTATATAGATCCAATCACTGCACCAGTAATCAATCCAAATGTAAGTCCGATCCCAGTTGCTCGTTCACGTTTTCTGAATCTTCTTGTTAACACTACTTCATTGTAGGTGTTGAAGCTCAGTGTTGCCACTGTCTGCCAAGGGCTCAAACGCGACGGATCATGAGTGAGATTCGATCGCATTGAGCGAACGTAACGCGGGGGGATCTTCATCTGCTTTGATTGCCCCAATCAGAGCGGGGATGCCGAGCGCTTCGATCGCCTCGGGCTTCCATCCCTTCGCCACAAGATCACGTTCCAATTGGCGAAGTCGTGGGATCTCAGTCCGCGCTGCACCGCCATACTGGCGAATCACTTCCAGACAACGCTTGATCCGATTGTCAAGCCCCCACCGATCAGTGTCGATCAGCGAGATACAAACAGGCAACCCTTCTCCGATCCGATGTTGCGCGAGAATCTCAAGGCCGCTTAGGCGGATGCCGTCGGCAAACATGATGCCGCTTGGCGCCGGTTTGACAACTGCCTGATAGATGGCAGGCAACAACGGTTCGAGGCCTTCATAAGAGAGATTTCGGTACACCGATCCAATGCTGCCTCGAGCGCGACCATCTTCGTTTCGAAGACCCGCTTTCACCGCTGCGTAAAGCAGACGCTGATCCACCCCGTCCAGTGAACGTCCCAGCATCCCGTCACGCTGATTGAACAACGCAAAGCACAGATATCGTTGCTGCATGCGCCGCGGATCAGACTTCACATCGAAATTCGAGACCATCATGAGTAAGTCCGGCAGGACCGGCATCGCCTTGCTCCCGATGCTCGCCAGTGCCTTGGCCGCTTTGATGCGTAGCCACAGATCATCTGCTCGAAGTGACCGTTGCAGCGCTGGCACAGCTGGCGCTGCGCGATCCTTGAGCATGATCAGCGCCTGGCACGCCCCGAGACGGGCATGTAGATCGGCCGTGTCAAGCATCGCGATCAGGAGCGACGTTGGGTCGCCCTCACGTCGGGCCAGTTCAATGGCCGAACGCTCGCGGACGACCGGCGACCAACTGCCCAGGCCGGCAATGACCTGCCCATCGGTACGATCGGCGTAGGCAGCAAGCTGCAGGCGAGGGCTCCAACCACGGCCGTCTGCAATGAGGCCTTCCGCCGTCAGTGCATCGATCTGCTCAGCGACGCTCGCCTGTCTTCCTGTCAGAGAAAGGGCTTTCCGGGGCATAGCAAAGGCGAGCAGGTACGCTCCTGTGCAGTCCCAGCCTGAGTAACTGTCCGGTCTCGCGGCGGGCGGACCTTGGTGAAGATAGGTTCCGTCCCATCGACGCGCCAAGTCGTAGTACCACCCAAACTCCTTCATCCAGGCGCCGGTGGCGTGCGAGCCAGACAGTGCGACCCCGGGCATGGCCCAGAGCATATTGAAGAAATTTCCTGTGTGGCCCGTGTCGCGTTCACTCCCGTGCGATGCAACGCTCATGCGAGAGAAGTACTCCGCGGCTTGGGCATCGCCGAGCAAATTGAACATCAGCGCAGCAATACCATTCTTGCCATTGTCCTCATGCATCTGGATCCACGGATGGTGGTCGCCATAAGGGATGCTCCCCTTGCCGACATAGAAGCGAAGTAGCCGCGAGCTCTTTGCGATCGCCTCATCCAACTCTGGATCGTCGATACCGGCGTCGCGTGCCAAGATGAGAGAGACTGTCAGGGGCAAGCCCGGTGCGTTCATCATCCCGTAGCCCGCCAGACGCCCATTCGGTTGTACGAACCGGTGCCCCCACGAACCAACTTCACTTTGCCCGTGGACGATCTCCATGGTGATCCGCTTCAAGTCCGGCATGAAGCTGCGATCTCCGGTGACCAGCACGTACTCGGCCAGCAGAATATTGACTGGCCCGTACCACCATGAATGTAGCGCCCGTCGATCGGGGTCTGAATAGTTCGACGCCCATTCAACTTGCCTGCGGACCAGCGGGAGGTACTGCGGCCGGCCGCTGGAAAGCAGGGCCAGCGCATTGAACGAGCGTTCAATCGGGTTGCCCTTGTCGGGATTCGCCATCATCCTTTGAGCCAAGGCCTCACACCCAAGCTGGAAGATGCGCTTCGACTTGGAACAATCGAACGGAGCGGTCGGGCTGTATCCCCCCAGGACGGGAAGTTGCAGGACAGCCGTTGTCTTCTCACCATTGCGCAGGCGAATGAGAAACAGGTTCCCGTCTGCCGCCTCCGCTGCGCCGATGGCTTTCCCCAGTTCGGTTCTCGGATCGTAAGCGAACGGCTGATCATCGATTCCGAGGATTACGTCTCCCGGATTGAGAACGCCGTCGGCTGGAGATCCCGTGTCCACCTTCGTGACATAGACCTGTCGCGCCTCGCTTGTCTCCATCTTGTTGCTGTACATCCAACCACGCGCCCCCGTCGGCCCGAGATTCCAATCATGGGTTGCGCCTTCGGGGACCTGGTCGCCCTGAGTAAAGTCCGGATGAGTCGAGTCCGCCATCGCAGAACCCGCAAGGCCCAGCACAGCAGCAGCTATCAGTGTTCGCATGGCTTTCCTGTCTCCTGGCACCAGAGTACCCAACTGGCAGAGGTCCAGATTCGAAAGCGCAGTGCCCTCACAGGACCAGCTGCCCAAAGACTTGGCAGCTAAGCCGACATCGCCTCACGCACCCCTACGCCCCTACCACGAGGACGAGGCTTGACCTGCAGGCGAGTCCTCCTGTAACCAGACTAGACGCCAGTGGCACTCAGGCAATTCGTTTCCCGGCAATCCGACCCTTGTGTTCACGTGAGACGGGATTGCCGATCGGATACCGTCAGTTGTAGGAGACTCCTCATGCTCACTGCAGTGTTGATCGCCGCGTTGTCAGTTGGTTCGCCGGATCAGGCGGGTGCGACTGACGCCCCAGACTCCCTTCGCGTCATGGTGTGGAACGTGTTGCATGGTGCCAATGACGTCACGCAAGGCGCCGAAAAGGCGCTGGCGATCATTCGTGATGCAGCCCCCGACATTGTGTTGTTGCAGGAGAGTTATGACATTGACGGCGACCGGCCCAAGTTGGGTGCGTGGTTGGCTGAAGAGTTGGGGTGGCATGAGCACCAGGCGCAGAGCAAGCATCTGTGTGTGCTCACGCCGCTGAAGATTGAAACGACGTTCTTTCACCATGAGTGGCATGGTGTTGGGGCGCGATTGCGTGACGCTTCGGAGCGTGAGTTATTGGTGTGGAGTACGTGGATTGATTGGCGTTCATTCATTACGTACACGTTGCGTGATACGCCCAGAATCAGTGACGAGGATCTTCTGGCCGGCGAGCGTGTGGGGTCGAATCGTCAGCAGCAGGCGGACGCCATCATTGCGCATCTGCGTGACTCAGGGCAGTTGATGACGGATGTTCCGCTGTTGGTGGGTGGTGATTGGAACTGCCCGTCGCACTTAGACTGGACATTGGATGCATCACGTGTGTACAAACGCCGAAGGGTATTGCCATTGCCGGTGAGTACGGCAATGCAGGCTGCCGGATTCACAGACACGTTCCGGGACCTGTATCCAAACCCCGTGCAGCGTCCTGGACTGACGTGGTCGCCAATGTTTCGGACGAAGGGTGAGGGTGATGCGCGGGTCGAGCAGGGCTTTGAACGGATTGATCGTCTGTATTTGAAGAATCCCGTGTCGCCGCAAGTGCCGGAAGGTGGTTGGGTGTTGCGTCCGGTGTCAGGTCAGGTGTTGCCTGTCGTGTGGGAAGACGATTCGATCCCTGTAGTCGATCGGCAGTTCCCGTCCGACCACGGCGCTGTAGTGATTGACTTGGTGTGGGAGCGTGCATCAACTGGCCCGGCTTCCGAGTGATTGGAGTCTGAAGCCCTCGCCGGGGCTCACTTACCTGGGTTGCAGCACTTGGCGGGTCTCTTTCCGGCTTTGGACGCTTCGGCGATCGTCTTGTAGGCCGTGCGGTTCTGGTCGGCGATGCGTTTGCCGTTGGCGCAGGTAGCAGTGTGGAACACAGTGCTGCGCTTGGAGGCAACGAAGCCGCCTTGGCCGGCGGGTGTGGCTGGTGTGTTGGGCGTTGTGGGTGCAGTTGGATGTACCACACTTATGGGTGCGGCCGCGAGTGCTGTTCGTGTAGCGCTGCGTGGCCAAGGGGCGGCCTGAACCGAGTCCCCTTGCCCTTCTCTTGGCACCAGGTCGATGGCGATGGGGTAATGGTCGGAGGCGTAGCCAGGTGGGATGGGGTCGTTCATCCAGTCGTAGTCTTGGGCGGAGGTGCCCATGACGAATCCGCTGCCAGGCACAAGTTCTCCGGTGGCGGCGTGGTTGAGCAGGATGAAGTCGATGATGCGTCCGCTGGTGTGCGTGATGCGCAGGGGCGAGGCGTAGCCGTGTTCGCGGTCGGGGCCTAGCACTTCGGTGCGTAGGTTCATGGCGTCGACCATGCCGCCTTCGCGGTAGACCTGCATGGAGCGGTCCCATGGTTGGGCGTTGAAGTCGCCGAGGATGACGATGTTCTGGTCGGGGCTCTTGTTCTGGAGTGCAGTGACGTAGTCGGCGATTTGCAGGGCTTCAGCTTCGCGTCGCCATCGGTTTCGGCCGGACTTTTGGTGCAGGACAAAGAGGCTCAGTTCGTAGCCCTCGGGTGTCTTGACCGTGGCGAACAGTGGGCTGCGTTGGAATTTGAACTCGTCAGGTTGGGTACTTGCGGGGATTTCGTCCCAGCCACCGCCAGTTCGTTTGACGTTTTTGAGGTTGGCGTTTAGCCAGGTTTGTGTATTGGTGATGGGGTATCGGCTCAGCAGGCTTTGTTCGCAGCCGCGGTAGTAGCCGACGTCTTCGGAGGCGGCGTAGGTGTAGCCCATGCCTTTGAGGTAGGTGTTGTTGAAGTGTTCGAGTGCTGCTTTGGATTCGACTTCTTGCAGGGCGAGGACGTCGGCGTTGATGGCTCGTATGGTCTTTGCGAGTTCCTTGCAGCGTGCGTCTGAGGTTGGTCCCGGGTTGTCGCCGAAGTCGTCGTAGTCACCTTCCAGTGATGGGTCGTTCGTTTGGTCGAAGTAGTTGAGGATGTTGTAGGACGCGATGCGGAGGGTCTTTGTTCGGCCATCGTCGAGTCGCGGCATGGGTTCGGTCAGGCCGAATTTGTGGTGTGGGGATGGGCCTGGACGTGCGGTGGCGTCGGCGGCGATGGCTGCAGCGCATGTGGTGCAGAGGATGGTTGCGATGACGAGTGGATTGATCGGCATGGCATGAAGTGTAGGGCGTTGGCGCTGTCTCAGATGCTCTCTGGCGTACACGTGCCATCCGATGCAGGCTCCTTATCTGCCCTTTTCTGCGATACTTGCCCCCATAATAAGCACCCGTGAGAATTGGCCAGCAGCAGCCGCGCATGGACCTGCAGTCCTTCGCCGGACAATGAGATCCGGGGCATACCCTGATTGGAACCAATAGATGCCCCCGCTAACTGAAGCCGAGAAACAGGACATCGTTCGTTACCTGGATGCGGACAAGCCCCTGCCAGATAAGTATCGCTTCCTGATCTTTGACGACAAGCGTGAAGTCGAATTGGTGTGGAATGGCAAGACCGACGAGGTCTGCAATGTTGTCCTTCCGTTCCAGACGATTGAACAGGTCGATGAGCCCCGCTCGGAAGGTGCCTCAGACACCGAGGACAGCCTCTCTGGTGGCCTCTTCGATCCGCGTGGCCGACAGATGACAGGGTGGACGAACAAGCTCATCTGGGGCGACAACAAACTCATCCTGTCATCGCTCAAGAATGGGCCGATGCGGGATGAGATTGAACGCCAAGGCGGCATCAAGCTCATCTACATCGATCCGCCATTCGATGTCGGAGCCGACTTCTCGATGGACATCGAAGTCGGCGATGGCGACACGCTCACCAAGAAGCCGAATATCTTGGAGGAAACTGCTTACCGGGATACGTGGGGCAAAGGCGCTGATTCATTCATCGCCATGATCTATGAGCGCCTTGTTTTGATGCGAGACCTTCTGTCTGAAGATGGAAGTATCTACGTGCACTGTGATCGTCGCGTGAATAGTTCTATTCGCATGGTTTTAGATGAACTTTTCGGGGCTGGCCGGATGGTGAACTGGATCATCTGGTCATACCAAGGAACAGGGACACCTAAAAACGCTTACAAGAATAAGCACGACGACATACTTCTCTACTCAAAGTCACCGTCATATGTGTTCAATGAGGAGTTGGCCAGTGAACCCATGTCTGAAAAAACACGTTCAAAATTCACTATGGTTGACGAGGAAGGACGCAGATACAAGCATTACAAACATCCAGACGGCATATATCACCGCCAGTACTATGATCCATCCAAGCTGACTAGGCTTCGAGATGTATGGCCTATCTCCACGATACAAAGTTGGAACGAGAAGCTTGGTTATCAAACACAAAAACCTGAGGCACTATTAGAGCGAATTATTTCTGTGTCGTCGAGACCCGGCGATTTGGTCGCAGACTTCTTCTGTGGTTCAGGGACTGTGGCCGCTGTTGCTGAGAAGCTCGGTCGAAAATGGATTGTCAGCGACCTGGGCAAGTTTGCGGTCCATACAACGCGCAAGCGGATGCTCGGTGTCCAGCGCCAACTGAAGGCTGATGGCCAGGACTACAGAGCCTTCGAAATCCTGAATCACGGCAAGTACGAACGCCAACACTTCGTCGGCATCAACCCAAACCTGCGAGATGCGGAACAGCGAGCACAACTCGAAGCCAAGGAAGCAGCGTTCCTCGACCTCATCCTCAATGCTTATCGCGCCGAGCGGGTGGAAGGCTTCAAGTCCTTCTACGGGAAGAAGGCTGGGCGACTGGTCGCCGTTGGCCCGATCAACCTCCCCGTTACCCGACTCTTTGTCGAGGAGCTCATCCTTGAGTGCCGTAAGAAACGCATCACCAAGGTGGACATCCTCGGCTTCGAGTTCGAGATGGGATTGTTCCCGAATGTCCTCGACGAAGCACGTGATAAAGGAATTGACATCGCTCCACGCTACATCCCGACCGATGTCTTCGACAAGCGGGCTATTGAGAGGAACCAAGTCGTCTTCCATGACGTGGCCTACATCGAGGTCAAACCACATGTCTCCGACCGCGAGGTAGCAATCGAGCTGACAGACTTCTCCGTGTTCTACTCCCAAGACTCAATCAGCAACGCCGAGGAGGCACTGGGCGGTAAGAAGACCGGCAGCATAGTCGTGGTCGAGCAAGGCCAGATCATCAAGATCACAAAGAACAAGAAGGGCATCTTGAGCCGCGAAGTGCTCACCAAGCACTGGACAGACTGGATTGACTACTGGGCAGTCGACTTCGACTTTGAGAGCAAGCGGGAGATCATCCGCATGCAGCCGCCCGAGACCGATGAGTGGACCGAGGAATGGACCGGAGAGTACGTCTTTGAAAACGAGTGGCAGAGCTTTCGAACGCGGAAGGACCGATCGCTTGAGCTTACGAGTGTTCGTCACGAGTGCCCGGCTGGACTACGGAAGATCGCCGTGAAGGTCGTCGACATCTTTGGCAATGACACCATGACAATCGTTGAGGTCAACATTCCTAAACGCGGAGGGAAGAAGTAATGGCACTGCATCCAGACTTCCCCACGTCGCCTCATGATGTGCTCCTGCCAGGCCATCGGTGGTTCCCGGCCGACGAAGCGCTGCGAGACACAACCAGCGACAAGTTGATCCCCCCGCTGGTCGCCACGCTTCGGCGAAAAGTGCAGGAGTTCCGGCAGGGTGGATATGTTGGTGCCACCGATACGAGCCGCAGCCTTCTCAGGTGGTGGTTCCAGAGTGAGCACCTGATTCCCCAATCCGACGGCCCCCCCCTTCAACAACTCACTTTCCTAGCAGCTCGAGGATGGACTGCTTGCAATCTTCAGGGAGGGTGGGCCATGCCTCCAGGAGGCGAACGAGCCCCGCGTCCTGCACGCCAGTGGTGACAGTATTGGTGACACCCTTGCCATCAGGGCAAGAAAAAGGGCCTCCGAACAGGCCACAGACCGCCAGGGACTACGCCAAACACTCTCCTTCCGATTACCAAGGGAGGCACTGTGCGTAAATCAGTCGAAGGCTGATCTACCGCTCAACCCCTCTTGCAGCCCGACGAACCGCACCCTCCACCAACAGCCGTGTAAACCCAGCATGCCCCTCCTTCTCCAGAGCAATACAGAAGTCGGCACTGCCGTAATCCGCCGGCGCGTGGTACACGCCACAATTGGCATTGATCTCCAGCAGATACGGCACACCCTCGCTGTCTACACGCACATCACAACGCCCAAATCCGCCACACCCAATAGCGATGAAGAACCTCCCGATCTCATCGCGTAAACGCGCGTCTAACACTGGGTCCTCTACAGGCTTGGTCGACATACCTCCGTAATCCACCCACTTCATGTCTGAATGCTTGAAGTGCTCGCCCTCGGGGAAGGCGTACTGCACTGGCGTATAGATGATCGGCTCTGCCAGATTGTCCGGATTCTCCACCACCAGCACTGTGCACTCGAGCCCGTCGATGTACTCCTCGATCAGAGCAGCGCCGTGTCTGGACATGATCTTGCGAGCCTGCACTCGAAGACCCGCTGGCGATATCACTTTTGAACGCCGTGAGATATCTACGCTGGCGTAGGAATTGTGATGCTTGACGAAGAGAGGAAAGGTGAGCGTCTTCGCCGCACGTTTGACATCGGCCTCTGTCTTAGCCACCACACACGCCGGGGAGGCGATACCCAGATCTCGACACACCGCCTTCATCTCCAACCGCGTGGGCTCGTAGCACGAACTCACTGCACCCGTAAAGGGCACGCCTGCTTTCTCCAGTTCATGAATGACTTCAATGCCCGGCAAGTCCAACTGATCAGCTGCCCCGTCGCAGAGGTTGAAGAAGACATCAAAGGGCTTCCCGTCGATACCGTCTGCAATCAAAGCCTTGACTTGATTAACTGAAGCAACCTTGTCGCCCAAGACCACTAAGTGCCAAGAGGCCTCAGGCATGAACGGCCGCGGATCGCAGGGCCAATCATCCTTGCTGATCGTAGGCGAGTCGAGGTCTTGATTCGTCAACAGACAGATGCGCATGCTCATTGGCGAAAAGCTACCAAACGCATCCCAGCCGAATATGTGAGTATGTTGGACCCACGGGGATACCAGCCAGCCCCAACCTCGTAACGCCCCACAGAACCACTGCCCCTTTCACCCTTCCAAGGACACAGCCATGACCTTCCGACACCTCCTGACCGCCACCGCCCTGATTGCAACGACAAGCCTTGGCTCCGCAAGTCTGGGCTCCGTCACCATCGACGACGACGACCGCAGAGCACGTACTGATCGTCCTGACCGCGGTGATCGACCGGATCAAGCCGCCCGGGGCGAACGCGATGGGCGACGCTCGCAATCCTCCATCAATGCACGTATCGGCATCGCCCTCGGGCGCATTGCCGACGGCCTGGAGAGCGGTAAAGTGACTCCAGAGCAAGCCGCCAAACAGCTTCGCGGTCTCCAACAACGACTGTCCACATCGAATGCAGAGTCCAGCAAAGATGCCGCCAGTGGCGGAGATCGAGACCACCATCGTGGCCTTCGTGAGGAGTATGTAGCCGCCGAAGCTGAACTGAAGGAAGCCGTCGCCTCTGGACGCCTGTCCGAAGAAGACGCTACACGACGCCTCGAAAGCATGCGAGAACGTATGCGCGCCGAAGCAACCAAACGACGCGACGACAGCCCGCAACGTGTCAACGCCCGCGGCCAGGACAACGGGGATCGCGCCAAGCGGACCATGGACTTGGACAGCGCCAAGTCGCGGCTCGCCGAAGCTGTCAAAGCCGGCAAATTGACCCAAGCCCAAGCCGACGAACGGCTTCAAGGGTTCAAGGCACGCATGAACAAGCGCGGTGAAGGCAAGAACAAGGACCGCTGATCACGCCAACGACGTCCTACTCGTGCTCAACGCCGGTGGCGCCTGCGACTGAGCAGACTGCGCCGCTTCAGAAAGCCGGCTGGATCTCGTAGTGGGCAACGACCGCAAAGCCGTCGACTTGACAGCCCAACTCACGCAACCAAGTGCTTGTCGTACTGTTCCTCTTTGGCATACCACGCGCAGTCGACAACCTGAATCCGAGCGCTGCAACACAACACCAACGATACCCGCGAACAGCTCTGTCCCGCCCCAGGAAGGTGACGTAAGGAACTACATTCACTTAGCTACCGGAGTTCTTTTTAGCCTTGTTGCCCTCGCCCTTCGCGCTGCCCTTGCCATCTCTCGCAGCAGCCCGTGCCTCCTTCGCCCGCCGAGAACCTGGGCGAACCGGCAAACTCAAAAACTGCTCCGCTGTCAGGATCGACTCCAACTCAACCTCTGTCCGCACTGCAAGTTCGCTATGCGACTGGGCCTCGAAGCCAACCCAGTCTTCCTTCGTCCACGGCCGCTCAACTTCCTTTTCATCCGCCCAGAACGACTCAACAGGCGACATCGCCAACTCCGGGTCCCTTGCAATTCGACGCTCGATCGCTGCGTCCCGAATCAATCGTAGTTCCAGTTCAACATCCCGATGCAATGAGGGAATCGCCTCACGCTGGTCCTCCGTCAAGTCGCTGATGTTGAAAGCAGAATCCATCGCCCGTTCCACCCAACGCCTACGCATTTCCAAGCCGAAGCCTGCACGCATGGCTGCTTCATGCCAATCAAGAGCCGCGTCCTCTGGGAGTACCGCCTGTGTTGCCTCAACAACTTCAAGTGATCGGTCTCTACATGCCTGTGCTGCTTGGACCTGAAATCGCCACGCTCTTGAGTATGGCTGCAAAGCCACAACCCACTGGTCCAGTTCTACGTCATCCTCACGGCCGGCCTTATCGATCAGCCCGTCACGTACAACCATGAACTGCCAGCCCGCCAACTCACGCTGAAGCCCCGCTTCAAGACGGTTTGCGACTAACGACGCACAATCCAACTGTGACTCACGTACTAACGTTACTGCGGCTTCAGGCGAACCTTCTTGAAATACATCGGCTAACAGACGATGGGGCAGGATCGCCTCTCCGCCCATTCTCGCATGCCGAACACCTTGCTCAAGTCGTAACTGAGCCAGAGCTATATCTAACTGACGACGGACTTCAGGGTCACCGTCAGGAACGATGACGGCCTGCAGCATCTCGACAACATTTGCGTGCAGGTTGGCACGCTGCGTCAAGGTCTCCTGGAGAATACGCAGGATGTCGACCGACGTGACCGTTTCCCCCGCCGGATCAATCTCGGCGATTCTCTGCTGCATGCGTTCTCGCAATGTGAGCATCCGGTCATCCATTGAGGCCAGGGCTTTCGTCAACCTCGCTTCGATCTCACGTGCCTTCTCACGGATCTGGGTACGTTGTTGCTGGCGATCACCTCGACTACCCCCACTCTTCCCTCCATTTGCACCCTTTCCAGATGATGCTTTTCGTGCACCACGCTGGGCCCACTCCTTCGCAATGCCATTCACATCTACTTCATCAACAGCGATACCCCTCCCAAGAAGTTCTACCGCTTCTTGGAGTTTACGGGCCTGCTCGCTACTCCCCCAACGCTCCAATGCATCCCTCAATGGCTTCGTGACCGTTGGCCAAGCTGTCGTGTAATCGTCCATGACCATGTCAACAATGGCTTCCTGCTCCTCCTCCAACTGCAGACGACTGGTCAAGACCAAGGCATCACGCGTAAAGAACTCCGGTTCAAAAACCAGTCGCAACTGATGCGGCCAAGGTGGCGACAGCCGGCCAACACGACTGCGAGCGGTTTCCTCGTCGGACTCATCCTTCTTCTCTGCCTTCCCCTCCTCTTGATCAGGGAATTCCAACCGGTGCGCAGTGACCGCTGCCTCCCACATTGCCCAAGCGTCCTCTTTGCTCATGGCTCCCGCGCGAACAGCCGCTTTCAAGCCGTTGCCGAACTGTCCGAGTTCTTCACGTGCAGCACTTGCCGGATCATCTGCGTCTTTCGGCCCAGCGTGCATCGGAACCGCTAAAACAGACATACTCGCCAAAACTAACAACCCCAATAATCCCTTTTGTGCAGTATCCATAGCAACCATATTAGTGTGGCTGCCTGAGGAATACGACCGACGCATACACGACTTGAGGCGTTGCAAATAACTGGCAATCGGCTCCTTGCGCTGCATCGCCGCCTGCTTCTTACTTCCCGCTCAGAGAAGGGCTGATCGACACATCATTTGCGTATCACTAGACTGGACCGACTACAAATCTCCATGAGAGGAATACTTCGATGCACAAAGCACCATTCAAAGCCTTGGCTATCGCGACAATCTGTTTCAGTACCTTGATCGCTACTGGCTGCGCTTCCACCGAAACTGCTGAAAGCCCCTCAGCAGACAACGCTCGCATGGCTGATCTCGGTCAGCGGATCCGTATGGCAGTTGCAAATGGTGACATAACCGCTGAGCAAGGCCGAGGACGGATGGCTCGCGCACGAAAGCGAATGGCTACTGCACAACAAAACGTCGACAGCAGACGCATCACTGCAGAAGGCCTTCGCCGACGACTTGCAGCAGGCGTTGATTCGGGACGAATAACTGAAGAAGACGCCGGTAAGCGATACCGGGCCTGGGAAGAATCGCAAAGTGATCAAGACGCGCCCCGCCGAACCATCTCTCGAGCAGACTACGCCGCTGCCGCTGAGAAGATGAAGGCCATGGTTGCAAGCGGAGAGATCACCGAAGAACAAATGAACGCCCGCCTCAATCGCATGCGCCTGATGATCGGCAGAGATCGCGGTGCGGCCCCGGAGGTCTCAAGTCGTCAATTGGCAACAGCAGCAATCAATGACACCTGTCCTGTCTCAGGCAAGAAAGTTGGCGATGACGCGCCAACCGTTGAACTACATGGCAGGAAAGTGGCCTTCTGCTGTGAAGTTTGCGTGGCCAAATTCAATGAGAACCCGCGGACGTTTCTAGGCGCGTTGCGTAAAGCAAACCCCTAGAGATCTGAACGCTCTTCGTCCTGTGTGGATGCATCGGATGGAGCACTGTGAAGGGCCAGCGATCTGACTTGAAGACGACTGTACGGCGTTTTTAAAAACCAACAACGCCTACTGCAACGGCTGCGTCATGATGAGGGACATGGCGGCATGATCCTCGCGAGTGTGGCCGCCCTTCCACATGAAGTCCAACAAACGCCGACGCTCTTTGTCGGCCTTCGCCTCGAGCACGTAGAACTCCGCGACCTCTTCCTGCGTGGCCGTCCCAGTCGCCAACGCCAGCTCATACGGCTGCAGTTCGGCACGCAGTTCAAGATATGGGGCACACATGCGTCGAAACTCCGAGTAGCGAGCATCGTTGATAGTGTCTCGCACCTGCTGCGGCAACTCCACCGGGCCGGCTCGGCCATCGGCGGGATTGTCGGATGCACTGGGAGGACGTTTTACAGGCTCAGACGGTGCGGAATCCGCCACGCGTCCCGTGTCACCAGCAACAGGTCCCGCCGGCGGTGTGCCTGACGATCCGCCTGCCCCTGTATCGTCACTGATTGGATCCGGCGTGCCCGTGGCAATGCCTTCCGACGCGGTACTCGGGGAGGCAACCACTTCGCCCGTCGCTGGCTGTATGGACTCAGGCGCAGGGGGATCCGAACAACCCGACAGAAGCACACTCGCACACACCGCGATGAGTACACAGTGCCGCATCAGTCGTAGAGGTCGTCAAACATGAAGGGATCGAAAATGTGGCTGGAGATCCAGTCATAGTCCGGACCGGGGAAGTACACGTCTGTCTGCGGCAGATTGAAGGCGTACTCAAGGTCGTACCAGGTGTCCGGTGACACCCCTGTCCACATGTGCTTGGCGGAGTGGCCGTCGAGATAACACAGATTGATGCCGCCGGGGTTGAAGGTGGCGAGTTTGTCGATCCACACACCGCCGCCGCCGGCATAAATGCCCCAGCCGTTGATGTTGTGCCCGCGGTGATCGTTCTCCGGCAACACCACGATCAATTGCGACGGATTGCGAATGCGAGAAATGGTGCCGATCAAGTTCTCATCCGGGCCACCCCAGCCCGTGCCCTCGCCTGTGGAGAGAAACGCGTTGATCGAATACGTACGGATGTGATCCGTATGATCCTGCGGCGAGCGATAAATGCTGACGTCGCCGATGTATGGATACATGGAGCCGTCCGTAATGGCGCCGATCCGCTCGCGGTTGCCGGGGCCGATGTTGGCGCCGAAGGAGTGCATCCAGTCCACATCGGGATTGCGGTTGGTGTCGGGGCCGGGGAACTGCCCGTTGTGATCGGCACCATAGGCCATCCAAGAACGCACGATGTACCGCTGGTACGCGAGGCAGTTGGCGGACTTCGCAGCGTCTTCAGCCCGGGAAATCGAGACCACCACGAGAGCCGCCAGAATGCCGATGATGGCAATTACCACCATCAACTCAATCAACGAGAAACCCCCACGGCTTCGCTTCACGTGCGCTCTGGACATGCCCTGAATATACAGGAGAATCCGCTCAGGTCGAGCCAGGAGCCCATCTGAGCTCTCTGAAACGAGGCACATTCCCCCGAAGGCGATGGATGGCATTGTGACGGCAATGGTCTGCGGCGAAGCACCGCACTGAGGGCCATCGCTTCAAATCGACGTCGTGTCGATCTCAAGCCAGCGTGAGAGCCGCGGCACAAGCCAGTACAGCGGAATCGTGTCCAGCAACGCACACACGAACTTGAACGCATAGCCCGTGAACATGAGCAGCATCAACTGCTGCACCACAGCCGTGTCATCGGAGATGATCGACGCCAGGCCCCCTACCCAATACGTGATCAGAATCACAGCGACAGTATCCACCAGTTGCGAAACCACGGTTGACGCGTTGTTGCGCAACCACAGGTGTTTGCCTGCGGTGACACGCTTCCAGTAGTGAAACAACCACACGTCGGTGAACTGCGCCACCATGTACGCGGCCATCGACGCATACGTCGCCCCGAACGCCAACGTGCGTACGTCGTAGAACGTGCCCTCGCCGGGAATGATCTCAAAGCCCGGCAATACGCCGCCGAGCCACAGGATGAACAACACCCAGCCGTTCAGCAGCAGGCCCACCCACACGACGGCGTTAGCACGCTTGCGTCCGTACAACTCGCTGATCAAGTCCGTGCACAAGAACGTCACCGGATACGGCAGCACGCCCACGGCGACAGAGAACACCAACGTCCCCCACGCTTCGGTTTCAATCGATCCAAAGTTGATGAAACGCAGAATGCCCAGAATGTTAAGCATCGCCAACGTGCCGAGAAAGAGACCCGCGAGCACTAGAAAAACACGCTCGCGACGGGCGTGCAGGGCGCTGGCTTCGATGGGGTGCAGGTCGTCGGACATCGGTGCTGACGATAGAGCGTCTTGACGCGACCTGCACCGGTAGACTGGCCGCATGTTCAAGCGATTGCTGACTGCGTTGACGCTGCTGATTCCCGGGTGCGACTCCAGAGTGATCAAAGTGACACCCCCGCCATCCGGCGCGGCCGCACAAGGCATCTACACGCACACGCTCCTTGATGTCCACGGCGACTTGGCCTCTCTGGCGGATCGGGCCGGCGAAGTCACACTGATCGTGAACGTCGCCAGCCACTGCGGCTATACCCCGCAATACCGCGACCTGCAGCAGTTACACGATGCGTACAGCGATCGTGGATTTTCCGTGATCGGCTTTCCATGCAATGACTTCGGTGGGCAGGAGCCTGGTGATGCGTCGGCAATCACTGCCTGCGCCGCCGGGCACGGGGCGTCATTCCCGCTCATGGAGAAGGTTGTGGTGCTCGAGGCTGAAGACCAGTCGCCCGTCTATCGCGATCTTGCTTTGACAACAGGCGCCCTACCCCGCTGGAACTTTGGCAAATACTTGATCGGACGCGACGGAGTGGCTATCGCCTACTACGGATCGAGTGTCGGCCCGATGGACCAACAACTCACCGCCAACATCGAAACGGCGATCAACGGTGTGCGAGAATGAGCATCTTCGCGATCCTGTCGCCAGCCAAGTCCATGCAGTTCGACAGTGCCGTGCCCAAAGTACCCACCAGCCGGGCGCGATTTGCCAAACACACCAGCACGATTATCGAAGCGATGCGCCAGCGTTCTCCGGCTCAACTGCAGAAGCTTCAAGGCATCTCCGCCGTGCTTGCAAAGGAGAATGCCGATCGATGGACAGTCATGCGCACGCGAAAGGCGCAACGCGGCGCCGCGGTCCTCTGCTTTACAGGCGACGTGTATCAAGGGTTGCATACCGCCACACTGACCACAGCCCAACAGGCTTGGCTCCAAGACCACGTTCGTGTGCTCAGCGGGCTGTATGGCTTGCTTCGACCTATGGATGTGCTGCAGGCCTATCGACTGGAAATGGGCACGCGGCTGAAGGTCAATCGCACCGTAAATCTCTACGCCTTCTGGGGCGACACCCTGACCGCGGCATTGAAACGCGACATGGGCAAGGCATCCTGTCTGGTAAATCTCGCCAGCGATGAGTATGCCAAGGCCATTGACTTCAAGGCACTCGAGGCCGAGGTCATCAGTGTCCGCTTTCTGCAAGAGGTCAACGGCACGGCAAAGTTCATGAGTTTCTACGCGAAGCGTGCGCGAGGCGAGTTTGCGCGTTGGATGGCGCAACACAAGCCCGCCAGTTCCAAGGCCCTTGCCAAGTTTGACGCTGCCGGCTATCGACTGACTGATCGAACAGGGTCTACGCTGACCTTTGCCAGACCTAAGCCCGCTCCACTCAACGCCCGACAGGCTTCGTCGAGCTGACCGCTACACTCTCCAAAACGTTCTCGGTGAACGACTCCCCCATCGCAAAGTCGAAGGGGAACTTCTGTGTCACGAAGACAGCGGTCAAATCCTGATCGGGATCGATAAAGAAGAATGTGCTCGCGGCGCCGCCCCAGACCCAACGCCCCTCTCCACGAGGTCCTCGAGAGGTCGTCTTCGCTGCAGCGAGGCCAAACCCCAGGCCGAATCGTTGTGGGCTGTCGTACGCCGGGCTCAAGTGGTTCTGCGTCATGAAGGCGACTGTCTCAGGCTTGAGAATGCGTGAGCCATCGAGTTCGCCGTACTGTTCCATGGCCTGCATGAACCGCGTGTAGTCGTGCAAGGTGGACCACAGCCCGCCACCGCCTGAGTGGAACCGCGGCTTCAATGCTCTGTCATCCTGCGATCGATAGTGCTCGGCGTCGATCTCCAACGCACCTGGTGCACCAGTGACAATGTGCATAGGCGGAGAGTCCGCGCTGGGCGTAAAACCTGTGTCCGTCATCCGCAGAGGTTCAAAGATGTGCTCACGGAGATAGTCCTCGAACGACTGTCCGGATACGACTTCGATGACGCGGCCAAGGACATCTGTGCTGACGCCATAAAGAAAGCCCTCGCCGGGTTCCTGCACAAGCGGCAAGTCGCCCATGCGGGTTGCGGCAACTTCCAGCGTTCCAGCACCCTTGAAAACGCTCTCGTACGCGGGCTTGAACTCGTCCGGGGCTGTGAAGTCGTAGGCCAAGCCGCTGGTGTGCGTCAGAAGATCACGGATGGTGATTTGACGGCGAGCGACATGGGTGTCTTCGCCCACACCGACGTTCATCTGCGCCATCGCTGGAATGTAGAGCGATGCAGGGTCGTCGATACCCAACTTGCCCTGTTCAACAAGTTGCATTGTGGCCGCTGACGTGATGGCCTTGCTCATGGAGTAGATCCGCACAACCTGATCTATGGAGAGGTCGTCTTCGGACTCCGGGGAACGATCGCCATAGGCTTCCAGGAAGATTGTCTTGCCACCTTGTGTCACCTGCGCCGAGCACCCGACCGCCTTGCCGTCGTCGATGAGTGACTGCATCCAGGTTGCCAGACCGGGCAGCTCGGCCATCGCGGGAATGGCGAGAAAGAGGGCTAGGAAGAGAGCAAGAGTTGACACTGTCAGATGGAGTCGCTTCATGGCCACAGCCTAGCACCGCCACAAGTGTTGTCGCTACCGTAGGCATCCATGGCCCACAGCTCCAAACTCGTCATTTACGCCGCGCTGGTCGGCAACGCACTCATTGCAGTGACCAAATTTGGTGCTGCGTTCATGACCGGCTCTGCAGCCATGATGGCCGAGGGCATTCACTCGCTGGTCGACACCGGCAATCAAGGGCTCCTGTTGCATGGGTTACGGCGTGCGAAGCGTCCGGCGGATGAGCGATTTCCCTTCGGCCACGGCAAGGAGGTGTACTTCTGGTCCTTCGTCGTGGCCATGCTGATCTTCGGGCTGGGCGCTGTCGTGTCCATTTACGAGGGCGTGCATCGAGTGCAGCACCCGGAAGTCGTCACCGATCCAATGATCAACTACATCGTGTTGGCGCTGGCATTCTGCTTTGAGGGCGCGGCCTGGTGGTTGGCACTTCGGGAGTTTCGCTCGCATCAACGCGGTCGCTCCATGCGTGAAGCCATTCGTGCAAGCAAGGATCCAACGACATTCGTGGTTCTGTTCGAAGACACCGCGGCGCTGGTGGGGCTGCTCGTGGCGGCTGTGGGACTGTCGCTGAGCCAAACGCTGGAGATGCCGGTGCTCGACGGTGTCGCATCGATCGGTATCGGTTGCATTCTGGCTGTGACAGCTGCGGTGTTGGCCATGCGAACGAAGTCACTACTCATCGGCGAGGCGGCGGATCCGCTCCTGGTGGCGGATGTGCGACGGCGCGTCGAAGCTCTGGACGCCGTGGAGGCTGTGAACGAAGTGCTCACGCTACACATGGGGCCGCATCAAGTGGTGCTCAACATCAGCGTGGACATGGTTGACGCCTTGCCCGTGGGCGATGTTGAACGCGCCATTGAATCACTGACGGTGGAGATACGATCCGCGCACCCGGACATCAGCAGGGTCTTCATTGAAGCTGAGCCACGCAATACCGCAGAGGGTGTCTAACTGCCTCAGCAGGCGCCCCAAGCGGCGATCAGGACCAAAAGGTCTTCTACACTGGTCGTGCCGTCGCCGTTGACGTCACCACCATCTGTACCCCAACCTGCCAGCAGTGCAAGGACATCGGTCACATCCACCGTCCCGTCGCCGTTGAGATCGGCAGGACACTCGATGTCCCCGCCTGGCAGCTCAACCACCCAAGTCACCGTATCGCCGGGCGAACCGCTGTTGCCCCAGCCCGTCAACCAGCGGCTATCCGAAGACATACCGGAGACGAACGCAAAGGTGAAGCCGGCGGGATACGTCACGCCGACTTCGTCGAAGAACGCGGGCAATGACTGCGTACCAATCCCCTCACGCCACACGAAGGCATTGCCGAATGAGGCCGGCACTCCGAAAGGCCATGTGCCACCAACAACCATAGACCCGTCATCACTGATCCCGGCACCAGCCATGTAGCGTCCTCCACCGGTGGCCAGGTTTGGAATGTTCTCGCACACATTCGTCGTCGTGTTGTACCGCCACGTGTCGCCGACGCCCCAGAGGGAACCGACGCCCATGCCGCCCACCCACGTGCCGTCGGGCGACACACAGGACGCTTCGGACGCCGCCTGCCCATTGGCAAGCACGATCAAATCCTGTTCCCCGTCAACCCACACGGCCCCCTGGCGCCCATTGCCATCCTGCCAACCGACGATCACGGAACCATCGTGATTCACACCGTTGGCACGCGATGAGTTGCCGGGATTCGTCGTGCCCAAAGACACGCCCGCTTCCTCGCCGACCCAATACGTGGCATACGCACTGCACCCATCCCAGCCCAGTCCCACCAGCGTGTTGGCATCGCCCGACATGCCCCACCCACTGCTGGCGGAGTTGTCACAGGAACCGTTGAGACCCCCCAGCGGAATCCAAGTGGCGGTTGGAATGTCATATCTAGCAGATACGTAGAGCCCTGTTTCCGGGTCCGCCATGTTGCCGCACACCACTGTGCCCGCGGCATCAATACCTGCCTGTCCGCCCACGCCATTGCCTGCACTGAGGCCGCCAATGATCTGATGGCCAGCCGTAGGCGTCCAGATGAAGTACTCACCGCTCCCGGTCGATGATCCGGCCACCAACCCGTTGTTGCTCACAGCGGTGGCCCAACCCTGACCAGAACTCAGGACCGTGACAGTGCTGTCCGCCAGCACGGGTTGGACCAGCAGGGCCAAGGCTGTCAGTACAAGGGTGGATCGCATGGTATTCATCCTGTTTAGCGTGCCTCGGGTCAGGCTAGAGGCAAGATCATTGATCGTGGTTTGAAGAAACAGGGCCGCGGTTGCCCGCGGCCCTGTCAAGAGACTTACAAAATGCCGTCGTGCGAGATCAGCGACGTCGACGTCGACCGGCAAGACCAGCCAAGCCAAGCAGGGCAAGTGCGCCTGGAGCAGGAACCATAGGAGTGTGGATCGTGATCCCAGACACATCGGCACTGGTCACGGTGATGTTCAGATCGTCCACGAACGTGGTGGTTTCCACCTGACCGGAGTAGCTGTAAATGCGAGCTTCGATGACGAAGCCGGTGTGATCGCCACCACTGGCCGTACCACCGCTGAACGTCCAGGTGTCAGAGAGCAACGTCCAATCGGCGCCGCTGTAGGTGTTGTTGCCACCAGCAGAGCCGCCGTAATCGTCGATGCCGCCAGTCGTGTAATGGGCCCAGATACGGACCTTGCTGAACTCTGTGCCGTCGCCAAGACCAAGGAAGGAAGCGTCGATGACATCTCCATCATTGAGTCCAGTGATCCAGCCAACGAATGCCTGAGGCGTCCCGCTCATTGGATCTTCGGTGAGTGCTACGACACTGCCCTGATCGCCGCCCCAGTTGTAGTTCTCAGCTGAGCCTAGGTTGCCATAGCTACTCATAACGGTTCCGCCGTCTTCCCAGCCGTAATAGGCGGAGACCGTTCCTGCTGTAGCAACACTGCTCAAAGCAGCAATGCCAAGCAGCGCGATAGATGTTCTAAGTTTCATAGTGTTCTTCTCTCCCTTGAGCCCCTCTTCCAAAGGAGCTGATCTCTTTCCTGCACTGAGCATAAAGGCATTCCTAGCATTCTGGAACCCCTGAAAGACAAAAATAATGTTCTCTTAAAGACCTCCACGCAGCCACTTAACGCCCTGGGCCAAACATCAAGAGTGGCCCTGCTAGCAAAACGTCCTTAAAGGCCGCTTCAGGGCTGATATCTCGCCCTAGAGTTTCATGATCCACCTAAGGCCATTTGAGTACTCACTTTCGTGGCTTGTGGAAATCATGCACGGAAGTACATTTAGGACATGATCGGGCCACTTCTACTCACAGCCACATTTGGTGTCCTACCACCGGGGCCACTACAGCCCACATTGGGCAACGGCAGCACCTATGTCATCTCGATTCTTGGATCGTCCAGCGATCCCGTCTGCCTCGAGATGAACACAATCAACTTTGAACTACCCGAGTTTCTCGACGGCATCCACGACGAGGCCATTTGCATCGACGGCACAACTGACAGCCTGTCCATTGCCGAGACCCGGGTTGAACTTCAAGAGGATGGGTTCATTGCAAAGATCAACGGGTGGGGCGAAGCTGTGGGCAATGACATCCACGCTGCCTTCAGCCGCCACGACATCTATGCCTCGATGGAACTTGCGGCGGAGGAGGACCTCCGTGTTCACGTCAGTTGGTTCGTGTTCGCAGCAGGCCTCGGAACGGTGAACATCGAGATCAAGCGGCTCGGGGACATTGGCGGTCCCTATGAACCAAGCCCACCGATCATCAACCGAGGAGGCACTTCATATATCGAACCGATCTCCCTCTATGGATTCGACGTCGTCACGATGCCCGCTGGCAGATGGCGCATCTACATGTACTCCACCCACCAAGCGATGGACACAAAGGAGGGGTTCAGCCACTCCTTTGCCCGCACGACACACACCGCCACCTATGTTCCGCTCGGGGATGTTGATGGAAATGGTGAAGTGAATATCATCGACCTGCTTGCTGTGCTTGCTGACTGGGGTGAATGTGGCAACTGCCAATCAGACCTCGATGCTGATGGCCAAGTCGAGATCGAAGACCTCTTGCAAATACTTGCTGACTGGACTTCCTGATCACACTCGATAGTGCGGTATCGTGCCCGCCATGCCGCTGCCCGCACTGGACCATCTTGACCGACTGCTGCACACATCGCGCGACATCGCCGCCCTGCTGGGCGACTTGCTGCGAGAAGCCATGCGAGAGACCCGCGCTGAAGGCGGCACCGCCTATCTGAGACTCGGCGACCGCTGGCGCGTGGCACACCTTGAACATACGGTGTTGCTGGAGAACATGCAGTCTGCAGATCTGGCCATGCTGATCAGCGCCTGTATGCAGATGAATCCGGAAGACACCATTGTGGGCCGAGTCGCAGCCACCGATACCGCCATACGGATTGAAGACGTGCGTGGCATGCCCGCCGACTTGGGCCTCAACTGGGATCCAATGATCGACGAAGCGCTCGACTACCGCACGCGCTCGATTCTGGCCACGCCGCTGCGCGACGCAGACGGTACGGTGGCCGGCGTGCTGCAACTGGTCAACGCCGACGGCGTCAACGGCACCTTCAGTCAAGACGACGAGGACTTTCTGACGCACCTGGGCCGAATCGCCACCACCGGCATCGAACGGGCCCGGTTGGAGAGAGCCATGCTGCTGCGCATGATTCGCATGGCTGAACTACGCGACCCGACTGAAACGGCAACGCACGTGAATCGTGTCGCGGCGGTCACCGTGCTGCTCTTTGAACGCTGGGCCGACAGCACCAATGCCGACACCACGTGGCGAGACGGCATGGTCGACGAACTCCCCATCGCCGCCATGCTGCACGATGTCGGCAAGGTGGCGCTTGATGACGCTGTCCTGAAGAAGCCAGGCCGTCTGGATCTAGACGAGCGAGCCGAAATGGAAACGCACACCACCAAGGGCGCGGCCTTGTTCGAAGGCGCCGCGACGCTCGGTGATCGACTGGCGTACGACGTGGTCCTGCACCACCACCAGCGCTGGGATGGCAACGGCTATCCAGCAGTCACGATCAATGGCGAGCACCGTCCGCTGTGCGGCGACGAGATTCCTCTGGCGGCTCGGCTCGTGGCAGTCGCGGACGTCTTCGATGCACTGGCTTCCAAGCGGGCCTACAAGGAACCATGGCCGACAGATCGCATCAAGACTGTCATCCAGGAGGGGCGTGGAACACACTTCGACCCGGATCTGGTCGACCTCGTGCTGGACCAGTGGGAAGAAGTAGAACGCGTGCGAGCTGCGGTCGACGCGTAATCCGACCGCTCAGGAGCTGCTGCCGGCGGCCGCGGTCTTTCGATCTCGAGCGACCTTCTTGCGATCGTTCTCGTTGAGCAGTCGCTTGCGCAGACGAATGTCCTTGGGCGTGATCTCAACGAGTTCGTCGTCTTGAATGTATTCGAGCGCGGCCTCGAGGTTGATGTCTCGCGACGCCTTGAGCACGACGGTCGCTTCCTTGGTTGACTCGCGGACGTTGCTGAAGGCCTTGCCCTTGATGATGTTCACGCCCAAATCGCCGTCGCGGGCGTTCTCACCCACAATCTGGCCGGCGTAGATCACCTCTTGTGGCTCTACGAAGAGCACCCCGCGCTGTGACAAGTTGAGCATCGAGTATGTGCTGGCGGAGCCAGCCGCCGTGGCCACCATGACACCGTTGTTGCGTCGGTAGACCATCGACCGCATGGATGCGTAGCGTTGGAAGCAGTGGTACATGACGGCTTCACCAGCGGTCGCCGTAAGCATGTGACTGCGCAACCCGATCAGACCGCGAGCGGGCATTTCGCACTCGATGTGCGTACGGTCAGCACGCTGATCAAGGCTCTGCACTTCGCCACCGCGCGCGCCAAGCAGTTCCATGACTGCACCAACGTGTGTTTCATCTACATCGATAGTCAGCAGCTCGATGGGTTCGCAGCGAACGCCGTCGATGTCCTTTTCAATGACCTGAGGGCGTCCGACCGTGAGCTCGTAGCCCTCGCGTCGCATGTTCTCCAGCAAGATGCCCAAGTGCAGCAGGCCTCGGCCAGAGACGCGGAACTCCTCGGCGCTGTCGCCAGGCTCCACGCGCAGGGCTAGGTTGCTGCGTAGTTCACGTTGCAGACGATCGTCAATTTGTCGCGACGTGACGAACTTGCCGACAGTGCCGGCGTTCGGTGAGTCGTTGATGCGAAACAGCATGTGCAGCGTGGGTTCGTCCACGGCAATACGGGCGATGGGGTTGGGTTGCTCCGGACACGCGATGGTGTCACCGATCTCGAAGTCCCCAATGCCCTCCACGGCGCACAGATCGCCCACAGAGACAAGTTCGGCCGGTACGCGGCCAAGGTCCTTGAAACGATAGATCTTTTGCGCTCGAGCCATGCGATTGCCTGATGCCTGACAGACTGTCACGGCCTGTCCGGCGCTCAAGGCTCCGGCAACAATACGACCGATCGCGATTCGACCGGAATAAGGGGAGTAGTCCAGACTGGAGATCAGCATCTGCAACGGCACGTCGGCGTAGCCGACAGGCACGGGCAGGTGCGTCATGATGGTGTCGAGCAGCGGCTGCATGTCGCCCTCGTGAACATCTCCCGCTGTGGATGCCCAGCCGTCGCGGCCGGAGGCGTAGATGATCTGGAAGTCGAGGCGTTCGTCGCTGGCGTCGAGTGCAACGAGCAGGTCGAAGACTTCGTTGACGACTTCTTCCACGCGGGCGTTCGGGCGATCGCACTTGTTGACGACCACGATGATCGGGTGGTCCAGTTCAAGGGCCTTGCTCAGCACGAACCGAGTTTGCGGCATGGGGCCTTCAAAGGCGTCGACGAGCAGGAGTACCCCATCGGCCATTTTGAGAACGCGTTCCACTTCGCCACCGAAGTCGGCGTGGCCGGGCGTGTCGATGATGTTGATGCGGCAGGTCTTGCCGGCGCAGTCGCCGGAGGTTGGCCGGTACGTCACTGCGCAGTTCTTGGACGTAATGGTGATGCCGCGTTCCTTCTCCAGTGGGTCGGAGTCCAGGACGCAGTCCGCTTTGGCGCGGTCGAGTTCCATGGCGCCGCAGAAGGCCAGCATCGAGTCCACCAGCGTGGTCTTGCCGTGGTCGACGTGGGCGATGATCGCGACGTTTCTCAGATTGGGGTCGGCGGCGTGGAGCATGGCTGTTCTCAGCACGCCGCTGCGGCGACACCCTCGAGGATCGTGTTGAACGTGGCACTGGGACGCATGGCGGCAACCGCCCTGACTTCATCCGGCTGGAAGTAGCCGCCAATGTCCTGGGCCGGACCTTGACATGACACCATTTCCTGCATGATCGCAGCCTCGACATCGGCCAAAGACGCCGCCAGCGGCGCGAATCGAGTGGCCAAGTCGGCATCGTCGGTTTGTGAAGCAAGCGCATCGGCCCAGTACCGCGCCACCCAGTAGTGCGTGGCACGATTGTCAGGCTCGCCGCCCTTGCGACTTGGGCCCTTGTTGTTCATGAGGTACGCCGTCGTCGCTTCGTCGAGCGTCGACCCAAGCACACATGCGGCGGCGTGCTTGTGCTGGTTCCCCAAATGCTCAAAGGACGCCGCCAATGCTAGGAACTCACCTAGCGAATCCCAACGAAGATGGTTTTCCTTTTCAAACTGCTGCACATGCTTGGGCGCTGAACCGCCAGCTCCCGTCTCAAACAGGCCCCCACCGTTCATCAACGGCACGATGCTGAGCATCTTGGCACTGGTGCCCACCTCAAGGATCGGGAACAGATCCGTCAAGTAGTCACGGAGCACATTGCCCGTGACGGAGATAGTGTCTTCACCGCGTCGAATGCGCTCCACGCTGAACCGCGTCGCCTCGATGGGCGACAAGATGCGAATGTCCAGACCATCGGTGTCGTGCTCAGCCAGATAGGTATTGACCTTGGCAATGATCTGTGCATCGTGAGCGCGTTCGGTGTCAAGCCAGAAGACGGTCGGCGTGCCGGTGGCACGGGCCCGCGTCACAGCGAGCTTCACCCAGTCGCGAATCGGCGTGTCCTTGGCCTGACAAGCACGCCAGATGTCGCCCGTTTCAACCACATGCTCCATGAGCACGTCGCCCGCTTCGGTGACGATGCGGACGGTGCCCGGCGCTTTGATCTCGAACGTCTTGTCGTGCGAGCCGTATTCCTCGGCCTTCTGTGCCATGAGCCCGACGTTGGGAACCGAACCCATGGTGACCGGGTCATAGGCGCCGTTGGCGATGCAGTCCTCGATGACGGCTTCGTAGACGCCGGCATATGAACTGTCTGGAATGATGGCCTTGGTGTCCTGCGTCTCGCCCGCGGCATTCCACATCTGCCCAGAGGTGCGAATCATGGCGGGCATGGAGGCGTCAATGATCACGTCGCTTGGGACATGCAGGTTGGTGATCCCTCGGCCGGAGTCGACCATGGCGATAGCAGGGCCACTGTCGTAGGCCGCTTGAATATCAGCCTCGATCGCAGCGGGTTCGTCGCCGGGCAAGTCTGCGATGCGCTCCACGACATCGCCGAAGCCGTTGGTGACGTCGACGCCGATGCGATCGAACGTGTCGGCATGCTTGTCGAAGACATCCGCAAAGAACCGCGTGACGCAGTGGCCGAAGATGATCGGATCGGACACCTTCATCATGGTGGCCTTCATGTGCAACGAGAAGAGCACGCCTTGAGCGCTGGCGTCTTCGACCTGCGCAGCGAGGAAGGTGTCCAACGCCGCGCGGCTCATGAAGGTGCCGTCGATGATCTCGCCGGCCTGCAGCGCAAGGTCCGTCTTGAGCATGGAGATGGTGCCATCGGCTGCGACGTGCTCAATGCCCACGGTGCAAGCCTCATCAACGGTGACCGAGTGTTCGTTGTGGAAGAAGTCGCCGGCCGTCATGGTGGCGACGTGTGTCTTCGAGTCGCTTGACCACGTACCCATGCGGTGAGGGTTTGCTTTGGCAAAGGCCTTGACGGCTTTCGGTGCCCGGCGGTCGGAGTTGCCCTCACGCAGCACGGGATTCACAGCGCTGCCTTTGATGACGTCGTAGCGACCCTTCGTGCAATGGTCCTCGGGCGTCTGCGGATCTTCGGGATAGTCCGGCAGGTCAAACCCCTGACCCTGCAGTTCCGCGATGGCGGCCTTGAGTTGCGGCACGCTGGCACTGATGTTGGGCAGCTTGATGATGTTGGCGTCGGGCGTGAGCACCAGTTCACCCAGTGCAGCGAGATGATCCTCGACGCCTTGCTCGTCGCTCAGCCGGTCTGGAAAGTGCGCAAGGATGCGGCCGGCCAGCGAGATGTCGATGGTCTTGATGTCGATGCCGGTGCCTACCGTGTAGGCACGGATGACGGGGAGAAACGAGCGCGTGGCCAAGGCCGGCGCTTCGTCGGTGTGGGTGTAGATGATGGTGGGCATAGAGAGGCCTGTTGCTGAGGGGTTGGGAGCCCCCCATTGTACTGGTTCCCGACCCGCTGACAGCCCATGCGAGCCATCTCGCAGATGCGGAGGCCGTCTTGCTACCGTCCCTCGCATGTCTCCAGCGAAGAAACAGTGGCCGGGCCTCTTTCTCGTCGCCGTGGCCTATGGCATCGGTTTCACGATCGTCTGGGGGGGGGCCCATTGGCTGACCGAACTCAATGCCGAACGGTGGCCGCTGTACTTCCACTGGGAAACACAGATCCCCTTTCAAGGTTGGGCACTGCCCCTCTACTTCTCGATGGACATCCTGGTGGCGATCTCCCCGTTACTGTTCCGGACATGGCGGCAAGCGGCGCCCCTTATGGCGACCTTCCTGCTGCAACTGTGCATCGCTGCGCCGTTCTTCGCACTCATTCCCATCGAACCGGGCTTTGTCAACGACATGCACAGCGGCGTCTGGGGTGCGTACCTGTTTGAACCTCTCGGCATGCACAACATGTCGCAGTTCAACCACACGCCGTCACTGCATGTCACGTATGCCCTGACGTTGGCGCTGGCACTGAAGCAATGGCGACCGGCATGGACACGGTGGCTGTGGGCCATCGCCGTGTGCATCACCACGGTGCTCGTGCATGAACATCACTTGGTCTGTATTGGTGGCGGACTGGCGCTTTATCTGGCGACCGCATGGACCGTGCTGCCGTTCCTCCAGCGTCGCTTCGACGTCAGGTGACCGGTACTTGCCGCAATCGCTGCGCAATTCGAACGGCATTGAGCGCTGCGCCGGTCCGCAGTTGATCGCCGCAGGCCACCAGCGAGACACGGGTCACGTTATCGCCGGCAAAGTGCTGCACGCGCACGTGGCCCACGAGCACATGGTCGCCACCAGACGCCTTCAAGGCCGTTGGATACCCGCCGTCATCAGGGCCGTTGACCAGCACCACTTCAGGAGACGCACGAAGCACACGGAAGACATCGGCTTCCGAAACATCCCCCGCGAACTCCAGCGCAATCGCCTCGGTGTGCACGCGCTCAACCGGAACACGCATGCAGGTCGGTGCGATCTGCACAGCGTCATCCTGCCAGATGCGGTGCGTTTCTGTAATGACCTTCTCTTCTTCCACACTGCATCCACTCGCCGGGTCAACCACGGACTCATGGCAGAACACATTGCCGGCGCACGGCTCGGGGAACACGCCACCCGGAACAGGCGCATTGCCAGCGTTCTCGGCGGCCAAGGCATCGAGCCCGTCACGACCCGCGCCGGACAGTGCCTGGTAGGTAGCCACCGTCACGCTTCGCAGTCTCCCCGCAAAGGCCTTGCGTAGTGGACTGATCGCCGTCAACAACACGATGGTCGTACAGTTGGGGCCAGCGATCAAAGATGGTTGGCTGTCCAGTAGTTCGCCGTTGACACATGGAATGGCCAGCGGCACACCGTCCGTCTGTCGAAAGGCGCTGGAGCAGTCGATCACCGTGCAGCCGGCCGCGACCGCACGAGGCGCCCATTGCAGTGACAACTCCGCCGACGCACACAGAAACACGATGGCGTCTTTCTGGAAGAGCTTCTCACGCACCGGCTGTAACACGAAGGCGCAGCCACCAAGCTCCACAACCTTGCCGACTGAGGCATCGGACGCCACGGCGGAAATAGCAGATGGATCAACCCCCTGCTCCATGAGAATCGAAATCAACTCCCGACCAACCAAGCCGGTGGCCCCGATGACAACGAAACTCCCTCTGATACTGCTCATTTGAGCACCTCCAAAGCAGAGCGTACTCGTGCACAGGTCTGGAGCAGATCTCCAATGACGGCAAGCGACGTCGGCCACCGCCCCGCCCCACGGCCGCGAATCACGATTGGATCGCCTTCTGCCAGATGCAGGACGGCGATATTCTCTTCACATCGGGCCGCTGCCAGCAGATGCGTCTCGGGAAGCGACTCGAAGGTCACGTCGGCAGAGGCGCCCTCTTCCGTGCGGCTCCACCGAGCAACCTGTCGCACTTCGCCGGGATCGTCGGAGATGGACACCAACGCCGCTTCGGCATCTTGGCGTGTGGGTATCCGCACGGTCAACTTCAGGTCTTCGGCAATCGTGTTGTGCAGCACGACCAGTTTGTCAGCCGCGTCCTGGCCAGCGAGATCCCGCCATGGGTCAGCTTCGCAGAGACCATCCGTGACGGCTTGCCTGATCGCAGTGTCAACCTGGTCACCCTTGGCAATGCGGTCGATGACGAAGTTCGTGCTTCCGTTGAGCAGCGCTTCAACGCTGATGATTTCGAACTGCACTGCGGTGGCCGCGGCAACTTCCAACAACGGAAGTCCGCCGCCGGCCGAAGCCCCTCCGAGCAGACGTCCGCCATGACGGCGAGCCAACGAATGCAGTGACTTTCCATGTTCGGCAAGCACGGCCTTGTTCGCAGTGATCACGGTGCGACCGGCCTTCAACGCTGCTTCCAAGAACGGCATGATGTCATGGGTCCCCGTCGCTTCGATCAACACGTCGTAGTCGTGCGGATGCAGATCGTCTGGCGCCACGTACAGGTCTGGATCGACGCCGTCCGCAGAACGCGTTGTGATCGATGCGAGTTGTGCCACATGACGCAGCGAACCCAGCGAGAATCGAACCCCGTCGCCAACAGTGCCGCAGCCCAGCAGCGCCACGCGCAGCGGTGGCTGATCGTCGCGATCGGTGCTGAACGACGTGTGCTGGGAACCCACGTATGTGCCAGGCCCTCGCAGCAGTCCAGCGACTTCGAAGGTCCGCGCACGGGCGGTGGCGTAGCGCACCGCCTTGTGCTGAATGATGGAACCGTCCAGTTGCAGAGCATCGTCGCACGTGACCGTGTCGAACCGCTGGGCATGTCGAGGGTCCACCGCCGGATCACGGTCGAACAGTCCATTGACATCCTTGACCAGCACGCACCGTTGGGCTTGAAGTTCGTCCGCCAGAAAGATTGCAGTCAAATCGCTGCCGCCGCGTCCCAGCAGGCAGGTGCGTCCCGAAGCCGTACGCCCGACAAAGCCGGGTACTACCAAGACCGACGCCGTCTGCAAAGCCGCCTTGACCGCGTCGGTGTCAAGGTTGGTCGGCGTGGCATCGAGCAGGCTGCCTTCCGCTTGCAGTCCGATGGCACCCGCGTGGAGCACGTGCACAGAAACACCGGCACGATCCAGCGCTAGTCCAAGTCGTGCGGCGGAATACAGCTCGCCGGTTTCGGCCAGTGCCGCCACGCCGCCGGGGTCTGGATCGTTGACTTGATCGTGACTGAGCTGCAGCAGGCGATCCGTTTCGCCATTGAATGCACTGACGACCGCGATGACTTTCTCGCCGACGCGGATGTGGCGATAGATGTGCTGCACAACGGCGTCCAGCGCTGCAGGTGCCGTGAGCACCGAGCCGCCGAACTTCAGGATTGTCAAAGAAGACGTCTGAAGAAATGTCTGCGTAGATGTCTGAATAGATGTCAGGCGAGGACGGGGCATGGGCACACCTCCTCGTTCGTACAGATCGCCGGTGTGGTTGCTTCAAGGGCCTGTTGAAGGTCTCGCAGAATGACCTCGGGCTCTTCCAAGCCCACGGACAGTCGAATCAAGCCCTGCCCGACGCCGATGCGGTCCAAATGCTCCACGCTGCAATCGCCGTGCGTCATGGACGCAGAGTGCGTCACCAATGTCTCTACCGAGCCAACGTGCTCGACCAGACGGCACACCGTGAGCGCTTGCACGAGTTGCTCGGCATGGACACGACCACCGCTCACTTCAAAGGACACCACGTTGCCATGGTGCCGCAGATGCTGTCGGCACGCCAGCACATGATCCGGAGATTCTCGCAGTCCGGGGTAATGCACGATGTTGATCCCACTTGTCGCCGCCAATGCCTGGGCGATAATCAATGCCGACTCGCTCTGGGTGCGGGCTCGCAGCGGCAGCGTCTTGAGCCCCTGCAGTGTCTGAAAAGCACCGAAGGGTGTCTGAATGGCACCGGTGCTCTTGCGAATGAACCGCACACGATCGAGCAGCGCGGAATTCCTGCTGACCACGCTGCCGCCGGTAGCGGAACTGTGTCCTTCGATGAGCTTGGTCGTGCTCGTCACTGTGATGTCTGCGCCAAGATCCAGCGGTTGCTGCAGCACGGGTGTGAGGAACGTGTTGTCCACGGCCAATGGAACGTCTCTGGCTTTGCAGATGTCTGCGATCGCAGCGATATCGGTCAAGGCCAGCGTGGGGTTGGCCGGCGTTTCAATGAGGACCAACGTGGTGTTGTCGGTAATCGCCTCGGCCACCGCTCGGGGCGATGTGCTGTCAACGAAGACACCTTCGATGCCGAAGCCGTCAAAGATGTCGGTCAACAGTCGAATGGTGCCGCCATAGGCCGCCGCCGAGCAAATGACGCGGTCGCCCGCCCGACACAGGGCCAGTATCAATGCGGTCTCCGCTGCAAGTCCGCTGGAGAAGCACACCGCCGGCGGGGCACCTTCCAGCGCACCGAGGCGTTCCTCCAACTCCGCAACAGTCGGGTTGGAGACCCGTGAATACTGGTGCGCAGTGGGTTCATTGATGCCGGGTCGGCGGAATGTGGTGGATTGACAGATCGGCGTCACGAGGGGGCCGTGACAGCGATCGGTCGTGAGCCCATGCAGGGCAACGGTTCGAGGGTGCTCGTGTGCGTTCAGCGATGCCATGGGAGGTTCCTTTCAGGGAGACCGTTCATGACATCAAGACAGGCAATGTCTACGAAGCGTGTGACGTCGACCGTCGGCGTCTCTTTGACGGGCCGCATTTTTGCACATGTGTTCACATGTACTGCGTCCGCCCACATCGTTCCCGACCACACTGGCCGGGCTTGGCCTCGGCACCGCGTCTCGCTTGAGCGAGCTCGGTTGCCGCCTGGGATTCTGGCATATGGCCAAAAGGCTTCCCAGGACTCTTGATGCAAGTATGCGGAGTGTATTGGGAGGTTGGATTCTGTCAATGGGACTCTTCGGCTTTTCTGTTGAGATTGCGCAAGAACCCCCCACTCCTGCCGGAGGGCGGATGCTGTAGCCTCACGCCTTCAGAGGAGTCTGTCCGCATGCTCGCAACCACACTGCTGATCTTCGCATCGACCATTGCATCAACCTTGACCCCGGCCGACGACGCTGCTGCGCCAACCACGGCGCCATCCGCACTAACCGACGGCTGGGTGTCGATCTTCAACGGCACCACGCTGGACGGATGGACACCCAAAATCGCCGGTCATGCCCTTGGCAAAGACCCATACAACACTGTGCGCGTTGAAGACGGCTTGATTCGTGTCTCATACGAAGGCTACGAAGGACCGTTCAACGGTCGGTTCATGCACCTCTTCTACAAAGCCCCATTCACCGAGTACGACCTGCTCGTGGAATACCGCTTCACCGGCGAGCAGGCCACCGGCGGCCCGGGCTGGGCTTGGCGCAATTCCGGCGCCATGCTCCACTGCCAGAGCCCCCAGTCAATGGGTGTGGACCAGTCGTTTCCAGTTTCCATCGAGGGCCAGTTCCTTGGCGGTGATGGCAAGAACGCCCGCACCACAATGAACCTCTGTACACCCGGCACGCACGTGGTCATGAAGGACGCGTTGGACAAGCGGCACTGCATCAACGCCTCCAGCCAAACCTATCACGGCGATCAATGGGTCACGGTGGTGTTCAAGGTGCGCAAGAACCATGTCGAACACTATGCCGACGGCGATATGGTGCTGGAATACGACAACCCACAACTCGATCCCGGCGACGCCGATGCACAGAAGCTCATCAAAGACGGCGCCGTGGCGCTGAACAACGGTTGGATTTCGCTGCAAGGCGAAAGCCACCCCATTGACTTCAAGCGCGTGTGGATCCGAACCATGTTTCCAACCGGCGATGACACCGCCGCTGCGGTCAAGGACGCTCCAACGAAACCATGATCGGCGGATGATCGCTGATCACATGGTGGCGCGGTGTGTCGAACCACTGTGCCTCGAGGCACAGCGCCGCGAGGTCTGGTGACGCTAGGATGAAGTCGATCCGCGGCCGCGCGGGGAACTGTGACGTCGTGGGGGCTCGCCGCAGTGCCCACAGATCAATAAGGCCGCCGTCGATGGCACGCTGCAGCACATCAGTCACCGGTCGGCCGTGCTCATTCACTGGGTACTTCCACCGATTCCACCAGTACATGCCGGTCTCGCCGAACATGGCGTCGTCTTGCCCCGTCGCCGCGTTGAAGTCCCCCATCACCAACACTTGACGCTTGGCTGCTAACAACGGCTCGACCCGCCGCATGACCTGCTCGATCTCCCGCAACCGGTGCGCGTGGCGACTGGGCGAGAAGTGCACGACAAAAACATCTATGCCATTCGTTCGGGCGTGCAGATAGCCGTGATGCATGCCCTCAAGATGGCGCTCAACAACGTCGATCGGCCACCGTGAGCTCAAACCCAGATCGTAGGACCGCTCCTTCAGCAACTCCCCGTAGGCGAGCCCCAATGGCGCGGTCGATGCCCGCAACCTGCCAGGGGTCCAGCCATTGAGCTCCTGCCAACCGATGATGTCGGGGCGTACTTCGTCCAGAAACTCGAAGGCGAATTTCTGGCGTTCCGCACCCTCCGGCCAGGGATCGCCTTCCTGTTGGTAGGTCGTGAAGCCCACCAAGACGTTCCAACTCAGGATTCGCGTGGGGGCTGGTGAGGCACATCCAGCGAGTCCAAACACGGCCGCACACAGCATGAGGAGACGAAACATGCTCATGAAACTAGCATGAGCGGATGCAACTGATTCCCGCTTTGACGCTGAGTGCTCTTTCCATGACGGCCTGTGCCTCCACCCAACATGCTGCTGGCCCCGCCGAAAAGGATCCCCAGTGGCTGGTGTACGAGGGCAATGCCGACACGGCTCCTGGAAACGGCCGCCGCATCGTCTTCATTTCCGGTGACGAGGAGTACCGCAGCGAAGAAGGGTTGCCCATGCTCGCGCGTGGCTTTGCGAAGCACGGCTTCCAGACCATCGTCCTCTTCAGTCAGAACCCCGAGTCGGGCGAGATCGACCCGGAAGAGTCCACCCACATTGCCGGTATGCACTTGGTCGACGAAGCCGATGTGCTGGTGCTGCAACTACGCTTCCGCGAGTTCGCAGATGCTGACATGAAGCACATCATGGATCATGTGGATGCGGGCAAACCGCTGACTGCGCTGCGCACGACGACGCATCCGTTCTTCTACAGGAAGGTAAAGGACAGCCCATACGCCAAATGGACATGGAATGCCGCTGACGGGGGCTTCGGCAAGCAGATCGTGGGCGAGACTTGGGTGAATCACCACGGGCATCACGGCAAGGAAGCCACGCGTGGCATCGTGTCCGAGGCGAACAAGGCGCACCCGGTCCTGCGTGGCGTGGATGATGTCTTTGGACCGACCGATGTCTACGGCATTCGATCACTGCCCGATGATGCGATCGTCATGCTTGACGGTGGCATTCTGAAGGGCATGAATCCGAAGGACGAACTTGTCGACGACGACCGCAACAAGCCAATGCACCCTGTGGCGTGGCTGCGGGAGAGGCCCATGCCAAATGACACGGTCCAACGCATTGTCGTGACCACCATGGGTACCGCGCAGGACTTGAGCAGCGGCGACCTGCGCACCTACCTCTTAAACGGTGTGTTATGGCAGCTGGGCGAAGATGATGCGATTCCGGCGGACGGCTTCAGCGTCGACATCGTGGGACCTTGGGACCCGTCACCGTTCGGCTTCGGCACGCATCGCAAGGGATTCACGCCAAGCGACATCGCGAATGGGTATCCCGCGCGGAACGCTTCGAAGATGACGTCGAAGTAGATCAAACTGCTACTGCTGCACGCAAGGCAGCGGCCGTTTCGGTCGTGCGGGACTGCGACGGCGCCGAAATCGACACTGCTCGATCAGCTAGGCCACGAGCGATACTCAACAGCGGCAACTGGGCGTCGGTCACCTGACGCGTACGGCGATCACTGCCACCGAGCAACGAAAGCGACCCCACGACCAACGTGTCGATGTCCCAGAAGCTCACCACTGTGGGCATGGGCGACTGCTCGCGACGCTTGAACTCGTCAACCAGCAAAGTGCAGCAACTGCCGCCACCGAGCAGCACAATGTCGAAATCCGCACGGCGATGCGACACCCAACCATCAGCGGATCGCCCGCCGCGGGTCAACTGTGCCATCAACGCAGGCAACACCCCCACCAGACGGTCAAGGCCGCGACGAATCATCGGCCGATCGGAAGGACGTAAACCCTTGGCCTCTCGGAAGGAACGCGGTGCACGCCGGCGAACGGCCCGACTCGTGGCCAACAGCTGATCCACATCGTCCATGCCGTGCCAGGTGCCCGTGCTCCCGAGCATCTCGACGTGATCGCCGTCAATGGAACACATGGTCGCACTGGTGGCGCCCGCCCCAAGATCAACCAACGCTACGCGACGAGGCTCATCGAACGAATACCGACTGGCCAATGCCGCAATGGCGGCTTCGCCCGCGGGGACGATCTCAACGACCAGGGCGTTGTCGCAGCCGCGGCCGTTGCCACGCTGGTAACGCTCGGTCAAACCTGAGAGCGAATCGGTCATGTTCGGCGTGCGACCTTTGGCGGCTTGCGCTGCACACGCGAGATCCAGCCCCAGCGCCGCCACTTCCTGCAGCAAGGCGCGATACCGCTGCGATGCATGCCCCGGACAAGAAATGCGAATGGTGCCATGCCAAGCACTGCGGCCGTACTGGTCATCAAGTGCTGATATGACCCGGCCAAACACCCGCTCCATGAAGAGGATCAGGACTTCCTTCGCGGAGATCATGTGATCGCCGAAGTTAAACACCGTCTGCTGCAATCGTCCATACTTGCCGCTGCATGACGTATCCACGGCCTCACCGGCGAGCATGGGCAGCCACATCAAGGCGCTTCGATGGGCGTTGTCCAAGGCCTCTGCGGCAGTGCCGATCACCAGCCGATCACCATCGACCGCCACCGTGCTCGGCAGGCAGGTTGACTCGCCGTCCAGAGCCAACGCGACAAACGAGTCCTTCGTCGGCGCACCGCCAAGCACGTTGACCACGCAGCGGGTGTTGGCCGTACCGAGGTCAAGCCCGATGCGGACCTCCCGCGATCTGGTGTTCGGAGCACTTGGCTTGGTCTGCAACGTGGCCGATGTCTTTCGTCCCGGAACGAATCGCCCAACCCACCGCTTCCACACCATCGCCATGCCGTTGCTCTGTGTTCTTTCTGTCGGTATCCACGGCATGCACCATACTTGGGCGCCCGAACCGACTTGCTCAAGAGTACCGCTTGACGCTTGAACGTGCCTGGGCATATCGAGCGCATGAGATTGTGGACAACCTGTTAGCGCATGTTGTGACGACGCGATCAACCACCGAGCAGCTGGTAGCCCGTGGGGTTTTCCGGCAGAAACAAGCTGAAGCCCGCCTCAAAAAACACGGCGCCAGCGTTGGCTGCGGTCACTAGGGCCAGCAGCCACAAACTCCCGGCAGTGATGGGATTGAGGCGGCCGACGGGCCTGGGTTCAAGGCGATTATGGAACAGCATGGTGACCGACGTGACCACCAAAATTACCATGCCGGCAATCACGACCCAGATGTGCAGCGCCAGTCCGAGAACCGGTGCGCCGTACCCCGTATCGCCAGGCAGAATGTGCAACAGAATCTGTCGCGTCCCAACGATCAGGCCCGCCACGGCACCCAATGCGGACACGGCCATGCCTCGAACCAGCATGCTCGCCCCATCCCGGTGCCCGAACCGACACTGCAACAGCACCCAAGCTGGCCCGATCGCCGCCAGCGTCAGGGCCATGCGTTGGGCCATGCACAGTGGACATGGCATTTCGCTGTGTGCCACCTGCATCCAGAATCCACCGGCCAGCATGCCCACCATGCCCAGCAGATAAACATGCAACAGCACGTACTGCAGCTGTGGCAGCAGGGCCGGAGCCTTCAAAAGTGCAGCCCCAGGCTGTCGTTCATGTGGTACCAGCCAAGCAGCAACATGCACACGAAACTCAGGATCACCAGACCGCTCGTCAACTTTCGCCGACGCGTCACGGCTGACGCCAGCGTGACAAGCAACAGAAGAAAGATTGCAGCCGCGACCATAGCGGCACGATAGCCGGATGGTCACTACCCTTGTGGACCATGGCAAAGCGGAAGAAGAGAAAGAAGGGCAGCGGATACGTCGCTCCGGTCAAAGGCCCGGAACTTGACGCGAAACTCGCTGACAGCGCCGAAGCCCAACGCGACTCGTTGGGCGACGACGGCGCAGCCTGGGGCGCCCTGCAGAAGGAACTGTTGGCCTCAACCCTGCCGGCTGCAGATATCGCCGCCACCATCATGCGTCGCGATCCCAAGTCGCTGAATAAGTTGATCATGCGACTGCGTGGACATGAAGTCGCACCCGAGCCAGTCATCGAGGCCGACCACAGCATCGACCCTGAAACGCTGCGTGACGCCATGAAGGCCTTCCGCAAGCGACTTAAGTTGACCCAACTTGATCATGAGTCACGGCTCGGCCGCAGCCCGTTGACCACAGGCAAAGATGCCGCCTTCGACTCGATTCTGCCGCCGCACCAATATCCGGCGGCGGTCTGGGAAACACTGACCGTCATGGGTGAGTTGGTAACGACCGGCCGCGGCTACTACAAGTTGCCCAAACCACCTCCAGCATTCCGTGCTGGCGGTGGGCCTCCGTAGTCCACCCATTCAATCGCGATGGACACGCTCACCGCTGTACAAGCCCGTTGCCTTTTTATGTCGGCACAGGGCCTGGCAAGCAGTCCCGATCGCGCGGCCACACCTGCGGCGCTCGAACGTCTGATCGACCGGTTGGGCTTTGTCCAAGTGGACTCCATCATCTACATTGACCGCGCGCACCACCTGACGCTGCGGACACGGCTGTCGGGCTACCGCAAGGCGCACCTGCAGACGCTGCTGGAACGCCGCGTGCTGTTCGAGCACTGGACGCATGACGCCAGCGTGATTCCCACGCGGTGGCTCGAACACTGGGAGCACCGCTTCAAACGCGATGGTGCCCGCATCGGGCGGAATGCCTGGTGGGCGGGCCGCATTGGCCCTGATCCAGCAAAGGTGTGCCGGGCCGTCAAAGGTCGCATTCGCCGTGAGGGGCCGCTGCGGAGTGCTGATTTCAAGAACGAGGGCGGTGCCTCTGGCGGATGGTGGGGTTGGAAGCCCGCCAAAGCAGCGCTTGAATATCTCTGGCGCAGCGGTG
>Ga0315336_1001562_pt1 | contig 42789 bp, 37 predicted proteins | sample ASW5metaG_FD_204512 | JGI IMG/M metagenome (GOLD analysis project Ga0315336, IMG submission 204512) | Ammonia-oxidizing marine archaeal communities from Monterey Bay, California, United States - ASW #5 | ecosystem: Environmental > Aquatic > Marine > Intertidal zone | place: USA: California... | reverse complement strand
CCGGCGTCGGCGCGCCGAGCGATTCCACCTTCATCTTACGCCGGGTCTTGGAACGCCAGGTGCCGAACGTGATGACCGGGCTTTATTGGGACCCGGTGTCGGTGCGCTTCTGCATCGAGGCGGGCGTTGGTGCCAGCTTCGATCTGCGCATCGGCGGCAAAGTCGGCGTGACGTCGGGCGATCCCGTGGACCTGCGCATTACCGTTCGCGGCATCATCAAGGATGCCTACCAATCCTTCGCCGGTTCTCAGGCGGCGATGGGCGATTCCGTCTGGGTCAGCGCCGACAACGATCTGGATATCGTCCTGAATGCTAACCGTACTCAGACCTTCCATCCCGACGCCTTCGAGCAGTTCGGTTTGAAGATGACGGACAAAAAGATCGTCGTCGTGAAATCGACCCAACATTTCTATGCCGGCTTCGCCCCGGTCGCAGCGGAGGTACTCTATGTTGCCGCCCCTGGCGCGATCCCGATGGACTTTGAAGGCATCGCGTTCGAGAAATTCACCGCGCCCTATTGGCCCAAGGTAGCGGACCCCTCCAACGCCTGACGATGATCAGCCTTCAATCCAGGCGTCGGCGGCGCTATCCCAGGCGCGCGATCTCGTTTTTGGTCATGGTTCTGGGAAACGCCTCGACGAATTCGACATAACGCGGAACCTTGAAGAGGCGATGCGCTCCCGGCACCAACCGATTAGCGCGGCCGGGTCGAGCGATGCGTCATCGGACAATTGCACGTACGCCTTGATGCCTTCTTCGCCCTAGTCGCACGTGATGGCAAATTCAGGTTCGTCGTGTGCCGCCCGCAAGGCCGCCTCGACTGCTTCCGGCGTATCACCACTGGCGAAGATAAAGCCCAGGTATCTGTTGCCTTCGGGTACCGGAACCAAGATCCCGATTTTCACCAGTCTGATACAACTCTGTGTGCCGCGCGGCGAACGTCGTCTTCAAATCGCTGGGCGGCCGGCGATTGTGACACGTTGGCAGCGCGGAGAATATCGATACGCCGAAGGGCGTTCCCGTCAGCAACTGGCAGAAAGGCGAGTTTGCTGTCCTTAGGGCTGACGACCAGGCGCGGCAGGACCGTAATGCCGACTCCGGCACGAACCATTGCTAAGAGTGATGTTGTGTTGCGGACCGCTAGACGGGCATTCACGAGAATTTCTTGAAAGACGCTATCCATGATCTGAGCGCAAATTCCGTTGGCGATGAAAGGATGTTCACTGAGCGTGTGCCAGTTCAAGGGTGCCTTTTCGGCGACAAGCGGGTGATCAGTGCGGCAAACGACTCCAAACGCGTCGGTAAACAGTTCCTCGCGTTCGATATCGGCGCCGGCACCGGTGCTCGTTGCTAGGCCAATGTCGATCCGCTCTTTCTCCAGCTCTCGGACAATGCCGGCCGAATCCAGATCGCGAATATCGAGCCGCACGCCCGGCCGCTCGCCAAGGAAGGTGCGGACAACCTCCGGCAGGATTAACCCAGCGACCGAGGGCACGGCGGCAACGCGAACGAAACCGGATTCGGATCGTGCGAAATTCGAGATGGCGGCTACAGACTGCTCGAACTGACTGAGCACCCGCGTTGATTCGTCGAGCGCAAATGAGCCCAACGCGGTCAATCGGCTCTTGCGCCCGGACTCGAACAGCGGCGCGCCGAAATGGTCTTCGAACTGCCGGAGTGTCATCGATATGGCTGATGGCGTGCGGCCCAATCTGACAGCGGCAGCAGTCAGGTTGCCGCAGTGCGCCACGGTGGTGAAACAACGCAGCGTTTCAATCTTAATGGCCATATTTCAATTTTCCTGAACTATAGTTTAATATTTTGAATTTGACTGAATATGCGTGTTTTGTCCATTGTTAAGAAAGGACCGACGAGATCTTCATGAATTGGCACGCCCGTATGGAAAACCCCATGACAGAAAGAACATCCAACAACATTGCCAGTGCATGGGCATTCGGAGCGGGTGCCGGCCCTCGTGGAGATGAACATGGGCGTACATCGGCTGGACTTCTGTGACAACGGCTTTGGTGTACGGGCGGCATAGAATGTTGACAAAGAATTTATAGCGGTGGGTTCACCGCGCAGCGTCACGGCCGCGCCAAGACGGCCGGGCGTCTGTCAAACACGACCTTTCGTTGTTAGGGAGAGAAACATGGAAATCAAACCACCATTCACCGAACTGGAGATCAGGAAGGCCCCATCTGGTTTCTACGAAGGCTACAGCCTGCCGATTGCGCTGATAAGCAAATTGACAATGGTATTGCTGGTCCTCTGGGCTCTTGTCTGGCCCGGCAACGCCACCGGTGTTTTGGGCAGCGTGAACTCGACATTGCTTCAAGGGTTCAACGGTTTCTACATAATCATCGTTGGGTTTTTCGCGGTTTTTCTCGCCGTTCTGGCGATCCTGCCTCAAACCGGGCGTCGCCTAATGGGCACGCCCGGCGAAAAGCCGGAGTTTTCCAACTTCTCCTGGTTCTCGATGATGTTCGGCGCCGGGCTCGGCGTCGGCCTGATGGTTTTCGCTACGGCCGAACCGATGGGCCTTTGGGGATCGAACCCGCTGACGGTCGGGGGCGAGGTGGTCGGTAACACGCCGGAAGCGCTAACCAGCGCCTATCGTTACACGTTCCTGCACTACGGCTTTCATGCCTGGTCAATCTACGTGGTGACGGGGCTATCGCTGGCCTATTATGCGTATAGGCGCAATATGCCGTTGACGATCCGCTCGGCCCTCACACCCTTGTTCGGTAAGTATGTCAACGGCCTCTTCGGCCATATCGTCGATGTTCTTGGCGTCGTCGCCACGATCCTTGGCGTTTCGGTGACCATCGGATTCGGCGTAAGTCAATTCATCGACGGCATGTATGCGATTACCGGCATGGAATGGATGATGAATTTGACGGGCGACGTGCCCAAGCCGGCCACGGTCGGTTTGATCGCCGGTCTCGTTGTGATCATGGCTATGTCGATTATTTCAGCCGTATCAGGCGTTGGCCGCGGCGTGAAATACCTCTCCAACCTCAATTTGGTTTTGTCGCTGATCCTGTTGCTGACGTTTGTGATCTTCGGTTCGTTTCTCTTTGCGATGACCACATACGCGACGGCTCTGGCCGACTACCTGCTGCATTTCCTTTCGTTGTCTTTCGGCGCTTACGGGCCGCAATCCGCAGAGACTTTCACACAAGCCTTGTCGGCCAGCGCGGCACCGCTTGCCGGAGATCTATATGCCGGTGCGACCAGTCCTTGGGGCTCGCTTGCCGGTTTCCAGAAGGGTCTTGGGGCTGCCGCGGCTCAAATGCCCGCCGACGCTCAGGCGGCGGCCTACGCCGCCGGCACGCCGGGTCGTCAATTCGGCTGGCAGTCGGCCTGGACCACCTTCTACTGGGCGTGGTGGATCGCGTTCTCGCCTTTCGTCGGCCTGTTCTTGGCGCGGATCTCGAAAGGCCGCACGGTCCGCGAATTTATCCTGGGATGCGTAATAGCACCAGCGCTGGTCTGCTTTGCATGGATGACGATCCTTGGCGGCACGGCGATTGATCTGGAGCTTACCGGCGATGCCAACGGCGCGATCATCGCGGCGTCGAACACGGCCAAGCTGTTCGTCACTCTGAGCCAAATGTTGTCCGGCACTGCTCTATCGATCATCACCATCATGTGCGTGGTTCTGATCATGACTTTTCTGGTTACCTCGGCGGATTCCGGAATTCTGGTGATGAACACCATCATGTCGGGCGGCGAGCAGGAAACAGGCATCAAACACCGCATTGTTTGGGGTGTGATCCTGACGCTTGTAATTGGTACGCTGCTTGTCGCCGGCGGCACCAACCCGGTGGCCGATCCGATGGAAGCGTTAAAAAGTGCCATGATCATAGGCGCGCTTCCTTTCACCGTCGTTATGGGACTGATGTGCGTATCGTTGGTTAAAGCACTCTATCGCGACGGCATTCGCGACAAGCACAAGCGTTTAGAACAGGCAGCCCTACCAGCGGAGTGAATGCTATTATCGAGCACCCCGTATATTGCGGGGTGCTCGAACCGCCTGGGATTGAGGGGCTTCCGGGTAAGCTGGCCTCGTTTCAGCCATCTAATGTTTCCGTATGATCGAAATTTGCTCTAGTCGTGCGTGATGGCAAATTCAAGTTCGTCGTGTGCCGCCCGCAAGGCCGCCTCGACGGCTTCCGGCGTATCACCGCTGGCGAAGATGAAGCCCAGGTATCTGTTGCCTTCGGGTACCGGAACCAAGATTTCCCCGATGGGAATGCTGATGGTCACGCCGTCGATATTCTCTAGCGCTCGCGCGGCCTCTATACCGGCGACGTGGCGCAGCACACCGGCCGCTGGAATGGGTATCATCATCACACCGGTTGCCGGACAATCCAGGCCGACGGTTGGCGCGGGCAGACCCTGGGCGTGGCGCAGGATCAAGTCCTCCAAGCGACCGCCGGCGCCGAAATGCAGCGCCCGGGAACAAAGTCCGCCAATCGAACGGGCCGCGACCTCAATCAGCCAAATGCCGTCGTTGTTGATACGCAATTCCGCGTGGATCGGGCCCTGACGCAAGCCTAGCGCGGCGACGGCGCTATTCACCGTGGCGGCAATGGCATTCTGCACCTGTACCGGCAAACGCGATGGCGTTACATACAGGGTCTCTTCGAAAAACGGCCCTTCCAACGGGTCAGGCTTGTCGAACAGCGCGAGCACCGTGAGCTGGCCGTCTTCGAGCAACCCTTCCAGCGCGACCTCGTCACCGGGTAGGTATTCCTCGACGAGAATATGGCTTGCCGCTTCGCCGCGGATGTCTGCGGCGTCCAGGATAGCACTGATGCGTCGGACCGCGGCGGCGAATTGGGTTGGGCTGTCGGCCCGGATGACGCCCCGGCTGGCCGAGAGCGCGAGAGGCTTTAGCACCACGGGATAAGGCAGATTTTCGACATCAAAAGTCAGATCATCGCCGACCGGTGCCAGGGTGAACCACGGTGCGGGAATCCCCGAATTGGCCAGGCGCGTGCGAAAATGATGTTTGTTCCGCGTCGCCGCAATCGATGCCGGTTCGTTGTGGCGCAACTTTAGCGCTTTGGCCGCCATGGCGGCAATCAACGTGGTTTCGTCATCGACGCCGATGATCGCGGCCAGCGGATAGTCGCGGTCGTAGTCCACGATCTCTGCCACCGCTCGGTCGCCATCCTTGAATGCCAGCGTCACTGTACGGCCGGCGGAATACTGCTCCAGCACCTGTGGTTGGTCGGAACCGACGGCGACGTCGACGTCAAGCCGTTCCGCCGCCTCCAGGAAGTCGGAAATGCGGTATGACGTCGTTGGCACCAGCAGCAAAAGGCGTTTCGCTCGTGCCAAGTCCCGCTCAACCGCCCTTGCCGGGCTGGTAATAGGGATTGGTGCCGCCGGCGTGGTCGGTGACGTCGAGGATATTTGTGATCGTCGGAACCAAGGCCCTGATTTCGTTCGCCACCCCCTGTTTCAGGGTGACGTCAGCCATGCCACAGCCTTGGCAACCGCCCTCCAGCCGGAGATAGACCGTTTCGTCAGCCACATCGACCAGGGCGATGTGGCCGCCGTGGGCAGCAACTTGCGGGTTGATGCGTTCGTCGAGCAGCTTGCGGATCGCCCTGCCGTCTTCCGTGTCCAGGCCCGGCTTGGGCATGGCATCGCGATAGTCTGTGACAGCCGTGACCTCGGGCACAAAATGCCGCAACAATTGTTCGATACTTGTCCGCATAGCGGTTGCGGAGCCGGTCATTTCCAAAAGAACGACGCCATCCTCGAAACCGCGAAATTCAACATCACCGCCATTATCAATCACGGAAGGCTTAACCCGCGTCTCGATCAGCTCCTTGATCGTTGAAATAACCTCGGGGTCGGCGTCAGTGTCGACCGGGTCTTCAGCGCCACGCGCATGCTGCCACAGCTTCTTAACGCGGGACAGAGACCAGGGCGCGTTACGGGCGTTGGCGGGAGCGGTCGTATTCGTGTCGTCAAGGACGACCGGCTCGTTGGCCGTGAAGTGGATCATGATGGCATTCAGTGCAAACGACTTCAGCACCTGCCAATCGGTGTCAGCCGATTTCGACAACGTGATCGAATCCGAATTGAGGGTGACGCCGGTGACGCCCTCGATCTCGAACAGGCGTTGCGCCAACGGTGAACGCGTCGAGGAACCGGCGTCGGGAAAGGTCGCCGTACCCGATGACAGCACGACGCGGTCCGGTATGAACTTCATCTGCTCCGGGTTCGGCGTGGATTCAGTTTGAATGAACATGGCGATCATCCCTTATATCACGGATGATCTTAATAGCGACACGCTACCAATTTGACAAGGTTTCGTGCTGCCGCTCTGCCATTCGGTAACATCTTTCGACATAATTTCGTCCCCATGAATCCGCTCGGGTTCGAAACCATACTATGATGACGCCATGAAGCTCGCCAAAACCATTCGGCTCGACGTTTCCGACACGCACGTCTTCGATCGCCCTGCCGAGCTCGGCGAATGGGCGATTACCGGGACATTTTCCTTCGTCGACAGCGACCCCGCCGACTGATCCGGCAAACAGCAACTGGCGTTCCGCACGGCCTGGCTCGGAATTGGCAGCTTCGGGCATTCGACGTTCGTCCAGGTGACGGAAATATCCGCGCAAGCCTATGAGCAGGCGCTCCGAACCCTGGCGGCGTATTTGGCTGACAACTATGACGCCCCCAGCCGCGAGGCCGCGACCCGGGCCGCCCGGCAGGAAATCGACGACATGGTCGGCTTGTGCGATCACCCGCCGGGGACCTTGCTGGCCATGGAACGCGCCATCAGCGGACAGAATATCACGGAAACAGCCCGCGTTCTGACACCCGCCGACGAACCGGCGCCGGCGAAAATCTGGACCATCGTCGAGGACAATTGACGGATTGGCCTTGCCGATTACGACATCAAGATCAGTCCATCGATAAAAAGTTCTCCGGCTTCACGTCAAGATGTTCGAACGCATTATTATTTATGAAGAAAAGTATTCTGGGGGTAGCGACGGACTTTTTCTTCACGGTGAACGCGTTAGTCAACCAACGTGCCGGCCAATACTTGAGTCGCCCCCGACAACGTAATGTGCTACCGGTTTCGGTCAGCACCGGACCATGGGAGACGATGTGGAACGATTTGGCTTCGGTCACGCCAGCGGCGACGACTGGCAGGCTGCGACGCAGGCCTGCGCTGCCCAACTCGACGCACCGGCAGGCGCCAACCTCGGTTTTGTCTACGTCACCGACGCGCTCGCCAATGACCTCGGCAAGATCACAGAACGTCTGATCCAAGACACCGGCGTCCCCGACTGGGTCGGTACCACTGGTGTCGGCATCTGCGCGACGGGGCACGAGTATTTCGACGAACCAGCCGTTGCCGCAATGGTCGGCTGTTTTCCCGACGACGCGTTCGGCGTTTTCGACCGCTTCGACGACGATAGCGCGCGATTCCTGAGCCGTCTCGGCCCATGGGCGGCGCGCGGCGAGGGGTACTTCGCCGTTATTCACGCCGACCCGCGCGATCCCGAGATGATGCAGCGCGTGCCCGAGCTCGCCGAGGCGGCCGGCTGCTTCCTGGTCGGCGGGCTAGCCTCGTCACGCGGCGATTACGCCCACGTCGCCGGCACGCTCACCGAGGGTACGCTGTCGGGCGTGATGTTCTCGGCGGAAGTCCCGGTGGTGACCGCGCTGACCCAGGGCTGTTCGCCGATCGGACCGGTCCGCGAGGTTACCCAATGCCAAGACAACATCGCCATCGAGATCGATGGCCGGCCAGCACTAGACGTATTCAAAGATGACATTGGTGAGGTGCTGGCGCAGGATCTGCAGCGCACCGCCGGCTATATCTTCGCCGCCTTCCCCGTAGCCGGCTCGGACCGTGCCGACTACATGGTGCGCAATCTGGTCGGCCTCGACGTTGAGCGCGGGTTGTTGGCGATCGGCGCGCCGCTCGAAGACGGCCAAAGAATCTTGTTCTGTCGGCGCGATGGCCAGACGGCGCGCGACGACCTGGCGCGCATGCTCGGCGACCTCAAACGGCGCGCACCGTCGCCGATCAAGGGCGCGGTCTACTTCACCTGCTTAGGCCGCGGCCCGAACATGTTCGGCACCCAGTCGGCCGAACTTGGCGCCATCCAAGACGAACTCGGCGATGTGCCGCTGGTCGGCTTCTTTTGCAACGGCGAGATTTCCCACGACCGCCTCTACAGCTATACCGGCGTATTGTCGCTGTTTTTGTGAGACACGGTTGTGCGAACCGAGACCCGGTTGAATGGCGAAATCTCACTTCCGACGACCGCCCATACTTGAATTGTGGCTTGCTATGGCCTTTTATCGTCCGGTAGCCACCTTATCCGTTGCGAATCCGGCAATGGGAAGAATGAAAGACGGAGCGGTCCATGACCAGCGTGAGCGCGTTGAACTATGAGGTTATCGTTGTTGGTGCCGGTGTCGCCGGAATCTATCAAATCAAACGGCTTGTTGATCTCGGTGTGAACGCCACCGTGCTCGAAGCCGCTGCCGGCCTCGGCGGCACCTGGTACAGTAACCGCTATCCGGGCGCCCGGTTCGATTCCGAGAGTTACACTTACGGCTACTCGTTTTCACAGGAGTTACTCGACGAGTGGCACTGGAAAGAGAAATATTCCGGACAGCCCGAGAATCTACGTTATTTGAATTTTGTCGCCGACAAATTTGATTTGCAAAAGCATATGCAGTTCAACTGCAAGGTTGAGGCGGCGCATTTCGACGAGCTCGAGAATATTTGGCGCCTCAAGGTCAGCGACGGACGCGAGCTGACCTGTCGTTTTCTGGTTATGGCACTCGGGCTGCTGTCGATACCGACCTTGCCGCGCATCGAGGGCCGGGACGATTTCAAAGGACCGGCATTCCACACTTTCGACTGGCCGCACGAGCCCGTGCCGTTGGCGGGCAAGAAAGTCGCGATCATCGGCACCGGAGCCACGGCGATCCAGGTGATCGGTGAAATCGCCGATAAGGTTGGCGAACTGACGGTGTTCCAACGCAGGCCCAATTGGTGCGCGCCGCTGAACAACAGCACGATCTCCGAGCAAGAGATGGCTGACATCCGCGCGCGCTACGACGAGATCTTCGCGATCTGTGCGCGCACGCCGGGCGGCTTCGAGCATGAACCCGACCGACGCGGCTTCCACGATGTCCCGCGCGCGCAACGTCTGGCAATGTGGGATCGGCTTTACGAAGAGTCTGGTTTCGGCATCTGGTTAGCGAATTTCCGTGAAATCTTCACCGACGAAGACGCCAATGCAGAGTTGTCCGAATATATCGCGGACCGGATTCGACAGCGCGTGAACGATCCGGTCGTTGCCGAAAAACTGATCCCGCGGGATCACGGGTTCGGTGTCCAGCGGGTGCCCCTGGAGACGAACTACCTCGAGGCCTACAACCGAGACAACGTGTCCCTTGTCGATATCAGCGAGACGCCGATCGAGCGCATCACCGAGACCGGCATTCGAACCAGCGATCGCGACCATGATTTCGACATCATTGTCTATGCGACTGGATTCGATGCGATAACCGGGGCCTACGACCACATCGATATTCGCGGCGTCGGCGGCGAAAGGCTGCGGCGCAAATGGTATGACGGCCCATCGACATTTCTCGGCATGTTCATCCACGGCTTTCCCAACCTGTTAATGCCGAACGGCCCGCAGAGCGGCTCGGCGTCGACCAACTACCCACGCGGCATCGAGATTGGCGTGAACTGGTGCACCGAATTTCTGGAGTACGCCCGGACGAACGGCGCTGTTCGCGTGGAAGCGACGCTCGCCGCCGAGGAACGCTGGACTGCGCACGTCACCAAGATGTATTCGCGGATGCTGATGCGGAAGGCCAAATCTTGGTTCACCGGCTACAATTCCAACGTCATAGGACACGAGGCCGGCAAGGTCCGGTACTTCGTCTACAATGGTGGTACGCCCAAATACGTCGCCACGATCAATGACGTCGCAGAGAACGGCTATGAAGGGCTGTCGCTTTCGACCGACCCTGCAGCGGCATTGGTGAAGTCCGCTGCCGGCGTCGACCGCATCGCCGGCTAGGTCTATGAGTGACGGCGCAAGGCTCGCCGTTGATATCGGCGGCACCTTCACCGACGTGGTTTTGGACCACGGCGGCGGCCAAGACCGCTTGAAGCTACTGACGACGCCGGACGCACCGGATCGCGCGGTTCTGGAAGGGGTTGATGCGATTTTGAAGCGGACCGGCGTCACGGCGTCGGATGTCACGTTAGCCATTCATGGAACGACCCTCGCGACCAACGCCTTGATTGAACGCAAAGGTGCGCATACCGCTCTGGTGACGACGGATGGCTTTCGCGATTCTATTGAGATCGCTTACGAACATCGCTTCGATCAGTACGATCTATATATGGAAAGACCACCGCCGTTGATCGCGCGGGATTGGCGGTTCACGGTTCCCGAGAGGATTGCGGCCGACGGATCTGTGTTGATGGCGCTCGACGAACAGGCCGTACAGTCGCTGGCCGGCGAATTGCGCGAAACCGGCGTTGAATCGGTTGCCGTCTGTTTCCTGCACAGCTACGTCAATCCCGATCACGAGCAACGCGCCGGGGCGATCCTGGCCAAAGCGCTGCCGGATGTTTCGATTACGTTGTCGGCCGAAGTCTGTCCGGAAATCCGCGAATATGACCGCATGTCGACGGCCTGTGCGAATGCCTATGTGCAGCCGATGATGGCAGGATATTTAAACCGGCTGAAGGAGGGTTTGCGGGCCAACGGTGTTGTCTGTCCGTTACTCCTGATGATGTCGAGCGGCGGGGTTACGACAGTGGAAACAGCTGTAGCTCTGCCTATTCGGCTTGTCGAGTCCGGGCCGGCAGGCGGCGCAATCCTGGCGCGTGATATCGCCAAGGAGAACGATTTGAGCCGGGTCCTGTCCTTTGACATGGGCGGCACCACCGCGAAGATCGCGCTCATCGACGATTTCTCGCCGCATATTGCGCGCTCGTTTGAGGTTGCCCGGATGTACCGGTTCCAGAAAGGCAGTGGCCTACCGTTACGGATCCCGGTTATCGACATGGTCGAAATCGGCGCCGGCGGCGGTTCCGTCGCCGATGTCGATGCCATGCAGCGCATACGGGTTGGACCACAAAGCGCCGGTTCCGTGCCCGGACCCGCCTGTTATGGCAATGGCGGTACGGCAGCGACGGTGACGGACGCCGACATGGTGCTCGGGCGGATCGATCCGCAGCACTTCGCGGGTGGCCAAGTGACGTTGGACCCGGAAGGCGCGACGGCGGCGATCGACCGCGATATTGCCGGCCCTTTGGCTGTCGACAGGGCAATTGCCGCCGCCGGGGTGTCCGAGATCGTCGATGAACATATGGCCAATGCGGCAAGGGTTCATGCCATAGAAAGCGGTAAGAACATGGTCGGGCGCGCGCTCGTCGCGTTCGGTGGCGCGGCGCCATTACACGCGACGCGCCTGGCGGAGAAGCTCGGGATCGACACCGTGGTCGTGCCGCAAGGCGCCGGTGTCGGCTCCGCGATCGGGTTCCTGCGCGCGCAAATCTCCTACGACGTGGTGCGGACACGATATATGGACCTGCGCGACTTTGCGCCAGATGTGGTCAATGAGATCTATGGCTCGATGCGGGCCGAGGCGGAGGCGGTTGTCCGGCTTGGCGCGCCGGATGAACCCCTGGTCGAAACGCGGGGGGCGTACATGCGCTACCGCGGGCAGGGTCATGAAATTCCTGTGTCGGTCCCGGTTGAGATGTTCGGGCCGGACGATGGTGAGGCGTTGGCGGCGTGGTTCGCGGCGGCCTATCGGGAGCTGTTCAGCCGCACCATACCGAAACTCGGCGTCGAGGTGCTGACCTGGACGCTGTCGTTGGCGACCGATAGGCCCAGCGCGGAAACCGCACCGCAACATCGGGCGCCGTATCGCCCCGAACTGGAGGCGCAATGCCGGCTGTTCGACCCGGCAAGCGGTGCTTTGGTCACGGCAGGCGTCTACGCGCGCACGGACATGCAGCCGGGTGCTGTAATCTCGGGCCCGGCGATTATCATCGAGGAAGAAACCACGACCTTGGTGATTAACGGTTTCGGCGCGACAATAAACGCGCTCGGTCAGATTGTCATGACCAGGGAGGGACGGGCGGCGTGAGCGAGACACATATGGATCGGATCCGATATCAGGTCATGTGGGACCGGCTGCTCTCCGTCGTCGAGGAACAGGCGCAGACGCTCGTCCGTACGGCGTTCAGCACGTCGAGCCGCGAAGCCGGCGACATTTCCGCCGGCGTCTTCGACATCAAGGGCCAAATGCTCGCCCAAGCGGTCACCGGTACGCCTGGACACATAAATTCCATGGCCCGGGCGGTCGTGCATTTTCTCGACGTTTTCCCTGTCGAAGGCATGCAAGACGGCGATGTCTACATCACCAACGATCCGTGGAAAGGAACCGGTCATCTGCACGATTTCACGGTTGTGACGCCGACCTTCCGCGGCGGCAATATGGTCGCGCTGTTCGCCTGTACCAGCCATGTCGTCGATATCGGCGGCGTCGGCATGTCGCCGGACGGCCGGCAGATCTATCATGAAGGATTGTTCGTGCCGATCATGCCGCTCGCCGTGGCCGGCAAAATGAACGAGTGGCTGTTAAACTTGGTGCGCGCCAACGTCCGCGAGCCGGTTCAGGTCGAAGGCGATATTTACGCCCTTGCCGCGTGCAACGAAACCGGCGGGCGCCGGCTGTTTGCGATGATGGACGAATATGGCCTCGACGATCTCGACGCCCTTGGGGGCCATATTATCGAGCAAAGCCGCACCGCGATCACCGCCGCGATCAACGACCTGCCGCAAGGCAGTTGGGCGCATTCGATGCGCATTGATGGCTTCGAAGCGCCGATCGATTTGGTGGCGAAACTGACCATATCCAACGGCATCATACACATCGATTATGACGGCTCCTCCGGCACTTCGGATTTCGGAATCAACTGCCCTTTATGCTACACGGAGGCTTATAGCGCCTTCGGCGTGAAATGCGTCGTTGCGCCGGAAATCCCCAACAACGCGGGAACCTTGGATGCGATCACCGTGTCGGCGCCCGACGATACAATCGTCAACGCCCCGCATCCCTGCGCCGTCGTCGCACGGTCGACGATCGGCCATATGCTGCCCGACGTGATCTTCGGTTGCCTGCATCAGGCGTTGCCGGACCGGGTCCCGGCGGAAGGCACCTCGAACCTCTGGAACGTCAAACTCGGCGCCGGACACGGCATCACCGAACGGACCGAGCAGGGTGCCACGTCGTTCATGCTGATGGCTTTCCACAGTGGCGGCGCCGGCGCCCGACCGATGCTGGACGGCTTATCGGCGACGCCGTATCCAAGTGGCGTTCGCAACGTACCGGTCGAGATTTCCGAGGCGATCACACCGATCGTCGTGTGGCGCAAGGAACTGCGCACCGATTCCGGCGGCATCGGCGCGCAGCGCGGCGGCTTGGGGCAGACCATGGAGATTACCAGCCGGGAGGATGCGCCGTTCGGCATATTCGCGAGTTTCGAGCGCGTGCTGTTTCCGCCCCGTGGACGCGACGGTGGCGGTGCCGGCGCCACCGGACGGCTGCGTCTCGGGTCCGGCGAAGAACTGCGAAACAAAGGCTTCCAGACCATCCCGGCGCAGGATCGGCTGATTATCGAAATGCCCGGCGGCGGCGGTTATGGCGACCCGCAGGCGCGCGATCGGCAAGCCGTCGCAGCGGACGTGCGCCTCGGCCTGGTCAGTGCCGAGGCGGCGGCGCGCGACTACGGCGTCGTCGTCGGCGAGCGGGGGCAGGGCAGTCCAGCGAAGACAGCCAAACTGCGCGATTAAGGCGGCACGAGGGCGCCGCTTCGAACCGAAAGTGAGAACGATATGGCGGACATTATTATTATCGGCGGCAGCATCATGGGCTCGAGTATCGCCTACCATCTGGCGCGGACCGGCCGAGCCGGCGATGTTTGCGTGATCGAGCCGGATCCGAGCTATGAATGGGCGGCGGCACCGCGGTCGTCGGGCGGCGTGCGGCTGATGCATGGCTTGCCCGAGAACATCGAAATGTCCCGCTACGGGCGCGAGGTCTACAAGGATTTTGCGCGTCTGATGGACGTCGACGGCCAGCCGGGCCGCTTCGATTTTCTCGAATATGGCTATCTCTACCTTGTCGCCGGAGCCGAGGAAATCGCCGCTGCAGAGGAAAGCTGGCGCGTCCAAGCCGATCTCGGCGTGCCCACCGAATTTTTGGACCGCGACGCGCTGGCGGCGCGTTTCCCGGCGATGAACATGGCCGATATCGATGCGGGAATCCACGCGCCCCACGACGGCTTCGTCGACCCGCATGCGGCGGTGCTGGGGTTTCGGCGCAAGGCGATCAGCCTCGGCGCCGAATTCATCCAAGATAAAGTCGTCGATATCGAGGTCAGCGGCGGCCTGGCCCGACAGGTCGTGCTGGCATCGGGCGAGCGGATCGCTGGCGATGTGATCGTCAATGTCGCCGGCGCTTGGGGGCCGGAAATCTGCGACATGGTGGGCATGAATGTGCCGGTGGAACCGTTGAGCCGCAGTACCTTTTATTTCGAGACACGCGGCGAGCTGCCGACGATGCCGCTGACCAAAGACCCGAGCGGGGTTACTTTCCGCCAGGAAGGCGCCGGTTTCACCGCCGGACAGACTGACGTCGATGTCCCCTTCGGTTTCAATTGGGATATCAACCACGATTCGTTTGAGACCGTATTCTGGCCCGCGTTGGCCCACCGCGTGCCCGCCTTCGAGGCGCTTCAGGTCAAGCGCAGCTGGTCCGGCCACTACGCCTTTAACCGGATGGACGGCAACACGATCATCGGCGAGTGGATCGGCGGCCTGGACAACTTCTATGTCGCGACCGGGTTCACCGGTGCCGGCTTGCAAAAAGGCCCGGCGATCGGCCGGGCGATGACCGAACTGCTCCTCGACGGCGGTTATCAGACGATCGACTTGTCGCGCATGTCGTATCAGCGGGTGATCGACGACAAACCGCTGTTGGAGGTCGGATTCTCGGCGTGAACGGACCCGGCCGATACGGCCGGCAAGGGAGAACCATATGACGCCAAGCGACTTGCTGGAGCGGCTGGCCGTGACCTTCAAGACCGAGGTGGGTCCGGCCATCGAGGCGGGGTATCCGCGGACACAGGCTTTCCTCAGCGCTGTCGTCTTGCAGAAATTGGCGATGCAGCTGCGCCTGCAGGCAGAGCATCAGGCTTTGGAAGTCCGAGAACGCCAGTCTTTGCAGCAAGACCTCGAGCAATTGCTGATCGACACCGGCGCGCCGCCACCGGTGCAGGAGGCTTTTTCGTCGTTGCAGGTGGACGGCGATGCCGGCCTTTGCCGTTTCATCGAGGCGCTCTACGCGTCGCGGGACACGCTTGGGCCGGATGCTTTCGAAGCCCTCTTGGGCCGCGTCCGCCGGACCCTGCGGGCGTCGCTGGACCGACGGATGGCGTTCGCATCATGAGCCCTGGCCCGGCCGCCGGTGCGAACGACGACGTTCCGTCGCGGATTCGGAGCTACATCGAAAGCCGGCTTCCCGGTGCCCGCGCTCTCGAGCTGGCCGACATGCAGCAGATCGCAGTCGGCTGGTCACACGAAACCTGGCTGTTCGATGCGCGTTGGAGCGCGGCCGGAGAGCAACACGCACAGGGCTTCTGTTTGCGCCGAGATCCTGGCAATGCGCTGCTGCGCCATCTGTCGGATCTGGGCGATCAGTTTCGCGTACTCCAGTGCCTGGAAGCGACGACGCTGCCGACGCCGAAACCGTTTTGGTATGAGGCGGATCCGGCCGTCCTCGGCGCACCGTTCATCGTCATGGAAAAAGTGCCCGGCAGCTGCCCCAATCCCTGGGGCCGAGAAGGCCGGCACTATTACCAAGCGGCGGCGGACCGCGGCGCTCTTCCGGACAGCTTTACCGATGCGCTGACAACCTTGCATACCCTCGATTGGAAAGCGGCCGGGCTGGAATTCCTGGGCGTACCGACGGCAGGGTCGACGGAATTCGCGCTTGGCGAGGTTCGAAAATGGCGGGCGCTGATCGACGCGTCCGGTCATGCGCCGGAGCCGGTGTTGACCGATCTGATCTGCTGGCTGGAATCGAATGCACCGAAGACCGAGCGCTTGACCCTGGTCCATGGGGCGTACCGGACCGGAAATCTCCTTATCGAAGACGACCGCATTTCAGCCGTGCTGGACTGGGAACTGCAAGTGATTGGCGACCCGATGTACGACGTCGCCTACGTGCTGAGCGACCTCAACCGCGAAGGCAGCGACCTGCTTTCGAACCTGGTTCCGCGCGAGGCGTTCTACCGCCGCTACGAGGCGGCGACCGGCTTCGAGATCGACGAGCAGGCCTGCGGTTATTACGCGCTGTTATACGCCATGCGCTCGGCGGCATTCTGGATGAGCGCGTCCGGCCTCTATGCCGAGGGCCGGAGCAATGATGTGCGCCTGGCCCGTACCGCCTGGTCGGTGCCGGTGGTGCTCGAACGCGCAGCCCGCGATCTCGGTTACTAAGGAGATCGAGACCGTGTGAAACTTATATAAGATTCATATGATTTAGTCCTCTTTGCGGGCACTGGTCGGAGGCCCGCATCAGCGGACACGTGCGCTTGCTCAACGGCGGCTTCTCACAGCCGAATTCAGTCGAGAGCTGATTGTTGCGAAACCGACGGACAACATCTAAACAGACCCGGATTGTCTGGGAGACGCTGGCACATGAACGATGGATGGGATCAATCTGCCGAAGCGTGGATTGCTAGTATTGGCGATCGTGGTGATTGGGCGCGGGAACATATCCTCGATCCAGCAATGCTTGCTCGTATAGACCTTCAGCATTTCCGACGCGGGCTGGACATTGGCTGTGGCGAAGGACGGTTTTGCCGAATGCTGAAGAAGCGAGGTGTTTCAGTGGTGGGTATTGATCCATCCCAACCCCTTCTTGACGCAGCAACGCGTCGTGATCCTTCGGGTGAATATCGGCTCGCGAGAGCAGAACAGCTTCCCTTTAGTGATGGCAGTTTCGATTTGGTGGCAAGCTATCTTAGCCTGTGTGATATCCCTGATTTCAAAGCGGCAATCGGTGAAATGGCGCGGGTCCTGGCTCCGGGTGGTACGTTGTTGCTCGCAAACCTCACAAGTATGAGCACCGCCGACGCCGGGATCGGTTGGGTTAATGACGACAAGGGCGACCTGTTGTATTGGCCAATCGACCGCTATCTCGACGAATTTTCCATGCGATCCGAATGGAATGGGATAAGTATTGTCAACTGGCATAGACCGCTATCGGCATATATGAGCGCTCTGCTCGGCGCCGGGCTCCGTCTTGTTTTCTTTGATGAGCCGCAGCCTGCCAGCGGTGATCCCAAACGACAGGAGCGGTATCGGCGAATGCCGTGGTTCGTTCTCATGGAATGGCGCGCGCCGGGCTGCTCGTAATGCAGGGACAACGATCAGATCCAAGCGGTGAATAACAACATTTACCTTGGGCGTTGACCAATTAGTGACTTAGTGGTTCACCGTAGGCTAACCTTATCGGCATGGCAGTTATCGTTAGAAAAATGCGCGACGAGGATGCACATTCGTTTTTGGAAGTGCACCACGCCGCTGTCCGTGGAACTGCTGCCAAAGACTATCCGCAGGCGGTCATTGAAGATTGGGCGCCTTTGCCTATCACAAGAAGGCGTATCGCAGGATTGCTCGCAAATCCCGACAACGAGGTTCGTATCGTAGCGGAAATTGATGACGAGATTGTAGGAATAGGGGCGCTTGTCTTGGAGAAATTCGAACTGCGTGCCTGCTATGTTACACCAAACGCTTCCCGCAACGGCGTCGGTTCAGCCCTCGTGTGGGAAATAGAGAAGATTGCTCTCAATCATGGCCTAGAAAAATTGCAATTGGACTCCTCTTTGTCGGCGGTGCCGTTTTATTGCGCTCTCGGCTATGCGGTCAGCGAGCATGGAGAACACGTCCTGCATTCGGGGCAACGCATGGCTTGTGTCAAGATGGAGAAGCCTCTCATACGGAGCTGAGGTCTCTTTCGGATCGTAGCTCTCAATCCTATCCCCGGGCAATAAAGCACCGTCAGGGCTATCCCTGCCGTTCGCGGCGGCGGCGGGCAAAGCGGTGCACTGGCCACATGTCCTGTTCCTCGCCCCAGGCGGTTTCGCCGTCCAAATCCCAGCGGATCAGGCTGTTGATGTCGATGAAGGTGTGGCGGTTGATGACGATGCGGCTGACCGGTTCGCCGGTCGCGCTAAGCGTGCGCCCCTCCTGATCGGTGAGACGAAGCTCAATCCGTGTAGTCATGCCGGTATCCGGATCGCGCTGAACGCTTCGCTCGCCCTCGGCAATACCCGCGTTTCGGCCGTCGCGCCGCAGGAATCCGTAGGCGATGGGCTCGCCGTCGGGCTGTACATTGGTCACCGCCAGGAAGCCGAAATCTTGGTCGGCCATGGCGGTGATGTAGGCGGCCTGGCGGGGACGGTTCTCCGGCCGCCGGCCCCAGGTCCGGTCGCGCATGGCCAGGCAGTCGATGTCGATGCGCTCGCCATGCAGGTCGAGGTGGCCGCTCACCCGGCCGAACTGATCGAAATGATGCGCCGAGCCGAAGGTCGAGCCGGTGGCTGTCAACGCCTCGGGCGCCATGACGCCATCGAAGCGCAGTCGTGCCTGCAGCCGTTCGCCGTCGTCATAGCCGAGGGCGTATGACATACAAGGCTCAAGCACTTTGATCGAAACGCCAGTCGGCAGGGTTATGTCGGTAAGATCCTGGCCGGCGGGTATGGGCAGAGCGGAATAGTTGGCGGAGTAGAGCACTTCCCAGGGTAGGTGGGCGCTGTCGTCCCAGATCCAGGCACCGCCGGCGATGGTGCCGATGTTCGGCCGCGCCATGGTGTAGAACCAGCCGCCGAGCCGGCGTTCGGGATGATGGAAAGAGAACCACACGGTCTCGGTGGCCCACCAATCGTCGCCCATATCGGCGAAGTGAAAGCCGTCGTCGCGTGCGGTGAAGCGCCGTTCAATCATTCAGCTGTTCCTTCACGAGCCGCTCTCGCAGCTTGAATTTCTGTATTTTTCCGCTGGGCGTGCGCGGGAATTCGTCAATGATTTCCATGCTCTCCGGATGATAGGTTCTTGCGAGCCGGCATTCTTCCAGGAAGTCGATCATGCCCGAAAAGGTCATCTGCGTGTCGGCGCGGAGCTGAACCACGGCACAACCGCGCTCGCCCAAGCGCTGGTCGGGAATGCCGATGACAGCCACGTCCTGTACTGCCGGATGGCGATACAAAAGTTCCTCGACTTCGACCACCGGAATGTTTTCGCCGCCGCGGATGATGATGTCCTTCGAACGGCCGGTGATCCGGATATAGCCGTCCGCGTCCATGCGGGCGATGTCGCCGGTCTCGAACCAGAGATCGTCGTCGATGGCGTAGGCGTCGGGCCTGTTGAAGTAGCCGACGAACGTCGTCGGTCCGCGCGCCTGCAGGCGGCCTTCTTGGTCTGCCGCCAGCGTATCGCCATTCTCTCCGACTACGCGGACCGCCTGAAGCGGCAGGGCGCGGCCGTCGGTCTCGAACACTTTCTCTTCCGGATCGCCGGGATAGGTCGCCGTGACGATGCCGTTCTCGGTCATGCCCCAAGCGCTCATGACATAGAGGTTGGGATGAATTTCCGCAGCATCCCGCAGCAGGATGCGCGGGATCGGCGCGCCGGCACACAAAAATAGGCGCAGCGAGCTGACGTCATAGCGTCGAACCTCCGGCGTGTAGACCAGGTCGCTCAGAAACGGTGTCGACGCAAGGGTGATCGTACAGCCTTCATCCTGGATTTTCCGGGCGGCCGAGACCGGCTCCCAAACGTCCTGCAGCACGCATTTGAGCCCGTTGATGATCGACAGCACGCAGCCGTACATGAAGCCGGTTTGATGCGCCAAAGGCGAGCCCATGAAGATGACGTCGTCGGTGCCGAGGCCGAAGAGCTCCGTTGCCAGCCGCGCCTTGCATAGCAAGGTGTTGGCGGTGTGCATGACGCCTTTCGGCTGACCCGTCGTGCCGGAGGTATACATCAGCTCGGTCACGTCATTGGCACCGGGCCGGCGCGCGGCCAAACGGTCATCGACGTCGGCCGCCTCATCCAAGCGGCGCTCGAGCAAAACGCGCTCGAAACTGGTCTCCGGGGCGTCGCCGTTCACGATCAGCATATGGCACAGGTCGGGCAGGTCGGGTCGAAGCCGCTCGATCATCGCCGGATAGTCGAAACCGCGGAACGTCTGCGGCACGACGACTAGCTTGGTGCGGGGAAAACCAAGCATGAATTTCAGTTCGCGTTCGCGGAATATCGGCATTAGCGGATTCAACGCGGCGCCAATCCGCGCGCAGGCCGGATAGAGCACAAAGTAATGCCACCAGCTCGGCAGTTGCACCGCTACGACGTCACCGGGGCCGATGCCAAGCGCGATGAGACCGTCGGCAACGCGCTTCGACAGCCGTTGCAGTTGCCGGAAGGACAGCCGGTGCTCGGCGCCGGTTTCAGAATTGTGATCGACGACCGCGATCGTGTCCGGCCGTTCACGCGCCACCCGGTCGAGATGGTCGACGATCAGCTCCGTGCCCCAGAGCCCGGCCTTGGTCAACTGCTCCAGACGCTGGCCTGGAAAGATTGGATCTAACGCCATGACCGTCAATTGTAGAGGCCGCGAACGGCGCGGCCAATGGATTTTGGCTTCGTCGGCGTGTAGCCTGTTCGGATTGTTGGGGGGAGACATTCAACGCATGACAGCGGATTTGCCGGCGTTCGACGACCTACCGGTGATCGACGGGCTTGGGCTTCGCCACGCCTGGGGCGTGTTTGGCCCGGACGACGACCTTGGCACCATCAATCTGCTGACGCCGGCATGCGTCGTCAAAGCGAGCCGACTGATCGAAACCGGCGATGTCGTCAATCTGTCGCTGCCGCTGACCGAGCCCGAGCCGCCGCTTTTCGGCCGCGAGCGGCTGCACCACGAGATCCACAGCATCGACCGCAACACGCTCGACGATAGCGTTTCGTCGCTGTTTACCCAGGCATCCAGCCAATGGGACGGCTTGCGGCACATTCGCGCACGGGAGTTCGGCTACTGGGGCGGACTCACCGACGATTTCGAACTCGGCGGCGGTCGGCTCGGCATTGAGCACTGGGCCGCCCATGGCATTGTCGGCCGCGGTGTGCTGCTCGATGTCGCCGCTTATATCGAGGCGCTTGGCGAGCCCTTCGACCCGCATGTCGCGCGCCCGGTGACGGCCGACGACTTGCGTGCCGTCGCGGCCCACCAAGGCGTCACCATAGAGACCGGCGACATCCTCTGCATCCGCTTCGGTTGGGTCGAGTGCTACCGGGCCCTCGATCGCCCGGCGCGCGAACGCTATGCGGCGGATGTCACGGCTGCCGGCCTGGCCGGTTCGGAGGACATGGCCCGGCTATTGTGGGATTGGCACGTCGCCGCGGTCGCCTGCGACAACCCGGCGGTCGAAGTGGCACCAGGCGATCCCGCGGTCGGCTCCTTGCACCGGCGGCTGCTGCCGCTGCTCGGCTTCGCCTTCGGCGAGATGCTCGATTTTTCGGTCTTGGCGGAGAGACTGCGGGCGCGGGCGCGCTGGACTTTTATGTTCACCGCGGTTCCGCTTAACCTGCCGGGCGGCGTCGGCTCGCCGGCCAATGCAGTGGCCATCCTGTGAGCGGCCGGCTCCGGACGGCGTCGGCCATTTTACCCGACGGCCGCCCGGTGCTAGCCTGGTGTGAATATGCCGCAATGAGGGGCGGGTCTCGCGCCTGTCAGGGGATGAGCGATGAACGAATTGTCAGGTAGTCATGTGACGCCGACGCGCGTGGAGCATGCCGCGGGCATAGCGGTTTACGTGCGCGAAGGCGAGCGCCTTGCCGGTGAGATAGGCAATCGCGGGCCTCTGCGGCTGGACGCCCAAGGCAAGCTCGATCCGAACATTCTGGCCGCCTATGGCGAACAGGGGTTCTACGTATTAGAAGGGGTAATCGGGCAGACCGAACTCGACGCGCTGCGCGCCGATGCCGACATGATGATCGAACGGGCGCCGGTGCGGGATGGCGCAGAGGTTGACGCGCAAGGCCGGCCCGCATTGGGCCGGGACTACGCCCGAGATCCTTACATGTTCGTCAAGCCGCTGTCCGATCCTTGGGGCGGGACGGATGTTCTCGGCGGCCGGCACCCAAGCCAAATGACCCAACCCGCTGCCGACGCTGACGCGCCTGAAGATGTGCTTTATGTGATGCGTGGGATGTGTCAGGCGATGCCATCAGGGCTGCGTCTTTATGGCCATCCCGAGCTATTGGCCATAGCGGAATCGATCAATGGTCCCGACTTCGTTCCCTTCGGCGAAGCGATATTCGTCAAGCAGCCCGGACTCGGCGGATCCGTCGCCTGGCACCAGGACGGCGTGACCCACTGGAATTCGCCAAACTGGGACTCGGGGATTCACGGCTTTAATTTTCAGGTCCAGCTGTACCCGGCTACGTCGGGCAACTGCCTTTGGGTCGTGCCGGGCACCCACATACAGGGACGCGTCGACATCAAACGGTTGGTCGAGGAGAACGGCGGCAGCGAGCAGTTGCCAGGCGCAGTGCCACTGATTTGCGATGCCGGCGACGTTACCCTGGTCAATCGCCAGATGGTGCATGGCTCGTTTGCCAACAGCTCGCCTGATCTGCGCGTCTCCCTCGCTTTCGGTTTCCATCGCCGTGCCTCGGTACTCGGCCAGAAGGGCGCGCTGCGCATGGCATCGGACGATAACTATGATGTGAAGCGGATCTTCGAGCGGTCCGCCGTCATCGCCGTCGCGATCGACGCGCGCCGGAAGCACTACGCCGACGAGAAGCCTTTTCGTTACCAGCCATTTGCAGGTCTGGAAGACGAATACCGTTTCACCGACGAGACGTTTGAGCGGGTCATCCGGGACTACAACCTCAAGGATCTCGCCATTTAGAGCAGTTTCGGAGGAGACCAAGTGCCACATCAGGTGATCGACGCAGACGGCCACATCTGCGAGACCAAGGAGCTGTGGCAAGAATACGTCCCCCGCGCCTATCGCGACCGCACCATTCGCATCGAAACGGGCAGCGACGGGCAGGACCAGTTCTGGATCAACGGTGAGGGGCAAGAGCAGTCGCTCGCGGCCCGGGCCTGTCTTCCGGGCGGCATGGCCGACCCCGCCAATCCGCCGACATGGGACGACATTCTGCCGGCCTCCCACGACGGCGCCGCGCGCCTGGCGGTGATGGACGAAGAAGGCATCGCCCATTGCCTGCTGTTTCCGTCCATCTATCTCAGGGCGGGCGATATCAAAGAGGCGGACGTCGCCGCCGCCGCCTGCCACGGCTATAACGAATGGATCGCCGACATGTGCCGCGACGGCGCCGGCCGTCTGGATGCGGTCGGCCTGGTGCCGCTGCAAAGCGTCGAGGTGGCGACCAGGGAGGTCGCGCATATTGCCCGGCTCGGCCTGAAGGGCGTCGCCTTTCGGCCGGAACGCTACAACGGACTCGCCCTCTACGATGAAGCCCTGACACCGTTCTGGAACGCGGTCTCTGAACAAGGCCTATTCGTTGCCGTTCACGGCAGTTTTGGCGCCACCATGCCGAGCTTCGCCAACAGCCGCTACGAAGACCGGTTCTTTGTCCACATGGTCTGCCATCCGTTCGAGCAGATGGCCGCCTCTCTGGACCTGATTTGCGGCGGCGTGCTGGAACGCCATCCGGACTTACGCGTCGCCTTCCTGGAATCGGGCCTCGGCTGGCTGGAATACTGGCTGCACCGCATGGATGAGCATTTCGAGGTAATGGGCGCCGAAGTGCCTTGGCTGAGCCGCCGGCCGTCGGAATTGTTCCGGGAACAATGCTTCATCTCGATCGAGGCGGACGAAGCCCACCGCCTGCCGAAAATTCAAGCCCTCGGCTTGGAAAACTGCGTGTTCTGGGGTGCGGACTATCCCCATTTCGACTGCACTTATCCCGGCGCCGTGACCGAATTGGAGCAGCATCTCGGCCCCATCGATCCCGCCGTGGCCGATCTGGTGCGCCGGGAAAACGCGGCCCGTTTCATCGGCCTTGACTAGATGCTGAAGGCGTCGTTGGGGTAAGCCGTCAAACGCGCAGATGCGGCAGTCGTGACCCGGCTTAATATTCGATCGGCGGTCGGTGTGAAAAGATCTAATGCGTCCTGCGCATTCATTCGACGGCAAGGAGGCTTTCTCTGCCGGTATGCAAAAGTTTCTGACTAGGAATAGCGCCCAATGCTGATGCGCAAAGTGGGTTATGTTTTCACTGTTATTGCTGTTTGTGCTGTTATTTTTGGCTACCTCTTTTGGGATGCGAATCGGTCTCCTGTAGCCGCCACCACATTTGAAATCATAGGCAGTAACGGTGCAACGCTGTGGGCGTCCAGTGTAGCCGAGTTCGATGAGCCTTGGGCAACGACCTTTCTGCCCGACGGCACCATGTTGGTAACGACCAAACCCGGCAAACTGTTCCATGTTACCCAGGACGGCGATAAGACCGAGGTTGACGGATTGTGGAGCGTGTCTTACGGCGGTCAGGGCGGGCTCGGCGACGTCGTCCTACATCCGCAGTTCGCTCAAAACGCCCTGGTTTATATTTCAAGTGCCGAAACGCTCGACAATGGCTCCACGCGTGGGGCCATTGTCGTTCGAGCCAACCTCGACCGGTCCGCTGGCGTACCCAAACTCACCAATATGGAAAGAATCTGGACGCAAGCGCCGAAAGTGTCCGGCAAAGGTCATTACAGTCATCGGATTGCTTTTGGTCCCGAGGGCATGCTTTTCATCACGTCAGGCGACCGGCAAAAAATGGATCCGGCGCAGGACATCGGTATGGCACTGGGCAAGATCATCCGCCTGCACGATGATGGCAAGGTACCGCATGACAATCCGTGGCAAGACAAAGGTGATTTGGCCAAGACTTATTGGTCAATGGGTCATCGCAATCTGCTTGGAATAGACTTCGATTCTCGGGGACGGCTGTGGACACACGAAATGGGGCCACGGCATGGCGATGAACTGAACCTAATCGTTAAGGGCGGTAATTATGGCTGGCCGGTTGTCTCATACGGCGACCACTATTCCGGCGATCCAATACCCGATCACGATACCAGAGCTGAATTCAACGCGCCCAAAGCGTTTTGGGTGCCAGCCATCTCGCCTGCGGGTTTCGTCATTTATGACGGCGACATGTTTCCTGATTGGCGGGGCGACGGCTTTATTGGCGGTCTGTCATCAATGGCGCTTGTTCGAGTCGAATTCACTGGCGACAGCGCAAAAGAGGCTGAGCGTTTCGAATGGGATAAAAGAATCCGCGAGGTCGAGCAGGGACCGGATGGAGCATTGTGGGTCTTGGAAGACAATTCCGGCGCCCGTCTGTTGAAGTTGACGCCGAAAATTTGACGGAATGCTCCAGAGGTAAGTAGAATATCTGGACTTCCGAAATGGACCAATACTGGGTCCGAGCTGCCCTCGATTTCGCTGGATTTGCCGCTCGTGTAATTGAACGGCGCCTATCAGGGAAATCGCGGCCGCGTCATAGTATATCAGTAATGGTACGAAGGAGCTGACGGCTGGTTTTCCGATGGCGGCGCTGGCTTGCGTTGAGCGACGCGGGGATGGAAGGGTAGCTTTTGTTCGCGTAAGAACGCCCGGACGTCGTCCTTGCTCCAGCGGACCAACGGATTTACCCGGATCAGCCGGCTCTCCACGTCGACCCTGTTTTTGACGTTGGCCGGACGGGGGACGTGGTAAACTGCGGAGATCCAGCAGCTATAGGGCGCTAATGTCTGGTTGAGATGGACGATCTCAAAGCTCCGGCCAAGGCCGTCGCGGCTTTCGATCCACATGCGCTCGTAATGGTCATGGTCGCCGGGCAAAACATCGACTTCGCCGCCGTTACACTGGCTCACGTTCTCGAGGCCCAGCAGGTCGACGATGCGTTTGCGATAGTCGATGCTCTCGGGAAACTGAAAACCGCGGACACAAAACACCACCGGTGTCGCCGGATCGATGTCGGCGACCAATTTCAACACCGCGACGCTCGGCGCTTTCAGCGACGCGGTCACCAGCGTTTCGCCGGGGAATCTTTCCTTGATCAGGAATCGCAGCAGATCCGGGGTTGAAAGATCGGGGCTTATGGATCGGATGTCTTGAAAAACCGACATGATGCGGGTCTTCGCCTCTCGATACAGTGGATTCTAAATCCAAAGCTGTGCAGCGAGTATATCGCTCGACCCGAGACCGCACAACAAAACAGGCGCCCAGCGAACCGCCAAGGGCGACAAAACTTTGAATTTGCATATTGATAGATCGTCGCAAACAAGACACCCTAGGAATCGGCGAACCGCGCCGTCGGTCCTTGCGTTGATCATCACCGACTAGATTTGGGGCAATTCAATGTTCACCAGTAATCCCTTCGCCGAGCTTTCGGCGACCATTCCGCCCGCGGTCATGCAGACCTACATCGTCGTCATGATCATCCTGGTCGCCGGCGGCACGCTTTACGACATCGTGCACAAGAAGAGCGCCAAGTACTTCTTCAACAATTGGCGGAATGCGAAAAATAAAGGAACAGAGCAAGTCGGTGCCGGCAAAATGGTGTCCATAGGTGTCCAAACCGCTGTCATGGATGGCATGACGTCAGCCGAATTCTGCAACCCGCGGCGCAGGATTGCCCACCTGCTGACGATGTATGGTTTCCTGGCTTACGTGATCACGTCTGCCATCATGGTTTTCTGGTATCCGACGCCCGCCACGCCAACGCCCGCCATCCTGCCGCAATTGTGGACCATCGGCGCCCTGGCGGTCTGCCTCGGCGGCTACTGGTTCTGGTTCTTCATTCGGGTTGACGTTGCCGCCGAAGGCAATTCGCCGTTCCGCATTATCCGTGCCGACCTGTTCATCCTCTCGCTCCTGGCCAGTGTCACATTCGGCCTGATCTGGGCGGGTCTGCAGGCAGCGGACAGCGCGGCGACGATGGTGTTCCTCGGTTTGTACTTGATCGCCACGACCGTGCTCTTCGGATCCGTTCCGTGGTCCAAGTTTTCGCATATGTTTTTCAAGCCGGCGGCGGCCTTCCAGAAGCGGGTGGAAAACGCCAACGGTTCGAGAAGCAACTTACCGGCCCCCGCCGATAAGCCGAAGACTTTCGGCAGCACCGGCCAACAGCCCCGCCATTATTGATCAGCCCATCTTCGATCCAGGAGATAACGAACCACCATGCCGACATTTGTTTATATGACCCGATGCGACGGCTGCGGACATTGCGTCGATATCTGTCCGTCCGACATCATGCACATCGATAAGACCTATCGCCGTGCCTATAACATCGAACCCAACATGTGTTGGGAGTGCTATTCCTGTGTGAAGGCGTGTCCGCAAAACGCCATCGACTGCCGCGGCTACGCTGACTTCGCCCCCTTGGGCCATAGCGTTCGGGTGCTCCGGGAGGAGGAGAAGGGTACCATTTCATGGAAGATCAAGTTTCGGGACGGCCGCGAAAAAAATTTCGTGTCGCCGATCCGGACGACGCCATGGGGATCGATAAAATCAGCGTCCGATTACGCGGCGCCGAGCCAGGAAGCCATGAAATCCCAGGAGCTCGCGCACGAACCCGAGGCACTAAACATCGATAAGTTGCCAGCGTTGACACCTGACCAACTCACACAGGATTTGGTCTGATGGGTTTGTTTTCGAAAAGAAAAACGGTCTTTGTGGATTCAGATATCCTGGTCATCGGCGGCGGCTTTGGCGGCTGTGGGGCCACATACGAATCCAGGTACTGGGGGCGCGACCTCAAGGTTGTCTGCGTCGAGAAGGCGAACATCGAGCGCAGCGGCGCCGTCGCGCAAGGCCTGTATGCGATCAATTGCTACATGGGCATGCAGTGGGACGAGAACCAGCCTGAGGATCATGTCCGCTACGCCCGCAACGACCTCATGGGTTTGGTGCGGGAGGATCTCGGCTACGACATCGCCCGCCATGTCGATTCCACGGTGCACAAGTTCGAGGAATGGGGCCTGCCCATCATGAAAGACCCGGACACCGGGCGGTATCTGCGCGAAGGCAAATGGCAGATCATGATTCACGGCGAAAGCTACAAGCCGATCGTCGCCGAGGCCGCCCGCAAGGCCGCCACCGAAGTCTACAATCGGATTATGGTCACCCACTTGCTGATGGACAAGACCAAGCCCAACCGGGTCGCCGGGGCCGTCGGTTTCAACGTCCGAACCGGCGATTTCTACGTCTTTCGCTCGAAGGCCGTGATCGTATCGGCCGGTGGTGCGTCGCACATCTTCAAGCCCCGTTCGGTCGGTGAAGGCATGGGACGGACCTGGTATGCGCCATGGAGCAGCGCCTCCGCTTATGCGCTGCCGATCCAAGTCGGCGCCAAGATGACGCAGATGGAGAACCGCATCGTGCTGACCCGATTCAAGGACGGCTATGGTCCGGTCGGTGCCTATTTCCTGCATCTCAAGACGTACACCGAAAATGCGTATGGCGAAGAGTACGAGTCCAAATGGTACGATCACACCAAAGAACTGGTCGGTGATTACGTTGATCGGCACCCGGTGCCGACCTGCCTCAGAAACCACGCCATGCTTGAGGAGCTCAAAGCTGGCCGTGGTCCCATTCGCATGGTCACCAAGGAGGCCTTCCAGGACCCGCACAAGGAGCAAGTTGGCTGGGAGAACTTCCTCGGCATGACGATCGGGCAAGCCGTGGTCTGGGCGTCACAGAACATCGATCCCAAGGAAATCAATCCCGAGCTGACCGCATCAGAGCCTTATGTCATGGGTTCCCACGCCACCTGTTCGGGCGCATGGGCGAGCGGACCGGAGGACTATGCCCCCGCGGAATACCAGTGGGGCTACAACCGGATGATGACCGTCGACGGATTGTTCGGCGCCGGCGACACCATCGGCGGCACCGCGCATAAGTTCTCTTCCGGATCCTTCACCGAAGGCCGGATCGCCGGAAAGGCGGCGGTCAATTACGTGAACGACCTGCGTAACGAACAGCCTCAGGTCAGTGAGGAGGAGTACGAAAACCTTAAGACGGTGATCTTCCAGCCCTTGGAGAACTACGAGGTCGGCCGCAACGAGATCGTCGCTGGAACCGTTTCGCCGAGTTATCTTTTGCCGATGCACGGCCTTCAGCGTCTCGAAAAGATCATGGACGAATATGTCGGCGGTATCAGCTCTCACTACACGACGAACGAACCTTTGCTCACCCGCGGGCTGGAGTTGCTGAGCATGCTCAAAGAAGACCTGGACTATCTCGGGGCCGAGGATCTTCACCAACTTCAGCGGGCGTGGGAGCTTCAGCACCGGGTCCAGGCCTCGGAGTGTGTGACCCATCACACGATGTTCAGGGAGGAAACGCGGTGGCCGGGGTATTACTATCGGGCCGATCATCCGAAGCTGGACGACAGCGATTGGCATTGCTTCACCCTGTCCCAATACGATCGGGACTCCGGCAAGTGGGAAATGGAGAAGGCCCCCGTCTATCACATCGTCGACTGAACAAGGCGGTCGAACGCGCAGGAAGGCAGCCTCCGGGACCATGATCGTCGCCCAGATCACCGACACCCACCTTGTGGCGGCCGATGCAACAGACCCGGTGTTGCGCGCACGGGCGGACAACCTTCGCGCCTGCATTGCCGATATCAACCGGCTCGACCCCGTGCCCGACGCCGTCATCCACACCGGCGATATGACCCAGCACGGCGAAGCGGCGGAATTCGCCCATTTCCGATCGCTGCTTGCGGCGCTGGAAATGCCGCTCTACGTCACCCCCGGAAACCGCGATGGCCGCACGGGCGTGGCGCGGGCCTTCGCCGGCGACGGCTACATGATGGCCGATTGCGCTTTCGTCCACTATGCGGTCGAAGAGCATCCGGTGCGGCTGGTCGCCGTGGATTCTGTCGCTGACGGTCACTCCAAAGGAGACTTCTGCGACGCCCGCTTGACGGCGCTCGACGCCACACTGGCCGAGGCGCCGGCACGGCCGACGGCACTGTTCATGCATCACCCGCCTTTCGACGTGCCGACCGCGCCGGACCCGTTCGCCTACCGGCATCGCCAAGCGGCGGCCGACTTGGCGGCGGTGGTCTCGCGGCACCGCCAAGTCGTCCGCATCTTTACCGGCCACATGCACCGGCCGTGGATGGCGACGGTCGGGGGCACTGCTGCCAGCACCGTTCCCAGCGTCGCCGTCGATTTGCGCAAGGGGCGCTACCCAGTGACGATGGAAGGACGGCCGGTCTACCAGGTGCACCGGTTCGACGGCGATTGGGGCTTCGCCAGCCAGACCCGATGCCCTAGTCTTTGGGTATAAGCCGGCACTCGGAGAGAGGCGACATGTCGAAACTCATACCGCCACACGGAAACCGCCGGCTCAATCCGCTGTTGGTGCCCGAGGCCGAGCGCGCGGCCGCGTTGAAGCGCGCCCGGCGGATGCAGAAAGTGCCGATGTCGAGCCGCGAGGTCTCCGACCTGCTGATGCTGGCGATGGGGGCTTATACGCCGCTCACCGGATTCATGGGCGAGGCGGACTGGCGCGGCTGTTGTCTCGACATGAAGACCGCGGAGGGCCTGTTTTGGCCGATCCCGATTACGCTGTCGTGCGAGAGTGACCGAGCCGACGGCATCGCCGTCGGCGAAGAGGTGGCCCTGGTCGACGAGGCCGGCGCGGTCTTCGGGACCCTCCAGGTCGCGGAGAAATACACGATTGACCGGGCGTTGGAATGCTCCAACGTCTACCGCACCACTGACACCGCGCACCCCGGGGTCGAAAAGGTCATGCAGCAGGGCGCGATCAACCTGGCCGGACCGGTAACCGCGCTGAACGAGGGCCATTATCCGGAAACCTACGCCGGACTCTATTACCGCCCGGCCGACACAAGGGCGCTGTTTCAGGACCTGGGCTGGACTACCGTCGCCGCCTTCCAGACCCGAAACCCCATGCACCGCAGCCACGAATACCTGGCCAAGATCGCCGTCGAGATCTGCGACGGGCTATTGATCCAACAGGTCCTCGGTGCGCTCAAGCCGGGCGATATCCCGGCCGAGGTCAGGGTCGCGGCGATCGACGCCTTGGTCGTGAATTATTTCGTGCCCGGCACCGTGGTTCAGGCCGGATACCCGATCGAGATGCGCTACGCCGGCCCGCGCGAGGCCTTGCTGCACGCCGTATTCCGGCAGAACTTCGGCTGCTCGCATCTGGTGGTCGGGCGCGACCATGCCGGGCTCGGCGACTTCTACGGGCCGCTCGACGCCCATCACATCTTCGATCAAATCGACAAAGGCAGCATTGAAATCCAGCCGTTGAAGATTGACGTCACATTTCACTGCTACAAGTGCGACGGCATGGCGACGGGCCGGACCTGTCCGCACGGCGACGAGGACCGGCTCAGCATCTCGGGCACCGGGCTGCGCCAGATGTTCGCCAACAAGGATCCAGTACCCAAGGAGTTCAGCCGCCCCGAGGTGCTCGCTGTGCTGCAGGCGTACTACGACGATGCGAAGTGACGCAGAGGCCTAGGCGAACCTTACGCCGGCTTGGATTCTGACCCTGCGGGTCCGTCGTCGGCTGTTCGTTCGGCGTGTTTGCGGCGTGCCTTCTGCAGGAAGATGGCGACAACCAAGCCCATGACCAGGGTCGGCGGCGCAGTCAGGGCATTGTCCGTCAACGAATAGATGGCGAGCAGAAAGAAGAACCCGAAAATCAGCACCTTTTCATCGCGGGTCAAATATTTTGCGCCGACTGCCAGATGAACAACGACGCCGCCGATATACAGTAGCAGGCCGACGATCCCGCCATCGACCAACAGCCGCAGATATTCGTTATGGGCGGCGTGGCTGGAGTAGATAATCACGTCCTCCAACAGCACCACGCCGGCGCCGACGCCCTTGCCGAACACCGGGCTTTCATGGAAGGCCGCGAGGAAATAGCTCCAAATCTCGTCGCGCCCGGACAGGTTGACGGCGGAATCCGAGGTTTGCGCAAACATCCGGGCTTCCAGCTGCGGCCAATAGAACACCATCACGACACTGACGAAGACCAGGCCGAGCAACAACAGATTGACCTTCGAGGCGCCTTTCAGGGTTTCCTTCGAGGCAAAGAAAATCATCAGCCCCGCCAACATCACCGCCAGCATGCTCGGCATGCGCGTGCCGCTGAATATGATCAGCGCCAGATTGAGCAAGAGCAGAAAGATGAAGCCGCGCCGGTTTTCGATCACCACCTTGTACAGACAGACGAAGAACGAGACGTAGCCGAAGAATGCCAGGAACGCGGGAAAGTTCATGCCCGTCAGGCGCGCAGCACCGGTGTAGTCGACGGCAATCATTTTGAAGGGCTCGCCGACTCTGTTCAGGGTGCCCATCATTTCGACCGGTATCGATGCCAGAATAGAGATGATCGGCATCAGCGCGATGCCGACAAGCAGTGCGTCGGCGGTCTTGTCGTCGAACTTGACGCTCAAAAACAGCCAGGGAATCAGCAGGGCGATCAAGGATTTTACGATTTGGAATTGGGTTAGGGCCGGATGCACGTCGCCGAACACGAGACTGGTTACGAGAAACAGCAGGATCGCGATCAACGGTCCGTTTATCCGCCAATTGACGCCATGGCGGAGGACCATGGGCACGGTCGCGATCAACACCAGAAATTTATGGACCGCGCCGACATTCATCGGCAGGTTCAGCCGATCGAAAACCATCAGGTTCTCCGGCGAGAACGTCAGCGATACCACCGCGATGGTCAAAACCGTCGTCGGGAACACGAAGGCGAGCAGCCCGACCGTGGCGACCACCGCGACCTGGCCCAGCAGAAACAGACTATCCGGCGACGCGACCGCCAGCACAGCGAATAGGCTGACCAGCAGAAGCGGGAAGACGCGGAAAGCAAGCGCGATGGGCATACCGTAATAGTCCGATCAAAGTGCCAATTGGGCTCGATCCGATCAAGCCTGCTTATACGGTGCCATGTCCCTGCAAGCAAAGTCCAAACCTTTGAACGCGCCAGAGCAAATTTCGACCATACGGAAACGTTTGACCGGGATTACTTTTCGCTGTGGCAATGAGCGCTTCGCCATGCGATGTAGGGCATCGGACAAGAAGCGCGACGCCGCCACGACGCAAAAGAACCCGGTCAAACGATCCCGTATGGTCGAAACTTGCTCTAGATTTGGCGAAACCGGCAGGGTCTCCGGAAAGTGCCAACTGAGACCGGCTATTGCAACTGCCTTTTATCGGTAGGGCTAGGTCGGGAACGGCGCTAGATTCCTTGCCCATGAATGCTGCCATCGGTATCTTTTGGTTCAGCGATTTTGTCAGGGCGTTTTCGGTGGCAATCGGACTAGATCAAACTGCACAAAAATGGAATCATTTTGATGCAGATAATTTGATCTATTTCTAAGTGTTAGAGCAACTTATCTGCGTTCGAATGAACGCAGGTTGCTCTGGCCGAGCCGGCGGCGTTGGAGAAATTGCGGGTCAAACAATGAAGAGATTGAACGCCGCCGTTAGACATAACCCAACCCCAACTTGGCGCATGGAAGATTCCTGGAGTAGTGCCGGATGAAGTTGAAATCCGATGTCATTGCCTTGGTCTTTATGGCTTTTTCACTGGCGGCGGCGGCCTTCGCGCTTGGCGCAGCTTCCTATCACTACAATACCTTTCCGCATCCGCAGATAGCCGAAGCCGTGCAATCCTGGAGAGATCTCCTGATCCGCTTCGACATCCGGCGCGCCTGGTATTATTTCGCAACCGACGAAACCAAGCCGGCGATCATTCATGACAGAGACGCCATGGTGCCCGGGCTGACCCTGATTAACGGCCCGGTGGCCGGCAAAAAACTGGCCGTCCGCGTGGTCGAAAGCGATGGCAGCCAGGTCCATCAGTGGAATCTTGATTGGTTTCGCACCTGGCCCGATCCGAAGCATGTGCCTGAGCATATGATCCCCAAAATCCAACCCGGCGCGAACATTCAAGGCGTGGTCTTGATGGACAACGGCGATATCGTGTTCAATTTTGAATCGCTCGGCCTGGTGCGCCTGAATGCCTGCAGCGAGATCGTTTGGAAGCTCGACTATCGCACGCATCATTCCGTGCATCTTGATGAAAGCGGAAATCTCTGGGTCAGCGGCAAAATCACCGAAACAGAAAAAATAGCGAAATATTCCAACCACAAGCCACCGTTCGAGAACACCACACTGTTGGAAGTCTCGCCGGACGGCCGAATTTTGCGCGAGATACCGGTGCTGGATTTGCTGTTGCAGAACGGCTTGCAGGGGTTGATGTATATGTCGACCCTGGTGAACAACACCACCGTGGTCGGCGGCGATACGTTGCATCTCAACGACATCGAAACCTTCCCGTCAAACCTGGCGCCGGGCGCCTTCGCGCGCGGAGATGTGATGATTTCGCTGCGCAACATTAACGCCGTCATGGTGTTCGAGATCGAAAGCGGCCGCCTCAAGTTCATGACCATCGGCCGGTTCCTGCGCCAGCACGACCCCGACTTCATCGACGGCAACACCATTTCGATTTTCGATAACAACAACCTTGCGCCGGAATCGAAAGGCCACTACAGCCGCATCATCACAGTGACGGCGCCCGACGACAGGGTCGCCGTCGATTTCGCCGGCAGCGACGATTTCCCGTTCTTTACCGATGTGATCGGCAATCACCAGCGGCTGCCGAACGGCGGTATCCTGATTTCCGAAACCCGGCGCGGCCGGGCATTCGAAGTCGACGGCACCGGCAAAGTCGTTTGGGAATACTTCAATCTTGTTGAAGACAAGACGCTTGCTTTGATAAACGATGCACAACGCTTGGCGCCGCGGTTCGACCAAGCGTTCTTCAAGGCGGCGGCCCGCCGCTGTGGCGGGCAGTAACGCCACCTTAAGACGTTGGTGAATAGTTTGAGAAAGAAGTGCACGTCATGAAGACAAAATACCGCCACTGGTTTTCGACCCTGGCCCTGCAGGCATTGACCGTATTCGGTTGGCTGACAGTGAATGCGGCCGTTTTGGCGACGCCGAGCCACGCTTACATTGGTCCCGGTACGGGGCTCTCGGCGCTCGGATCGTTGCTCGCCTTGGTCGCCGCGATTGTCGTTGCAATCGTCGGTTTCGTCTGGTTTCCGCTGAAGCGGATCATGCGCAAGCGCAAACTGGCTGCCGGCCCGGACCGGGAAGAAGACGGCAACGAGGGGCCGAAATGATACTTACCTATGCCGGCGCGACCTTCATCGTGATCGGATTTGCCATGATCATCAACGTCCTGGGACTGGTCGAAAAATCATTCAAGGTGATCGCTACCTGCCAGGACTCGGTCCGCGTCCTGAGCGACCGCAGCCTGGACGATGATCACAAGGAAGCGGCGATGCAGGCCAATGCCAAGATACTGGGCTGGTTCTTCTTGGTTTTCCTCGTGGGCGGCGCAATAGCCTTGGTGGCGCCGGCGGCTGTCATTTGGGTGTTGGATTTCTTCGGATTGATCTCGTTCGACGCGGTGATGGAGGCGATTTTGTCGATTGAGTTCATTGTCATCGGCTCGCTGCTGGCAGTCGCGATCCTATGGCTGGGAAACAGACGGCGCCATGGGCATTGAGAACAGCTATTCCGGCCTCGACCGGCTGCTCCACCGATTGTCGTTTTCGACAACTGCGGTCCAGATCGATCTCGCCGAGCTAGAGGAGCGGCTGTTCGCCAAACAAGTCGCCGACGTGGCGGCCTCGAGCCCGGTATTCATCACTGCCTTGCCGCGGGCCGGAACGACGCTGCTGCTTGAGCTTTGCGCCGAACTCGAAGAGTTCGCCACCCATTGCTACCGCGACATGCCGTTCGTTCTGCTGCCGCTGTTTTGGCAGCGTTTCTCCGGCGGCTTCCGAAAATCCGACAAGCCGCGCGAGCGGGCGCACGGCGATGGCATGTTGGTCAACGTCGACAGCCCGGAAGCCTTCGAGGAAATCATTTGGCACGCGATGTGGCCGGCGCACTATCAGGACGATCGCATTGTGCCCTGGGGCGCGGAACCGCAACCGGAATTCCTCTCCTATTTCCGAAATCACCTGCGTAAGATATCGGCGGTTCGCCGCAGCGGGCAATCGACGACACCGCGCTATATTTCCAAGAACAATGCCAACATTTGCCGCATCGGCTGGCTGTCGGAAGCCTTTCCCGACGCCCGCTTCGTCATTCCTTTCCGCGACTTCGCGCAACATGCGGCATCCCTGTTGCGCCAACACAATAACTTCCTCACCATCCATGCCGACGATCCGTTCGCCCGACAATATATGGCCGGCATCTGCCACTTCGATTTTGGCGCCAACCTGAAACCGATCGATTTCGGCTCCTGGCTCGACGGCGCCCGTCATCGCGACCCGGCCAGCATCGGATTTTGGGTCGAATATTGGGCCGCCGCGTACGGCGACCTGCTGCGTCGGGAGCGGGCCAATTTGATCTTCCTGTCTTACGACCGGTTCTGCACCGAGCCCGAGCGCGGCCTGACCATGCTCGGCGACTTCCTGGAAATCGAAGAGCGCGACCGGATGACCGGCCAAGCCGCTAACATCCGGCCCGGCCGTCCGCACGAGGTCGACCTGTCGGAGGTCGACCCGGCCGTGCGGCAAGAAGCGGCGGCGGTGCTGGAGCAATTGCTGCAAAAATCGCGGCTATGAGCGGCTTATCTGGCTTTACCGGCTAACCTGATTTTTCTCACCGAAGCTGGAGCAGCTGTAGTCCTAGGAACTTGTTAACCGTAAACGCGTTAATTCGTTGCTGGACAATATTGTAAATCGGCGAGGACCCCCGCATGAGCAAAGCCGCACCCGTTGCCGGGATGATCTTGGCCTTTTGCATCGTTGTTTTCTTGGTTGGGACCATGACCGCCCACTACAAGGTCTTCCCATACCCGAACATTCGCGATGCGGTACGCACGCTGCGTGTCTTGGTGAAGGAGCCGCCCGTCGAGCAGCGCGTGCCCGTCGACGGCTATATGGAAAAGACAACCATCTTGGCCAGCAAAGCGGCAAATGCACGGTGGACCATACTCGACCCCTCCGTGCCGCGGCTGCCGGTCATAGCCAATGGCGGCATGCACCGGTTTCGGGATCTGTGTCCCGATCAGGGTTGCCTTGCGGTTGCTTATGACGGTCAAGGCAACGTGGCAGAGACTTGGCCGTTTCGCCCGGTCAACATTTTCGCCGCCGACATCACCGATGGCGCCTATCCGCACGAAATGTTGGGTTTCGATCCGGGCAAACATGTCCGGCTCGTCAGCGTACAGCCCTATGCGAATTCAGACATCCTGGTGATTATGCATTCCTCCGGTGGCGCGATATTCCCCTTCGGCATGGGCGTGACGCGGGTCGCGCCCGACGGCACGCCGCGCTGGACCCGGGCCGACTACAGCCACCACTGGTCGACGTTCGGCGTGGACGGGCTGGCTTATGTGCCAAGCCTGAAGGTCGGCAAAGGAAATGTCAGTTTTCATCTCGGTAACGGCGCTTCGCGCTTGCATCACACCTTGGGGTGCCGGAGCGAGCGGCCGCAACTCGATATCATCCAGAAGATCGATGGCGCCGGCGGTGTCGTTGAGGAAATCGAGCTGATGCCGATTATCTTGAAGTCGAACTGGGCCGGGCTATTACTGGAAAGCACGGAATTCTGTGATCCGCTGCATCTCAACTATATCGACCAGATCGGTGCCGATGCCGGGCCAGGCCTGGAGCCGGGCGACCTGGTGCTTTCGCTGCGCAACATTTCGCGGTTCGTCATTTTCAATTTGAAGACACGGCAGATCAAACGCGTGGTGGGCGGCACATTTGCTCAGCAGCACTCGGTCCATCACCTGTCGGGTTCGAAATTCCTGATCTTTGACAATCGCGGCGGCGACGCGTTGGGGCCGGCTTCTCGGATCATTGAACTGGATCTCGCCAACGGCGCGGAGCGGCGAATTTTCCCGAACGCCAAAACGCCGGATGCGTACGCTGAAGTCTACTCGGACCGAGCCGGCTATCTCGACATCTCGCCGGACCGGAGCCGGATGCTGGCCAGCTTCACCCAAGCCGGCCTTGCCTTCGAGGTCGACATTGCTTCGGGCCGGCTTTTGGCGGTCTTCGACAACCTGCACGATATCTCGACCGCGCCGGAAATTCCGGAGGATGCAAAGCGGCATGCAGGCCGCTTCGAATTCTTTGGCATGAGTTACGTGAAATAACGCGACAGTCCGCTAACTGGGCGCCCGCGGCAATGTTCACGAATTCTTATCTTTACCGGATTTAGTGTCGGACGAACCGGAGCGCGAGGGCGCTTCGAATACCGCGGGATAAGTCAAATCAACTGATCCCGAGGATCCTTAAAGGACTTGTTTTAAAGGAGAGCTTAGCTATGTCCGTATTACGCGCAATTGCGTTCTGCTTGGCTTGGCTGGCACCGGCCACCGCGCACGCCTATATCGGCCCAGGGGCGGGTATTTCGGCGATTGGATCCCTGCTGGCCCTGATTGCCGCGGTGTTGTTAGCCATCGTCGGCTTCGTCTGGTTTCCGATGAAGCGCCTCATGAAGGGGCGCCGCAAGGCCCAGTCGGAAGCAATGAATGAAGGCGCCGCCGACGGTTCTTGAACCGGAGGCCAGGTCCCGAGGCGGGGCCGAGGATCGGAACCAAATCCAACCTGTCACCGCCATAAATATACTTGACAATAAAATTAGCTAAGTTATAAAGCTATATAACTTTGTCAAATAGTGTGGTGCCGGCGATGGGTGCAGACACGCAATCGAGAAATTTACCGCTCACTGTTTCCAAACCAGCGTTGCTGGTCGATGGTAGCGACGCGCAATTTCGCCTGTTGATTCACCGCCTGCTTGCCTTCGTCGGCAGTCTTGAGGCTGTGCGCGCCGGCCTGGGCGGCATGATCGGATTGTCGGGGGTGCAGTACACCATCTTGGTTTGCATCGCGCATCTCGAAGATAAGCACGGCATCGGTGTCAAGGAAGTTGCCTCGCACCTAAACTACACGGGGGCGTTCGTGACCATGGAAACCGGCCGCCTGGTCAAGCTCGGCCTGCTCGAAAAGCGGCCCAATCCAAATGACAAACGTCGTGTCATACTGACCATTACGGCGAAGGCCCATCAGTTGCTTTCCGGCTTGGCACCGCGTCAACAGCAGATAAACGACACGCTCTTTGCGACACTCGACAGGAAGGACTTTTCCAGTTTGCTCGCAATTTCCGAGGGCCTGATGAAGGATTCCCGCAACGCGCAATTGCTGGTCGCGTATCTGGCCGGAGTGGACGCGCATATGTCCGAGCGGGAACCGTTATGACGTCAGAGCCATCTACCCTTGATCCGCGCGCCTTGCGTGGCACGCTTGGCCAATTTGCCACCGGCGTCACCGTCGTGACGGCAATTGGTCGGGACGACTTGCCGCGTGGGATCACCATGAGTTCGTTCAATGCGGTTTCGCTTTCGCCGCCGTTGGTGCTGTTCAGCATTGGCCGCGGCGTGCAGAGTTTAGACGATTTCCGGCAGTCTCCATCCTATGTCGTGAATGTCCTCGACCATTTGCAGTACGAATTAGCGACGACATTCGGCAAACCGTCGACCGACAAGTGGATCGGCGTGAAGCATCGGCCAGGGCTGAACGATGTGCCGATATTGGATGGCTCGCTGGCGCATTTCGAATGCGTGCCCTTTGCCACCTACAATGGCGGCGATCATGAAATATTTGTGGTCGAGGTCGTCGCCCACGCCGCGCGCGACGGCCAAGAGCCGCTGCTGTTTTTCAATGGCCGACTGCGCGGGCTGGGAGAGGAGTATCCGGCGACACCGGATTGGCATTTCGCCCACTATTTTTGATGCAGGTTGTCCTGGGGAGGAAAACATATGCTGCGCACCGGAAAAGAACATTTGGAACGTTTGCGCGACGGACGGGTCATCTATATCGGCAAGGAGCGTGTCGATGACGTCACCACGCATCCGGCGTTCCGCCATGCCGCCAAGACGGCGGCCGACATCTACGATATGAAGGCCGATCCGGCCAATCGGGCGGTCATGACATTCCAGGAGGCGGGCGAAACCCATTCCGCATATTTCATCCAGGCGAAAACCAAGGATGACCTGCGCCAGCGAACCGCGGCCCACAAAAAAATTGCCGACGTGACCCATGGCTTCTTCGGCCGGTCGCCGGATCACGTCGCCAGCTTCGTCACCGGCATGTCTGCCGACGCTAAGGTGTTGGATACGGAAAGCGGGCAGTTCTCCGACAATCTCGTCAATTACTACAACTATATGCGCGGCAATGACATTTACGCAGCATACGCGGTGCTGCCGCCGCAAGCCGCCCGCGACCCGCAATACTACCAACGCCAAAACCTGCCGATTCCAACCCTGCAAGTTGTCGGCGAAGAGGATGACGGCGTCATCATCTCCGGCATGAAGATGTTGGCCACGGCGGCGGTCATCGCCGACGAAATCTGGATCGGCAACGTCATACCGCTGGCACCCGACCAGACCAAACAGGCGATTACCTGCGCCATCCCCTGTAACGCAACGGGACTGAGTTTGTGGTCGCGCAAACCGATGGAAACCAACGCCCAAAACGAGTTCGACAATCCGTTGAGTTGGCGCCTCGACGAGACCGACGCCATGGTCTTGTGCGACAAGGTCAAAGTGCCGTGGGAACGGGTTTTCTGTCTGAACGACGCCATGCACTCATACCAAATCTATTACAAGACGCCGTCGCATTGTTATGGCAATCATCAGTCCAACGTCCGTTTTCACACTAAACTTCAATTGCTCGTCGGCCTGGCCAGCAAGATCACCAAGGCGACCGGCGCCAACAAAATCCCCGCGGTCGCCGAAACACTGGGCCGTCTCGCCGCCATGGAAGCCGGATTGTCGGGCATGATCCAGGGCCAGATCGAAGCCGCCGAAAGCTGGCCGGAAGGCTATATGACCTACAATCGACGAATGATGTATGCCGCGCTCAACTGGTGTACGGAAAGCCATTCTCAAATTATCGACATTGTCCGCGAATTATGCGGTGGCGGGATATTCCAGATGCCGGCCGACGTCACCGTGATGCATGACGATGCCTTGCGCGAGAAGTTCGAGGCCTATTGGCAGACGCCGCAGATGCCGGCACTCGAGCGCATGAAACTTTTCCGCCTAGCTTGGGATCTCGTCGGGTCGGAATTTGCCGGGCGCCATCAGCAATATGAGAAGTTTTACGCGGGCGCGTCCTTCATCGTGCGCGGACATAGCCATCGCGAAACACCATGGGAGGACTTCGACGTGATTGTCGACGATCTTCTGAGCACCTACGACGTGCCGAAAGCAAAAGACGAAGACGCGATCTAAAGTTGTAGCAGATCGGGTTGACTGCAATTTAAGCATCATAAACAATGGTCGCCGGTTCACCGCCGTCGAGACGATATGCGGTGCGGAATCCATGAATGGAAAAGCTAACCGGGGAGGCTGGACGATGAACAGGATACTGATCGCATCAGGCGTGGTCGCGGCGATGTTGACGACATCGGTTGGCGCGGCCGAAACGCTGAAAATCGGCTATATCAATACGTTTTCCGGAGGTGCCGCCATACTCGGCAAGCATCAGCGGGACGGCTTCGACTTGGCGATTGATCATCTCGGTGGCAAAGTCGGCGGCCTCGAGACCGAGGTGATCTATGGTGACGACCAACGCAAGCCCGACGTCGCCAAGTCCCTAGCCGACAAGATGATCAAGAAGAACCGGGTGCATTTCATTGCCGGAATCACCTGGTCGAATTTGTTGATGGCCGTTCAAAAATCGGTAACCCGGTCAAAGACGTTTTTGATCAGCACCAACGCCGGCGCCTCGCCGATGGCGGGCAAACTCTGCAACCCGTATTTCTTCACGACGTCCTGGAACAACGATCAGATGCCGGAAGCCATGGGCCAGCTGGTTCAGGAGGCCGGTGACGACAACGTTTTCATGATGGCGCCCAACTACCAGGCCGGCAAGGACATGTTGGCAGGTTTCAAACGCTATTATAAAGGCAAAGTCGTCGGCCAGATTTTGACCAAGCTCGGCCAGAAGGACTATCAGGCCGAAATCTCTCAAGTCCGTGCGGCAAAGCCCGAAACGCTTTATGTCTTCATGCCCGGCGGCATGGGCATTGCTTTCATGAAGCAGTGGGGCGCATCGGGCCTAGCCCAGTCGATCCAGCTCTACACGGTTTTCACCGTCGATCACTTGACGTTGAAACCGATCGGCAAAGCGGCGATCGGGACGTTTCATACGAACTTCTGGAACCATGAATCCGACAATCCGGTCAACCAGAAATTCATCAAGGACTTCCAGAAAAAATACGGCTATATGCCGTCGCATTTCGCTGCCCAAGCCTACGACGCGCCGCTGCTGATCGATTCCGCGGTACGCGCCGTCAACGGTGATCTGTCGAACAAGGACGGTATTCGCGACGCCATGCGGAAGGCCGACTTCAAGTCCGTGCGCGGCGGGTTTCGCTACAATACCAATCACGTGCCGATCCAAAACTTCTATCGGCGCGAAGTCGTCGCCGGGGCGGACGGCAATGCGAAGATCGTAACCACGGGCGTCGTATTCAAAGACTACAAGGACTCCT
>Ga0315336_1001561_pt1 | contig 42816 bp, 37 predicted proteins | sample ASW5metaG_FD_204512 | JGI IMG/M metagenome (GOLD analysis project Ga0315336, IMG submission 204512) | Ammonia-oxidizing marine archaeal communities from Monterey Bay, California, United States - ASW #5 | ecosystem: Environmental > Aquatic > Marine > Intertidal zone | place: USA: California... | reverse complement strand
CATACATTGCCATATTGGATTCATAGGTGCCATGCATACCCAGCATCCCGAGGAAGAGCGGATCGTTGTACGGAAACCCTCCTAAGCCCATGAGGGTGTTAGTGCAGGGAAATTCGAGTTCCCTGACAAGTTGAGTCAGTTCATCTGCAGCGCCACCTTGGATAATTCCGCCACCGGTATAAATTATGGGTTTATCGGCGCCCAACAACAGATCAACGGCTCGGCTAATCTGTTTAGGATGACCTCTAGAGACTGGAGCATAGGAACGCATCTCCACACTCGTGGGATATTCGTATTCAGTACTTTGGGCAGTAATATCCTTAGGAATATCCACAACCACCGGCCCTGGTCTTCCAGTATTCGCAATAAAAAAGGCTTTTTTTATCACTCGCGCGAGGTCTTCCACTCTACTGACGAGGAAATTGTGTTTGACACACGGCCGCGTAATTCCAACCGTATCGACCTCCTGAAACGCATCATCTCCAATTAGCGCCGTTGGAACCTGGCCGGTCAGTACAACCATCGGAATGGAGTCCATGTGGGCTGTCGCAATACCGGTTACCGCGTTAGTCACGCCCGGGCCTGACGTTACCAGTACGACACCTGGCTTGCCAGTCGCCCGAGCATATCCATCAGCCGCATGGGTTGCACCCTGCTCATGACGAACAAGTATGTGCTGTACATCTCCTTGTTTGTAGAACGCGTCGTAGATGTGCAAAGCTGCTCCACCCGGATAGCCAAACACAAATTCAACTCCCTCATCCTTGAGACTCTGGACGACGATTTCCGCACCACTCAGTATCACGTGCTCACCTCTATTGGCAGCCTGTCAAAACAAGCTTTCGAACTATTATTCAAGTCAATTCCCGTAAACCTTAAAGTATAGCTTTATGTTTGAGTCTCTGTAAATTGATTCTGTGCCATTAATAGGCGCTCGAACGCAAAACGAATCCCTGATTAAGTAGTCCAGTTTCCCAATCTGGAACTTTGATTCGCTGCACTCATTTCCAACTCAACGGATGAGAGAGTCTCTCCGACTGCAGTTTGTAACGAGAATACGAGCCATCCAGATCCATCCTGGCAAACGAAATTTGACGGAATCATCAATGCAGGTGAGACTGCTTACTGATCATGGCTTCACAAAATGCATTTAATGGATCGCTCCTGAATTGAGAATCGCTTTTATCTCTGATCTCCATTTGACCCCGGACCAATCGGCCTTGGGAGACCGCTTTAACGACTACCTCAGTGACTTAGCGTTATTGGGAATACAAAAGTTGTTTATTCTGGGCGACTTATTTGAGTACTGGCTGGGTGACGACGCATCAGAGCACCTTGGGCAATCTGATTATGAACGGATTCTGAAAGATACTTCGAGCACCGGTATAACGATTTCACTCCTACAGGGTAACCGGGATTTTCTACTCGGCCCTGAGTTCAGCAAGCGCACCGGTTGTGCTTTAATCAAGGAACCATTCTTACTTGAGACTCAGGCCTGCAAAGCGGTGCTTCTCCATGGGGACAGTCTTTGCACTGATGATATTGAACATCAGGCCTTTCGTAACATGGTCCGATCCCAAGACTGGCAACTTAACTTTCTGCGAAAATCCATTTTGGAGCGAGATAAGCTCGCACAAACTGTCCGATACCGCAGCGAATATGGAAAGTCGATAAAACCTCTGGATATAATGGATGTAAATCAATCTGCGGTTGTAGATGAATTCAATCAGACCAGTGCTCGGGTGATGATTCACGGGCACACACACCGCCCGGGCATACACAGGATTGAGTTGAACGACAGAGACACTGCTTACCGTGTAGTCCTCGGTGACTGGGCAAACGCACCCAGTGCTGCCGTGCTCAACGATAATTTGATCACGCTCTACTACGGCGAACAGCGAGAAGAGCTTGTCCTTACTCAGTGAATTACGCTTGGCTCAGTAGAATCGAGCTCATTTCGCCTACTGCTTCTTGTTGCATCGTTTCTTTGTTTTTCCAGTGCGGTCAGGTAATCCCATGTCACGTCTCCAGTGACATAATTACCATCGAAGCAGGAAGAATCAAAAGTTTCAATCAACGGATTCCCTTCTCGGACTGCATCAACTAGATCTTCCAGTTGCTGATAGATCAGCCAATCTGCCCCTATTCGCTGACAGACCTCGTCAGTAGTCCGATTATTTGCGACCAACTCTCCCGCCACCGGCATATCAATACCGTATACATTGGGGTACTTGACCGGCGGTGCAGCGGATGCAAAGTAGACATTCCGCGCTCCGGCTTCACGTGCCATCTGAATTATCTGTTGTGAGGTAGTCCCTCTGACTATCGAGTCATCAACCAATAACACATTCTTGCCCCGAAATTCGAGATCAATCGCATTAAGTTTCTGCTTTACAGATCGACGTCGTTCAGCCTGACCCGGCATGATGAAAGTCCGCCCAATGTAGCGATTTTTTATAAACCCCTCACGGTACTTAACGCCAATAACATTTGCCAACTGCAAAGCACATGTTCTACTGGTGTCAGGTACCGGTATCACCGTTTCTATGTCGTGGTCTGGCCATATCTCCAAAAGCCGATGACCGAGTTTCTCACCCATTCTCAAGCGACTCTTGTAGACAGCAACATCGTCAATCATTGAATCCGGGCGGGCCAGGTAGACGTACTCGAATATGCAGGGCGAAAGACTCGACCGTTTAGAACATAACTTCCTGTGAATATTGCCTTTAAGGTCCACGAAAACTGCTTCTCCTGCTCCGACGTCGCCGAGACTGCTGTAGCCCAGAACATCTAAAGCAACGCTTTCTGATGCTATCAGCACGGATTTATGGTCAGCATCGGGTTTTTCACCGAGAACCAGTGGACGAATACCATTGGCATCTCGAAAAGCAACGAGTCCATACCCTACTATCATGGCAACCACCGCGTAGGCACCATGACAACGTTCATACACACGGCTCACTGCCCTGAAAACATCGTCAGGTTCCAGTTGAAGCCGACTAGTTCCGATCGACTCGCGAAGTTCATGAGCAAATACGTTCAACAAGACCTCAGAATCTGAGTTGGTGTTCAATTGTCTTAGATCTTCCCGAAATAACTCCTCACTCAGTTCGGCAGCGTTAGTTAAATTACCATTGTGGCCAAGTGCTATCCCGTATGGTGAATTCACATACAACGGCTGTGCCTCAGCTTTAGAGTCACTACCTGCGGTTGGATATCGCACATGGCCTATGCCAACATTGCCGACCAGCTGTGCCATATGCCGGGGCTGAAACACATCCCTGACCAGACCGCCGTCTTTACGTAGATGGACACGTAAATCGTCACAAGTCACTATACCCGCGGCATCCTGACCCCGATGCTGCACCACAGTCAGCGCTTCATAGATAGCGTAATTGACCGACGACTGGCTTACCATTCCTATCACACCACACACGCTTAGTTACCCTGTTTCCTATTGATTCAACTACTGTTCTTCTTTGTGCCACCTTGCTGGAAGGAGTCAATATTCAACTGATCCACTACTTTGGATTTAAACCAAGTGAGTGGGACCTCGAAGTATGGCACGATCTGGGAATCTCTGAACCACGCTTGGCCGACCACTGGCGTCCACCCCGCCACAAATAAAAAGACTGTAACTATAACGACACCTTTTAGACAACCAAACAATCCACCCAAAACCCGATCAGTACCCGAAAGCCCAGCTACCCGGAAAAGCTTAACTAGCAGGACCCCGACCAGCGAAAGCAGAACTAGAATTGCCACAAAAACCAGCACGTAGCCGATCAATCCACTGAGTCGTTCAGACTTAATCCAGGGCTCGATCATTATGGCCAGGTTGTCCCCATACAGATAGGCTAACCATACAGAGACAATCCAAGAAACCAAGGAAAGGACTTCACGTACAATCCCTCTGAAAATACCCAACCCAAATGATAGGACTAGGGCTGCAATTACGACAGCATCAATCCAGATGATCTGATCGAGATTAATCGAGCCCAACACCAACATCTCCTTTGTGTCTTAAGTCTTAACCGGGTCAGCATCTACCGATAGCGTGCAACAAAAGCTTTATCGTTTGTCACCATGACTGCTTGTGCTTTCATACGCTCTGCCTCATCCTCGCTTGAGAACGGACCCAGAAACACCCTAATCGCTGTCTTACCATCCAGTTTGGTTTCTTCTAGATTGACGTTAAATCCATTTTCGTCTAGCAGGGACTGTCTTTTCTTCGCATTTTCAGCCAATTGGAACACACCAACGCGCACTACCCAGCCGGAAGGTAACCCAACAGAATCGACCACTCGTCGATTATCGTCAATTCCCTGATCTTTCGCATCCTTTGCCGACTCTTGTGTATCGGACTCTTTTCTTGGCCCGGATTTATCTTTAACAGACTCTGCAGAGCTCTGCTGTGCAGAGACATCAGGATTGTCTACCTCTATTCGCGAGATAAATGACTTCTGAATTGGTATTGCCGGGTCACCATTCCCAATTAATGCATGGCGATGGCCCTGTTTCTGACCCGTTAGGAGTAAGGGAAGAACGATTACGGCAGCGACTATTAAGACTGCCGCGCCAACAAGTCGATGCTTTAAATCAAACGAATAATCGTTGGGCTGTGGCATTCACGCCTGAAGAGGGTCTTCTAAAACTGATTTGAGTATAGCACCCACAAGATAAAATGAACCAAAAACAACCACCCTGTCGCCGGGTCGCGCTATCTGCATAGCCATTTTGTAGGCATGTAAAGAATCAGGCCACATCTTTATATCCGAATTCGAATGGTCAGACACAACGTCGGCCAAGTCTTGTAATGGGGTTGCTCGAGAACCGTCTAGTTGAGTCAGGTGCCAGCTGGCAATTCTAGATCCCATAAGGCGGACGACTTCAGCCAGGTCTTTGTCTTGGAGCATGGAAAATACAGCGAGGTTACGTCTGACGGGATGGCGCTTATCAATGAATGCGGTCAGATTGGCTATAGCAGCTGGGTTATGGGCAACATCAAATATTCGTTCGATTCTACCCGGCAACACCTGGATCCGACCAGACAATTCTGTGTTTGCCAAACCATCGCGAACTGCATTTTTGTGGACAAGTAGATCCGTGTTCATCGACTCAACGATTGCAACCGCCCCTGCAGCGTTGTGCAGAACTGCATCGCCCCCCGACCCCGGGAGTTGCAGGTCATCATATTCCCTTGCTGCGCCCCATCGCGACGGATCCGGGCTCCAAACCAAGCGACCCTCCGATTCTGTAAAACTGTAATCTCTGCCGATCCTTTTTGTCTTACATTTCAACCGAGCTGCCCTATCGACGATCGTAGCTGGCACGTTGTGGTCATTGAGTACCGCTTTACTGCCGAAACGAAGGATGCCGGCTTTTTCAAACCCTATCTGCGCACACGAGCGTCCAAGCCAGCTCTCGTGGTCAAGTGATACGGGGGTAATACAACTGAGATTCGAAGAAATCGCATTAACAGCATCTAGTCGGCCTCCCATTCCGGCTTCTAACAGAACGACGTCTAGCTTATTGCTCGAAAATATATAGAGAGCCGCTAAAGTCCCAAACTCAAAATATGTCAAAGGGATTCCTTGCCGGGCCCGATCAACTACTGTGAACGCCTCCGTCAACTCATCGTCTTTGGCGACGCTTTGGTTGAGCTGAATTCTTTCTCCATATGCAACTAGATGGGGAGAAGTATAAGCACCTACTCTATAACCTGCCGATACGTAAATTGACTCAACAAACCTGACTGTTGAACCCTTACCATTCGTACCGGCAAACGTTATCACTTTGCATGGTAGTCGAAGCCTCATCCGATGAAGCACGCGTCGTACACGATCCAAGGCAAGATCCATCGATCGAAATTGAACTGACTGAATGTATTCGAGCCACTGATCCAGTGTCAGAGATGATAAGGGCGCGGGCAACTCAGTTGTTGGAGATGGTTTCTGTTTCAGCCTGAATAAATAAGGGTAAAGACCCTCTCTAGAACTAAAACACCAACTCCCCCTCTATGCTACGCCCGGAACTAGGCGCTAATGTTTTCAATAAGCTGGTGATAGTTGCAGACATTTGATCCCTTGTTACGATCATATCAATGGCACCGTGTTCCAGCAGGAACTCAGCACGTTGGAAACCTTCGGGTAAAGTCTCACGAACAGTCTGTTCAATCACCCGAGCCCCTGCAAACCCAACCAGAGCATTCGGTTCGGCGATGATAACGTCACCGAGCATGGCTATACTTGCCGACACACCGCCCATTGTCGGGTCTGTAAGAACTGAAACGTAAGGCAACCCAGCATCGTGCAGTTTGTTCAGTGCAGCAGTTGTTTTTGCCATTTGCATCAACGACAAAATTGACTCTTGCATTCGGGCACCTCCACTAGCAATAAAACAAACCAGAGGCGTCTGTGTTTGCAGGGCATGATCGACGGCTCTAACGAATCGCTCGCCGACCACTGATCCCATCGATCCTCCCATGTACTTGAATTCGAACGCGACCGCGACCAGTTCTGACTCAGCAACTCTGCCATGAGCACAGATCAATGCTTCGGACTCCCGACTCTCCTTCTGGGCATCGCTAAGCCTTTCCTTATACTTTTTAGAATCCTTAAACCTTAATGGATCAGTGGATTGCAGACTGCCTGCTAGCTCAGTGAACTCAGCCTTGTCAAATAATGTCCGCAAGCGTTCACGGGCGCTCAGTCGCATATGATGCCCACACTTTGGACAAACCTGACTAGTCCTTTCAAGTTCGGAGCCATACAACACAGCACTGCACGCGCCACATTTCTGCCACAGTCCCTCTGGGACACTGCGTTTATTTAGTGCGCTTCGGACCTTGATCTTAGGTGGAATTAACCTCTCAAACCAGCTCATGCTCAGACTGCCCCCCTTTATGTCTTTTCATCTGATCATGATCTCTAACCGCACAAATAAATGATTGGATCTTATCTCTGCTCTTCTGACCGGGTGAAGTTTCCACTCCGCTCGACACATCAACTGCATACGCCCCGGACCTCGAAAGCGCGACAGAGACATTACTCGCGCCTATGCCTCCGGCAATTATCACGGGACTGCTCTGGCATTGTTTGGCTCGTTCCCACGAAAAAACCGAACCTGTGCCGCCGTATCTCTCTGATTCATAGGTATCCAACAGGAGCGCGCATGCTTGCGGATAGGACCGCGCATAAATTTCAGGATCGGCATCGTCCGACATCCTCAATGTTTTGATGTATGGCGTTCCAAAGCTGTTACAAAATTCAGCCGACTCACTACCATGAAACTGAAGCAAAGTAAGCCTTACTTTACTCAGTACCGTATCAATTTCTTTTTTATTCGGATCCACAAAAACACCAACGACCTGAACCAACGCCGGTAGGTTGTCAACAATATCTACAGCCTGCTGTATGCTAACTGCGCGAGGACTTGGGCCGTAGAAAATAAGGCCGATTGCATCCGCACCAAAAGAGACTGCGGCCGCAGCATCCTCAACCCGAGTAATTCCACAAATTTTTATGCGAGTTCGCAAAACATTTTTTTAGTTAGCGTAATCTGTAATCGATGAGCCACATCAACAGGTACTAGGTTCATGTTACCAGAACCTGCATGGCGGCGGTGCTGGTGGCAAGTTATACCCGGCCGAGTAGGAAACACCACACAGATACAATCCATCGGCGGTGGCTGTTACACCACCCATCGTTCGATCACGCGTTTCCAATACTTCGCTGGACCAACCGGGCTCGGATTCACCCGCACCAATAGCTACGAGGACCCCGACAATGTTCCGAACCATGTGCTTAAGAAATCCATTCGCTTTTATATCGAACCAAATCCAGCTTTCTTTCTGATTGATTTCAAGTTCGTGGATGATACGGGTCGATGTATTTGATTGGCATGATACCGCCCGATAAGCGTTAAAGTCGTGTTCACCAAGCAAAGGTTTCGCAGCTACCTTCATCTTGGTTAGATCAAGTGGCCTGTAGTCCCAGGAAACTCGCCTGGCGAGGTAAGTCGGCCGAACCGGCCTATTCAGTAAAACATAGCGATAGGACCTAGTGAGTGCAGAATACCGTGCATGGAAAGTAGCCGGCACTGGTAGCACCCACGACACAACAACCGACTTCGGCAAATTAGAGTTGATACCCCGCAGCCATGCTTGGCCCGACCGATTGGACCGAGTATCGTAGTGAACAATCTGTCCGGTCGCATGCACTCCTGCGTCTGTCCGGCCTGCCGTAATCACCTGAACTTGCTCATCTGCTACGCTGGACACTGCCTCTTCCAATGCTTCTTGGACGGTTACTACTCCTTTTTGTATCTGCCATCCGTGGTAATTACTACCATCGTATTCCAGACACATGGCAATTCGAGATGTACCATTCGAAATCATCTTGCACCCCACCCTAGAATACCCGGTTACACTGAAATTAAATATTGGAAATAAAACACTCTACGCAGGACCAAATAGCAGCCTTACTAGTTGTGAATCGATCGTGCTATATGATCCAACTTGACTGGAGGTTGATTACAGCCGCCTTGGCGGACGCTGGTACAATAGACCATAGCTCACATTCTAGCTACACACTATAACGCACTCATGCCAGCAAATAACGCAAAGCCAGAATCTTATCGTAGTGGCCCGGACGAAACCGGCCATTTCGGAATGTTTGGTGGTCGTTTCGTGGCGGAAACGCTCATGCCGCTGATTCTTGAGGTTGAGCAAGCCTACAACCAGGCCCAGATTGACCCAAGCTTTCAGTCAGATTTTGACTTTTTTGCAGAACATTACATCGGTCGCCCAAGCCCGCTTTACTTCGCCGAAAGCCTAACTCAGGAACTCGGTGGCGCACGTATTTATTTCAAGCGTGACGAGCTGAATCATACTGGTGCCCATAAGATCAACAATACACTGGGTCAGATTCTGCTTGCACGTCGAATGGGCAAAAAACGCATTATCGCGGAAACAGGCGCAGGTCAGCATGGCGTTGCAACTGCTACGGTTTGCGCTCTTTTCGATCTACCCTGTGTCGTGTACATGGGGTCAACAGACATAGAACGCCAGGCACCCAATGTTTTCCGAATGAAACTACTAGGAGCCGAGGTAATTCCGGTTGAAAGTGGATCAGCGACTCTTAAAGACGCAATGAATGAAGCACTTCGAGACTGGGTCGCTAACGTAGAAGACACCTTCTATATCATCGGCACTGTTGCTGGTCCACACCCCTACCCGGCTATGGTTCGAGACTTTCAAAGTGTGATAGGCCGCGAGGTGAAGGAACAGATTCTCAAGGCAGAAAACAGATTTCCGGATGTATTGGTTGCTTGTATTGGCGGTGGTTCAAATGCTATGGGCCTGTTCCACCCCTTTCTCGACGACAATTTAAGGATCATAGGCGTGGAAGCAGCAGGCCTTGGCGTTGATTCAGGTAAACATGCTGCATCGCTTACAGGAGGAACACCGGGCGTTCTGCATGGTAATCGAACGTATCTGCTACAAGATTCCGACGGACAGATTGTCGATGCACACTCTATTTCTGCCGGGCTAGACTATCCTGGAATCGGCCCTGAACACTCGTGGCTAAATGATGTTGGTCGGGTCGAATATGTATCGATAACTGACAGCGAAGCATTGGATGCATTTCAATTGTGTTGCCGGACAGAAGGCATAATCCCTGCTCTTGAACCTGCCCACGCGCTGGCACACGTTGCCAAGATTGCACCTGCGCTTGATAAGGACAACCTGATAGTCATGAATATGTGCGGCCGCGGAGATAAAGATGTTTTCACTATCGCCCACGCATTGGGAGTGGAACTGTGAGCGGCACTGGAGTAGAAACTAGACTAACTCGTAAATTCGCTCAGCTCACCAGTGACTCCCGTGGTGGACTCATTACTTTTTTGACGGCCGGGGATCCAACCCCATCCATATCCAGAGATCTTCTGAGCCGGCTACCCGGGGCCGGTGCGGACATTATCGAACTAGGTATGCCTTTTTCAGATCCCATGGCTGATGGGCCAGCCATACAAGCAGCCAGCCAGCGCGCTTTAAAGTCAGGTGCGACGTTAAAAAGCACTCTTGGCATGGTCAGAGATTTCCGGCTAGAAGACTCCCAGACACCCATTATTCTAATGGGCTACTTCAACCCTATTTATCGGTATGGTAGTCAAAAATTTGTAAACGATGCCTATTCGTCGGGTGTCGATGGACTTATTATTGTAGATCTGCCTCCTGAAGAAGACGATGAGCTTTGTCATCCCGCCCTGACGGCTGGTCTTCACTGGATCCGTTTGGTCACGCCTACCACAGACCATAAACGCCTCATATCTGTTCTACGGAATACCAGTGGTTTTGTTTATTATGTATCGATAACCGGTATAACCGGCACACGCTCTGCCGACCCTGAATCTGTCAAAAAAGCGATCACTCAATTACGAGAGATGACCGACCTACCGCTTGCAGTAGGATTTGGAATAAAGTCATCGGAACAGGTTCACACTATCAACGAGTTTGCAGATGCTGCGGTTGTAGGTTCGGCACTGGTCGATAAAATTAGGGCCAATATAGATGACAGTGGGCAACCGATAGCAGAACTGTGTGATAACGTTATCGAGTTTGTACAGACTCTGGCTAGCGGTACAGTACTAACCTGATCAGATCATCCACCTCGAATTTCTAGATTATTTATTATCTAGAATCATCAGCATCGTCTGAGCACTTGCCCTCTGATCCGCATCGCCGTGTTGTACCACTTCGTTGAGGATATTCTTAGCGGCACTGTTGTCACCCATTTCAATATAGGCCCGGGCTAGATCAAGGCGAGTCCCAACATTCATACTATCGGCGTTATCTCGACCTTTGGTCGAATCAGGCGTATCAGGGAGTCCCAGATCGTAGACTGTTTTCTCTACGGGATGTTTGACCGGATCCTCTAAAGATTCCAGATCAGTTGACGTATCATCTGGACTGGATAAACGTTTTCTACGCAGAACCAGTAGCAGCAGAAATAGAATCAATATGATTGCTGCGCTTAACATTGCAACAAGCTGCTTGTCCTCTTGATAAAGCTTTTTAAATCCGTCGATCGTGGACAGGTTGCGAATAACATCTGTCAGCGACTCCGCAGATCCACGATCATCTGAGTCGACCGATATAGCAGTTGTTGTTATGCCAGAGGTTTTTTGTTGTCCGGATAGCTTCTCTTTTGCGGAAGTCAGGACGCCTGGTTCCTTGGTTTCCTCGCCTTCGGCTGTACTTGAGGAGGTCACCACGGCCCTCTCCGAAGAGTCGCTGCCCTGCTGAGAAGTGCTCTTCTCGATTGTTCCACTGCTGGTACTCTCGTCTTGATCTGACGGGCTCTCCGAGCCATCGCTTCCGGTGTCTGAAGTGGCCGCTACGGCAGCCTGACTACTAACACCCACTGTCTGGCCTGCCGAAGTCTGTGAACCATCGTCAGCTACGCCCGAAGTGGCCGCTACAGTTGCCTGATCACCGGCACCCACTGTCTGGTCTACCGAAGGCTGTGCGCCTTCAACGTCTGTACCCGACACTGCCGGTGCAGCGGCGGTATCTGCTGACCGAAGTGAAGACGCTGCTACGGTTTGCTGGGCTCGCAGTGTTGCCTGTTGCTGCGCCAACGCGAGTGCTTCATCTTGCAAGGCAATCAACTTGGCCGACTTGTCAATCTGCTCGGCTAACAATGCGATCTGGCGTAACAATTTCTCATTTTCGAGCTCCGACGACGCCAGGTTTTCCTCGGTCAGCGTCAGACGATGCTTGACTTTCTCTAACTCAGGATCGATAGATGGCTGGTCAGCTGACACCGGTACCGCATCGGAGTCTTTACCCGCTGTTGCAGGTGGGTTGTTCAGATCTGATTGAATGATCCTGAGAACATACTCGCCGGTGCTCGTTTTAGTTACATCAGGGCTTTCGCGTTTGTCGTCCGGGCTTGCCTTTGACGTGTCAACTGGCGCTTCCTTGACGATTCTTTTCTCAACCTCTTTGATAACCACCTTTTCAAGTGGCACTTCCTTGACGATTGTTTTCTCAACTTCTTTGACAACTACCCTTTCATCTCCCCGTATCAATGATACCCAGAGCCTCTCGCCAGACTGCGACCTGCCTTGTGCTATACCCTTGTGATAGTCAATCCAATCCGATAGCTGACGAGTATATTCCTCTCTAGCTAAAATTCTTGAAATGCCCGCCATCATTTCAACAGAGGGGATAATCAACGTGGCGCCTTCTCGGAGCAGATTCATGTTTCCACGAATAAACGCTTCGGAATTGATGTGCATCAACGCGAACATTCTCTGATATATGGTCACGCTTTTATCGACATCAATGTTTGTAGCAATTCCCATCAGCGTCTCACCACCTCTGACGGGTTCGTAAATATCACCTGGCTTGATTACCCTCTGATCAGACGTACTAGGTAACGCGATTGGCTGGCCAGCTACAGAGTCGTAACCCGGTGGGTCAAGCAAGGCGGTATATTCTCGAATAATCTTACCGCCCGACCAACCAATAGCGGCTAGAAAATGTAGAAACGGTGTGTGAACGGGACCATCTGTGGTCACGTGGATCCAGGGACCGGTCTCGCCATTGATTACATTAAATTCTAGCAACTTGACGACCGGTTCGATTGATATATTGGCACGTCGAAAATCAGAATCTGTTGCTAACCTGATTTCCAGACTCTCAAGTACATCGTCTTCAATGGAAACAATCGATATCTCTGCGTCAAGTGGTTGATTCAGCGCAGAATTCACGACTATGCGACCCAGGCCCATAGCCTGGGCATTAGATGTCGCCAGCCAAATGCAGGTCGATAAAACGATCCAAATCACTGATCGTTTATGTAGAGTACTGAGCAATTTGCTAAAACTCGGCTTTTCAGTGAATAGTTCGACGCGTTTTTCTAACGCTAACTGACATAGACATTAAGCACTCTTAAACAGATGTTCGGCTATCTGCACACTATTTAGTGCCGCGCCTTTACGAATATTGTCCGATACAACCCACATGTTGATACCCTGGGCGCACGAAATGTCCTCCCGAATCCTACCTACATACACACCGTCGCGATCGGCACCGTCCGAAACGGGGGTTGGGTAACCACCTGGTTCACATTTATCCACGACGACAACACCCGGTGCAGTACGTAACAGTTCCCGAACCGCTTTAGCACTAATCTTTTCGCGCGTTTCTATGTGTAAAGCCTCGGAGTGGCCATAAAACACAGGCACACGCACACAGGTAGGGTTTATGCAGATGGTATCATCACCGAGAATCTTTTGGGTCTCCCAGATCATTTTCATTTCCTCTCGCGTATAACCATTTTCCTGGAAATCATCAATTTGGGGCAATACGTTGAAGGCAATCTGCTTTGGCATAATAGTCGGGCTGGCCGGCCTACCGTTAAGCAGTTCAATTGATTGCTGCCCCAATTCGGCAATGGCTCGCTTCCCCGCACCGGAAACAGCTTGATAGGTCGCTATGTTGATGCGGGAGATGCCCACAGCATCATAGATTGGCTTTAGGGCAACGACCATCTGAATGGTCGAACAGTTCGGATTGGCAATAATGCCATTGTGCCCGTCTATTGCGTGCGCATTGACCTCTGGTACGACGAGGGGAATGTCTGGATCGTTGCGAAAATAAGAAGTGTTGTCCACGATGACGCAGTCAGCCGAAACAGCCTTCGGTGCGAAGGCTGCGGATACGCTCCCGCCAGCTGAAAACAAACCAACTTCGACTTCGGAAAAATCAAATTCGTCCAGCCTTGTTACTCGGATTGATCTGTCCTTAAAGTTGATCGTACTGCCTGCTGACCGTTCACTCGCAAGGGGAAACAACTTGCCAACTGGAAAGCTGCGTTGTTCGAGAATACTGATCATTGCCTCGCCAACCGCTCCAGTGGCTCCGACGACGGCAACATTTATGCTATTGGTCAAGAAAGTTCTCTTTCCGAAAACGTATGAATGGCAACCCAACCAAGACGAATCCAGACGAACCACACATCGCCATCTTAGGAAATGTCCTCAAACAACCAGGGCATCCTCTGCTTATGTGACGCCTCAAACTCCGAAATATCTTTCTTATGTCGCAGAGTTAAATCGATATCATCGAAACCATTAACCAGACAGTATTTCCTAAAACTTTCTATATCAAATGAGTGTTGCGTACCATCTGGAGCGATGATCTTCTGAGACTCCAGGTCCACCTCGAGCATATAGCCTGGTTCATCTTTGACCGAGTCAAATAAAACGTCAATAACATCTTCGGGTAACACAATGGGCAGCAGACCGTTCTTAAAACAGTTGTTGAAAAAGATGTCGGCGAAGCTTGATGCGACAATCACCTTGACCCCGTAATCATGAAGTGCCCATACCGCGTGTTCGCGAGATGATCCACAGCCGAAATTACTGCGGGCCAGCAAAACCTCAGCACCGGTATAGCGCTTTTCATTCAGTACAAAATCTGAATTAATTGGGCGATTGCTGTGTTCCTGCCCAGGCTCACCATGATCCAAATATCTCCATTCATCAAATAGGTTTGCGCCGAAACCCGAGCGTGCTACCGACTTCAGATATTGTTTCGGAATGATCGCATCAGTATCAACATTTGAGCGATCGATGGGCAGGACAATGCCTTTTACGGTTTTAAAAGCTTCCATCAAGTCTTAACCTCCAGCTCGGCAGGGTCAACAAAGTGGCCTGCTACAGCCGCAGCTGCTGCCACTGCAGGAGAGACCAAGTGCGTACGTCCGCCCTGGCCCTGCCTGCCTTCGAAATTTCGGTTAGAGGTTGAGGCACAGCGCTCACCAGGTTCCAGGCGATCAGCATTCATCGCTAGACACATTGAACAACCGGGCTCTCTCCACTCGAATCCTGCCTGAATAAAAACTGCATCCAGCCCTTCTGATTCAGCCTGGCGCTTAACCAGCCCTGATCCCGGGACGACCATTGCCAGCGATACATTTGAGGCAACATTATGACCGCGAGCAACTTGCGCTGCGGCTCTTAAATCTTCAATTCTTCCGTTTGTACAAGACCCAATAAAGACTTTGTCCACCTTGACCTCACCGATCGGTGTCCCAGACTTCAAATCCATGTACTCTAATGCTCGTACCCAACCTTCTCGGCGAGTCTCGTCAGCTTGGCCTTGCGGATCAGGAATTATTCCGTCAATCGGAATGACCATTTCAGGCGATGTACCCCAAGTGACCTGCGGTGGAATCGTCTGTCCATCAAGCCTGATTTCCTGATCAAATACCGCGTCTTTGTCCGAAACATAACCAGACCAGAGTTGTTGCGCTTCAATCCATTGCTCGCCCCTGGGGGCGTAAGTGCGATTCTCGAGATAATTAATCGTTGACTCGTCAACCGCAACAATTCCACAGCGGGCCCCCGCTTCAATCGTCATGTTACACAAAGTCATTCTGGCTTCCATGCTCAACGCACGGACCACGCTGCCTGCAAACTCAATGGCATAACCTGTGCCACCGGATGTTCCTATTTCGCCGATGATCGCAAGTATCAAATCCTTAGCACCAACTCCAGGCCGCAGTTCCCCGTCTATAGTGATCCGCATACTGCGCATTTTTCGAGACACAAGGCACTGCGTCGCCAGCACGTGCTCAACCTCGGAGGTGCCGATACCGAAAGACAGCGCACCAAAGGCGCCATGGGTGGCAGTATGGGAATCTCCGCATACTATCGTCATTCCTGGGAGTGTTGCGCCTTGTTCGGGGCCAATCACATGAACAATCCCCTGCCGTGGATCGTTCATGTCATATTCAGTAATGCCAAACTCCTTGCAGTTCTGATCAAGGGTCGTAACCTGAAGCTGTGACACCGCATCACTGATTCCCTCGGTTCGATCAGTCGTCGGTACATTGTGGTCAGCAACTGCCAGGTTGGCACCGACGCGGCGTGGCAATCGCCCAGCTTCTTTGAGGCCAGCGAAGGCTTGCGGCGATGTCACCTCATGAATCAGATGGCGGTCTATGTAGATCAGTGATGTGCCGCCATCTTCTTCACGCACAACATGGCTATCCCATAGCTTGTCGTACAGGGTTTTCCCAGACATTTTGTGTGAAACTCAATTAATGATTGTGGAATAAAATTGTAGCACATCACCGAACCCTCATAGACGGTCCCTTGCGATTACCACGCAATAATTTAGCGTAAGCTGCGAGATGTTGGTGATACAACAGACCCTTAAGAATTTATTCGATCAACACAACAATCGAGTACGAACAAATGACCAACTTTCTAACACTGTTCAAAAAATTGCAATGCAATCTTGGTGAAGCGGCACTGCCGCTTAACCCTGAAGCGCAACTTCCCCAGGAGTTGATCCTGAGTCAGGCGCTTCATCCAGACCTTTCCAACAATGCCGCCATGCTGATTTTCAAATACAACCGCTGTAGAGATCTGCTAGACCCGATTTCGCTGTATCCCACATTAGATGCATTAGGATCTTTGAAGGCTCAGGTTTTACAAAGCAGTCGTGCAGACATCGATGCCATACGATTCATCGAAGATATAGGACGCCTCGTGACGCAGTTACTATCAGATCCGGGCATGGGATCAATGGACGGAACTGAAACCCCCTGACAGAAGTCAGATTGTAATCTTCAAATGGTGGGTCAGGGCCTAAATTAGTTCAATCTGCTTTCTATTTCTCCATCGACGCGGGAATAACTGGGCCTTTAGACTCTGCTCCAAGACTGCGATGGCGCAGCAAATGATCCATCAACACTAAAGCAAGCATTGCTTCAGCTATCGGTACTGCCCGTATACCCACGCAAGGGTCGTGACGCCCGGTTGTAACGACCTCAACGGGTTCACCATGTATATCGACACTATGCCCCGGAATTTGGATACTCGATGTTGGTTTTAACGCAATTGACACCATGACGTTCTGACCGCTAGAAATACCCCCGAGAATGCCGCCGGCATTATTACTCAAGAATCCTCCCGGGCGCATCTCGTCACGGTGTTCCGAGCCATGCTGTACAACACTGTTAAATCCGGCGCCCAGTTCTACCCCTTTGACCGCATTTATAGACATCATTCCCTTGGCAACTTCCGCGTCCAGTTTGTCAAATACCGGCTCACCCAACCCGGCAGGAATATTTGTCGCCTCAACATTGACTCGCGCGCCTATAGAGTCTCCAGCTTTACGCAGCACTTGAATTAGTTTCTCAAGTTTCCCAATCTTACCGGCATCTGGAAAGAAAAACGGGTTGCGTGAAATTTCATCGAAGTCGTGCTGTTCAGCCACGATGTCTCCCATCTGCTGGAGGTAACCGATGATTTGAATTGCGCTGTGAAGATTTAGGTATTTTCGGGCAATCGCGCCTGCGGCCACACGGCACACCGTTTCGCGAGCCGACGCCCTCCCGCTGCCCCTGTAATCGCGAATTCCGTACTTTCTTAAATAAGTGTAATCCGCATGACCCGGTCTGAACTGTTCCCGAATCCGCTCATAATCTCTCGTTCGTTGATCCTCGTTTCGGATCACTATACCAATCGGTGCGCCGGTGGTAACACCGTCAAATACGCCCGACAAGATCTCAGCACGGTCAGACTCTCGCCTTTGGGTGGTATGTTTCGATTGTCCGGGCCGACGCCTATCCAGATCGTGTTGAATATCATCAGGGCTAAGCTGCAGACCCGGCGGGCACCCGTCAACGATACAACCAAGAGCCGGACCATGGCTTTCACCAAATGTCGTGACGCGAAATAACTGACCGAAACTGTTGCCTGCCATATCTTGCTCTCTTGATCAGGCCTTGGGCAACGTTACACCAGTCTGCCCCTGATATTTACCGCGGCGATCCTTGTAGGATACTTCGCAGGGTTCATCCGCCTCAAAAAATATTACCTGTGCCACCCCTTCATTTGCATAGATCTTGGCAGGCAAAGGCGTTGTGTTGGAAAATTCGAGCGTAACATAACCTTCCCATTCAGGCTCAAACGGGGTCACATTGACGATTATCCCACAGCGCGCGTAGGTCGATTTTCCAAGGCAGATCGTCAACACGTTGCGCGGTATTCTGAAATATTCGATTGTCCGGGCCAATGCGAAAGAATTTGGAGGAATAATACAGACATCGCCCTGATAATCGACAAAACTACTCTCGTCAAAATCCTTAGGGTCGACTACTGCTGAGTTGATATTCGTGAATATCTTAAACTCATCCGAACAACGAATATCATAACCATAACTGGAAGTACCGTATGAGATGATTCGATCTGCTCCCATACTTGAGATTTGGTCGGCCTCAAACGGCTCGATCATTCTGATTTCATCCGCCATTCGCCGGATCCAGCTATCAGATTTAATCGACATCGACAACTCTGAAGCCGGTTTCAATCATTTTGAATGACAATAGAAGGGAATACCTCGCTATAGTCCCGTTTCCGAGCTGACAGAACCCCAGAAGCGTTTCGCGCAATGACCCGATATGCCTGCGCTAAACCACCATCCGGGTCTGCTACCACCGTTGGTCGACCGCCGTCAGCATCTGACCTGATACGACCGTCAAGCGGAATATCGCCGAGGTGTTCAACACCATACTCAGCTGACATCCTTTTGCCGCCACCCTCTCCAAAGATGTGTTCCTCATGACCGCAGTTGCTGCAGATATGCGTACTCATATTCTCAACAATCCCAAGAACTGGAATCTCAACCTTCTCGAACATTTTCAGTGCCTTTCGCGCGTCCAGGAGCGCAATATCCTGTGGGGTGGTCACAATCACTGCGCCAGAAACCGGCACCTTCTGTGCCAGTGTCAACTGAATATCCCCGGTACCTGGAGGCAAGTCGATAATTAGATAATCAAGATCACGCCACTGGGTATCTTGCAACAGCTGTTCCAGGGCCTGAGTAACCATGGGCCCACGCCAAATCATTGGCGTATCTTCTTCAATTAAAAAACCAATCGACATAACTTGAACATGATAGCTGTTCATCGGCTCGAGGCTCTTTCCATCTTTAGACTCAGGTCGTCCAGCGACCCCTAGCATACGCGGTTGACTAGGGCCATAGATATCCGCGTCCAACACACCAACGTTCGCACCTTCCTCAGATAAAGCCAGCGCCAGGTTAGCTGAGACGGTCGATTTACCGACACCGCCTTTTCCGGATGCGACAGCGACCACATTACGCACATTCTTAAGTGGGGTAACACCTTTTTGCACTTCGTGGGACACCACCTGGGTTTTGATCCGGACATCCACCGATTGGACATTCTCCAATTTGGACACTACATCTACTACCTGCTGCTTGATATTCGGGTGCCACCCTTTAGCTGGATAGCCTAAAACCAGCTCAATCGAAACGTTTTGGTTGTCCACCACACAGTCATTTACCGACTTGCCAGTCACCAGATCGAGACCTGTATGAGGATCGACAATCTCAGACAGAGCGTCTTCAATGGTATCTTTTGCTACTGTACTCATCAGAATTTTACGGCCTCATGGAGATGGAGTTACCCTGGATTAAGCGACCAGATCAGACCAGAATCTGCTCGATTAGTTATGTATGTGAATCCTAACACAGGACCGGCAGACCATTCGTATCGGCTAAAATACATTTAATGGCTTAGACCGAGACTATTCGATTGCGCTCGCAAGCCCGCGAAAACTATTTCTCGAACATCACAAACACTGGTATTCAAGCAACCCGACATCCATGACAACGCCATCGAAAAAGATTCTAGTTACGAGCGCGCTACCGTATGCGAATGGCCCAATTCACCTCGGTCATATGCTGGAGGTGATTCAAACAGATACTTGGGTCCGCTTTCAAAAGCTCATCGGGCATGATGCGCGTTATGTTTGTGCCGATGATGCACACGGTACGCCCATCATGCTCAAAGCACGATCCGATGGAATTGAACCGGTTCAGTTGATTGAAGAGATGCTCAGTGAACATCAGCGTGATTTCGCGGGATTTGATATTCAATTTGATTTTTATCATACAACCCATTCGGAAGAAAACCGGTATTTTTCTGAAACTATTTACAGTCGCCTCAATGAGGCCGGCTACATTACTAAAAGAGTCATCCGGCAAGCCTACGATCCAGACGCCAACATGTTCTTGCCGGACCGGTTCATCCGTGGCGAATGCCCTCGCTGCGGCAGTCTGGATCAGTATGGTGACAGTTGTGAATCCTGCGGTGCGACCTACTCCCCTGGTGACCTAAAGAACCCTATCTCTGCGATCTCTGGTGCCACTCCCGTGGAACGGGAATCTGAACATCATTTTTTTCGATTGCCAGACTTCGAATCGATGCTAAAGACATGGACCGGCTCTGGACGCCTACAGCGCGAGGTCGTCAACAAGCTGGCCGAGTGGTTTGATTCCGGACTGCGGGACTGGGACATATCCCGAGATGAACCCTACTTTGGGTTCGGAATTCCTGGATACCCTGGAAAATATTTTTACGTATGGCTAGATGCACCCATTGGCTACTTGGCGAGTTTCAAGGCGCTGTGCAACAGTGAAAATCTGGATTTTGAGGCGTATTGGAAACCGGATTCTAAAACCGAGTTGTACCATTTCGTTGGCAAGGACATCCTTTATTTTCATGCCCTGTTCTGGCCTGCCGTTCTTCAAGGGGCAAATTTTCGGACACCAACTTCAGTTTTCGTTCACGGGTTTTTGACCGTCAATGGCGAAAAAATGTCCAAGTCGCGGGGCACTTTCATAAAAGCAGACACTTACCTCCGTCACCTCGATCCGGACTATCTGCGGTACTACTTCGCGGCTAAATTGAACAATCGTGTTGAGGATCTAGACCTAAGCTCGGAGGATTTTGTCCAGCGTGTCAATTCTGATCTCGTCGGTAAGGTTGTGAACATCGCTGCACGATGCGCTGGATTTATAAATAAACAATTTAGTAACGAGATCGGTGATCAGCTCGACGACCCCGATCTGTTTAAGAAAGCAGTTGATGCAGGCTCCTCAATAGCCCAGGCTTATGATAATCGTGAATTTAGCCGCGCAATACGGGAGATCATGGCCGTAGCTGATGAGGCGAATCAATACGTCAATAATCGACAACCCTGGATCGTTGCTAAACAATCCGGTTCCGATCCCGAACTTCAGGCCATCTGCTGTCAGGGCCTAAACCTTTTCCGACTTCTGATCACCTGGCTAAGTCCGGTAACTCCCTCTCTAGCGCAGCGTTCAAGCAGGTTCCTGTGCTGCGACGTCTCCGGATCTGGACAATGGTCGAACCTGTCTCAGCCGTTGCTGAACCAGCGAATCTCAGAATACCAGCACCTGTTAACGAGAATTAACCTCAAGGATGTAGAACAGATGATTGCCGACTCTTTAGAACCCGAATCACCCGCAACTAAATCTCACCTCTCAGAGGATCCCATCCGGCCTGAAATCACCATTGATGATTTCTCGAAGATTGACTTACGCGTCGCTAAAGTTGTCGACGCACAGTCCGTCGAAGGTGCTGACAAACTAATCGAGTTGCAGCTAGACCTTGATGGTGAATCTCGCACAGTATTTGCTGGCATCAAAAACGCCTACAATCCCCAAACACTGATTGGATGCCACGTGGTGGTGGTCGCCAACCTCGCCTCCAGAAATATGCGTTTTGGCACCTCTGAAGGCATGATTCTGGCGGCTTCCGGTATAGATGATGCATCTGGCATTTTTGTGATACAGCCTGATAGTGGTGCAGAACCTGGAATGGGTGTGCGGTGATTGCCCGGTGACTACTTAATGCGACAAGGAATCTAACCTTCAATGAGTGGTGCGGTCGATCCCCACACAATTGATCAGTGGCTGCCCCAGACACAGTGCCAGCGCTGCGGGTACCCGGGCTGCTGGGAGTATGCGCTCGCTATCAGTGCTGATTCCGCTCCAATAAACCGTTGCCCGCCGGGCGGCGATATCACGCTTCGTGCTCTGGCTGAGATCACAGGCAACCCGCTGGTGCCACTGGACCGCGATTGCGGCACAACGGGGCCTTTAGCCTGTGCTGTCATCAACGAGGCACTGTGTATCGGCTGCACACTTTGCATACAGGCGTGCCCCGTCGACGCTATCGCTGGCGCTTCAAAGCTAATGCACACCGTAATTGGTCATGAATGTACAGGATGTGAACTGTGCATTGTGCCCTGCCCAATGGACTGTATTCAGATGAATTCACTAACTGGCATGCCCTTGGATGATGAACATCCGAGTCCATGGCCTGAGTATTCGAGCGGCATGGTGGTCCAGGCCCGCAGGCGGGTCGAGATGAAACGCTCGAGGTCACAACTGTCAGCAGAGTCTCTTTGCAGTAATGCAGCATCGAAACACTCCGACATGCGAGAAAATATTCTCAGCAGCGTAAAGCGTACCCGTGCCCGTAGAAAAAGCCTGCATTTAAATGAAGACTCAAAACAGTAGTTCACATGAATCCTGTCAAAAGAAAATCAATCTTCAAAATTCTGGCTCGTGCCCATGGAAAGCCTTCTACCGAACTTAACTTCAGATCCAACTTCGAGTTGCTTGTCGCAGTAATCCTCTCTGCCCAGGCTACTGATATTTCAGTTAACAAGGCCACCGAAAAACTGTATTGCAAAGCTAATACACCACAGGCAATCCTGAACCTGGGGCTAACCAGCCTTAAGCGCCACATTCGAACAATCGGCCTGTATAACACAAAAGCACAGAACATCATCAAAACCTGTCGCATGCTGATCGATCTCCACAATGGACAGGTGCCTTCCGACAGAGAAGCACTGGAAGCTCTTCCTGGCGTCGGCCGCAAAACCGCAAATGTCGTCCTGAATACCGCATTTGGAGAACCCACCATTGCTGTGGACACGCACATTTTTCGAGTTTCCAACCGAACCGGGCTTGGCCCCGGGAAAACAGTGCTGAAGGTCGAGCAAAAGCTGCTTAAATTTACGCCTGAACGCTACCTTAAGGACGCCCATCACTTGTTGATTTTGCATGGCCGTTATACCTGCACAGCACGAAAACCAAGATGCCCTGCCTGCGTGATTAGAGAATTTTGTGACTATCGGCCCAAAACGTCCGAACCAGAATGAGTTGATCAAACAAAGGATTCAAGCTCTATTTGTAGTTGTGAATTCTTATAATGGCGCACGCCGTTGGCGCAACGCCTCGAACAGCGCGATACCCGTTGCAACCGATACATTAAGACTATGGATTCCGCCTACTGCAGGTATGCGTACAACCTGATCACATTGTTTTCGCGTCAGTCTACGCATTCCTTTATCTTCCGCACCCAAGACCAACGCCACAGGCCGGACTAGATCCGTACTATAGATATCGTTTTCGGCTCGCTCATCAGTGCCCACAATCCACAGACCACTATTTTTCAAGGTGGTCATGACACGATTCCAGTTGCTCTCTTCAAACACTGACAAATGACTGATACCCCCGGCAGCCACACGCATTACCGTGGCGGTGATGTGACAGCCTTTCTTGCGCGGGAGAATAACGCCATCGACTCCGGCAGCAGCTGCGGTGCGAAGACAAGCGCCAAGATTCTGAGGATCTTGAACGCTATCAAGCACCAGTAACAGTGGCACCCGTTCAAGCTGAATTAGATATTCCTCAAGCGGCAAGGGGGGTTTTGCCAAGTCAGTTGTGTGAATAATTATCACTCCTTGATGCCTGACCCCAGCAGACACTTTATCGAGTTCCTTTTTGCCGGTTGCCCTGATTTGAACCTGTGAACGACGGGCTTGTTCAGTGAGCTCTTTCAGTCGAAGATCATTGCGCTCAACGTCGTATAACAATACCTCGACGGTCTCAGGGTGGTTTAGGGCGTTCTGAACCGCGTGAAACCCGCATGACGTGGAGACTGTCATATTCATAGCGATGGCGACTGTTTTCTGATCATTCAACACCCATTATGAGATCGATGATCTTCGTGTGGTCAAGGTTCAAACCACCCTGTTGGATACACGACACCCTACCGAGGACTGTTTGGCGCGCGCAACCCGTCAATACAACCTTCCCTACCGATCCCGAGCGACTATTTCCCACGGTGAGTCTTTTTATTGCGACGGTAAATTCTTACTCTAGGTGTAGATTGGTTATTCACTATGCTGGAAAAGCTAATTTTTCCCTCTTCTGGAGATGTTCCTGTCAGTGTGACGTCAAGAACATCCCCCAATCGCAAATTTCTTCCAGTGTGCTTGCCCAGAAGTTCCATCGCCTGTGGATTAAACTCGTAATAGTCCCCACCAAGCCGGGACACATGGACCAATCCATCTATTGGCGGGTCGAGCAACTGCACAAACACTCCAAACTCAGTGACTCCACTGATGGATCCCTTAAACAACTGTCCGATTTTATCCGACATAAATTGCGCTTTATAACAGGAGCTGACCGTTCGTTCTGCACTCTCCGAACGACGCTCAGCCATCGAGCAGTACAGACCGACGTTCGAAAGCTCGTCATTCGTAGTGTTTACGTGTATTGAACGATCGTACCCCAATATATTTTTTATCAGCCGATGCACAACCAGATCGGGATAGCGACGTATTGGTGAGGTAAAGTGGGTATAGCAATCAAACCCCAAAGCGAAATGGGGCGCTACCGTGGAGTTATAGCGCGCCTGCTTAAGCGTCCGTAACACTAACCCTTCCACCCATTGTCCTCGTCCCAGTGTCTCTCGAGCCGAATTGAGGGTCTTGTTAAAATCTAGAATTTTCGGTGCCTGACCGCCAGCCAATGTAAGACCAAATCGCTGCAAGACTTGGCGCAGATCGATAAGATCTTGAGAAGATGGCGCATCGTGAACTCGATAGATAGCCCTGTTCAGGGTCTTCTCAAGAGTCTGCGCTGCGCAAAGATTGGCAGAGAGCATGCATTCCTCAACAAGCCTAGTCGCACTATTACTTTCGCGGTGACCAATAGTCTCCACCACACCGTCTTTCCCTAGGGTGATTGCTGTCTCGGGAAAGCTAATATCTATCCTGCCTGTGCCAATACATCGATCTTGTCTTGCCAGAGCAACCTGCGACGCCACATCCAGGCTCTCACATACAGCTTTGCCCCAAGCCCGAATAAATTGATCTTCCTTTTTTTGGAGGTACTGGTCTACTTCAGTGTATGTCAGCCTACATCTTGATCGGATCCAAGCCTGATCAAAAGTCCACTCCAGAATCTCACCAGAAGAGTTAATCTTAATACTGCAAATTATGGCAAGTCGTTCTTCGTCAGGGCGTAAAGAACAAAGATCGTTTGAGAGAACCTCTGGCAGCATGGGAATAACACGATCGACAAAATAAGTTGAGTTCCCGCGAGATCTAGCCGCCTTGTCGAGCTCCGTTCCAGATTGCACATAGTGACTCACATCCGCAATAGCAATCTGCAACAACCAGCCATCATCGGAGTTACAAGCGCAGATGGCATCGTCGTAATCACGTGCGTCATCTCCATCTATTGTCACAAAAGGCAGATCGGTAAAGTCCAGACACCGTACTTGAAACTGCTCTCTCGTGAGTCGTGGGAGTTCTTTTGTTTCGGCTATAACCTCCGGAGACCACTGTGCTGCGAGGTCATGCGCCTGAATGACCCTATCGGTGTACGAACTATACTTTTTTGCATCCAATGTTTGTCTCGGTTGCCGGCCCATTCCTCGCACTCTGCTACTCAACATCTTAAGGTATGCGACCGATCGTGATCGTATGATTTAGCAGTAGCCACTGCCGTACTTGCCTTGCACCGGCTTGCCGTGAATAATTTTTCCTAAAAGATTCTGAACACAAACAACTTCCTGGATGTTCGATTGACAACCTACTGGACAGGCGGTAATGTTCGCGCCCGCAGCGTGCCGTCGGGCTCACAATACAGAGGGCCTGATCCTGCTATTGACCAAAGGATCCTTTGCCGAGGTGGCGGAACTGGTAGACGCGCCAGCTTCAGGTGCTGGTGGGGGTAACCTCGTGCCGGTTCGAGTCCGGCCCTCGGTACCATTTCTGTGCAACCCTGGCAGGACCCGGCTCAAGAGTACGGACTATTCCGTACAATCGTGTTTACCCTATCCGGACCGGTAGAAACGAGATCTACCGAACAACCCGTTAAATTTTCGAGCCTATCGATATAATCTTTTGCTGCTTGGGGCAAATCGGTATATGTCTTGATACCAGCTGTCGCAGCCTGCCAGCCCGGCAGCACTTCATAGATCGGACGACATGTAGATAGCCTGGCTATGTCTGGGAAACCCTCGACATACGTACCGTCCACTTCATACCCCGTACAGATTTTGACTTCGTCAAGTCCGTCCAGAACATCCAATTTAGTTAGGCATAAAGAGGACACTCCATTGACTAAACATGCACGTTGCACCATCACAGCGTCAAACCACCCACAGCGGCGAGGCCTTCCTGTGGTAGAGCCAAATTCCTGTCCTCTTGAAGCAAGTTTTGCCCCTGTCTCGTCGAACAGTTCAGTTGGGAAAGGGCCGCTACCGACTCGAGTCGTATAGGCTTTAGCGATCCCAAGGATACCGTCAATAAGCATTGGCCCTATACCGCTACCGGTCGACGCGGCACCCGCTGTCGTGTTTGACGACGTCACATACGGATAGGTGCCGTGGTCTATATCCAACATCGTTCCTTGGGCTCCTTCAAACAGGATTGAGTCGCCTTGAGCAATACAGTCTGTCAGCTCAACAGTGACGTCACCAATCATGGGCGCGAGTTGCTCGCCAAAAGTTAACGATTCTCTAACCAAATTATCTGCATCGATGGTATCACTGTGGTAAAAATGTTTAAGAACGAAGTTGTGGTAGTCGAGCACTTCCTCGATCCGAGATCTACAAACATCTTCATTCAGAAGATCACTAAACCTGATTCCGCGACGCGCTGCTTTATCTTCATAGGCTGGACCAATACCGCGGCCCGTAGTGCCAATTGCTTTCTTTCCTTTTGCACTTTCTCGCAGTTTATCGAGCAAAGTGTGGTAGGGCATTATGACCGGGCAGGTATGACTGATACGCAGTCTGCGTTCAATATTTGTGACACTGCCTTGCAACGCCTCAATCTCCTGGATCAGTGCCGCGGGTGACAACACCACGCCACTCCCAATAAAACATTTGACATTGGAATGAAGAATTCCAGAAGGAATCAGATGCAGAATTGTCTTTCGGCCATCAACAACCAGAGTGTGGCCAGCATTGTGACCGCCCTGAAAGCGTACGACGGCACCTACGTGACGTGTCAGCAGGTCGACTATCTTACCCTTACCCTCATCACCCCACTGGATACCCAGGACGACAATATTTTTAGCCATAAGGTCGCTGGATCAATTATAAATCTCTACGCCCGTCAAAGGCCCATTCTCTAAATCGGTTTATCAGTGGACCACAGAAAGCAACAGCAGCCCGGCCAGCATACAAGCACCACCAGCAAAGCGTAACCGCGAGTCTTGTATGTTGCTGATAACCTCAACCAGTCTTCTATATCGTCCCGGGCTTGCGAATGGAATCAACCCTTCGATCACCAGGACGAGTGAAAGCCCGACCAACAACTCTTGCCAGTTCATCGGTCGCGCGGATTAATCGACTAAATCAGGCTTCGCTGTATTGAAATATCGAAAAAACTCCGAAGTCGGTTCGATAACGAGAAGATTATCCGGCGAACTGAACGTTCTTGTATAGGCGTTAAGACTACGGTACATCCGATAAAATTCTCGATCCTGACTGAATGCCTCTGCATAAATGAAGGTTGCCGCAGCATCGCCGTCCCCTCTTAATTCTTCAGAGGTTTTATTTGCATTCGCAAGAATAATCGTGCGCTCCCGATCTGAATTCGCCCGAATCTTTTCAGCGACCTCAGCTCCTCGGGCGCGCAAATCTTTGGCCACCCTGGATCGCTCTGCCTCCATTCTCTGATAGACCCTTTCGCTTATATCTGGGTCAAGGTCAACTCGCTTAAGCCGCACATCGATGACCTCGATGCCCAGTGAACTTATTTCGTCATCAATATTCGTGCGGACAATTGTCATTATCTCGACCCGATCACCCGATATCACCTGCTGCACAGTACGGTTACCGAATTCACGACGCAGCGCATCGTTAACTCTCTGGGACAAGCGGTTTCTCGCGTTGCTCGCGAGTCCACCTAACTTTGTGTAGTAATCGCGCGCATCACGCACCCGCCATTTCACAAACGAATCCACAACGAGATTCTTTTTCTCCCTTGTCAGATACAACTGGGGAGCAGCATCCATCGTCTGGATCCGAGCGTCAAAAAACTTAACGTTATTGATGACCGGTACTTTGAAATACAAACCGGCCTCCTCACTGGAGGCTACGATTTCACCAAACTGAAACACGATCGCTTTTTCTCTCTCGTCAACTATATAAAACGCCGAAGAACCCAGCGCACCAAGTATTACGATCAGAATTACAATAATTAATCCCTTCCCTCTCATTCGGATACCCTCCCTGTTCGACTGCTGCGCCCGCTACGGGAGGTGCCGGTCTCGGCCAGAGAGTTCGCTATGCCTCCAGCATTATCAAAACGGGTGGGGTCGGTTCTCCCTGCTGAATCGTTGCGTTGGCGAATCAACTGATCCAGGGGCAGGTACATGACGTTATTACCACCTGCAGCCTGGTCGATCATTAGCTTTGTTGACCGACTCAGCACCTGCTCCATCGCATCGATGTAAAGCCTGTCACGGGTTACGCCCGGCGCTTTATGATATTCATCCAAGACTTGAGTAAACCGTGATGCTTCACCCTCTGCTGCGGCAACTACACTGGCTCGGTAGGCCTCGGCCTCCTGCAGTATCCGGGCTGCTTTACCGCGAGCTCTGGGAATAATGTCATTAGCATAAGCCTCCGCTTCATTCTTGAATTTTACTTCGTCTTCGCGGGCCTTTACGGCATCATCAAAAGCTCCTTTCACCTCAGCAGGCGGTTGAGCGTTCTGCATCTCGACTGCTTTCACATTGATGCCGGTCTTATACCGATCCAGAATGTTCTGCAGCAACAGGCTGGTGTCCTGCGCAATCACAGCCCGACCACCGGTGATAGCAAAATCCATAGTGTTTCGTCCCACGATCTCTCGGACCGAACTCTCAGTGGCCTGCCTCACAACCTGATCTGGATCCTCGCTGATGTTAAACAGGAGATCCCGTGGATCCTTAACGTCGTACTGAACAGCAAACTGAATGTCGATAATATTTTCGTCTTTAGTGAGCATCAGCGCCTCTTGAGGAACTGTCGCGAATTGATTTGATCGAGTATTAGTACGATAGCCCACTTCAACCGTTCTGATCTGTTGCACATTGACGATTTCAACCGACTCTACCGGATAGGGTGCGTGCCATCTCAGCCCCGCTTCAGTTACTTCTTTATAGTGTCCAAATCGAAGTTCTACACCTTGTTCACCTTGTTCGACCACGTAAAATCCCGACGCCACCCACAATAATCCGAGGACCAGGACAATGAAGATCGATGATTTGCCGCCAAATCTGGGCATTCCACCGCGACTGCCTCCCCCTGCGGACTTACGTCCACCACCGCCAAAAATGCCGCTGAATTTCTTTTGTAGATCCTTGATCAGATCATCAAGGTCAGGCGGACCGTTCTGTCCGTTTCCCTGACCCCATGGGTCACGGTTATCAGAACCCGGTTCATTCCACGCCATCTTTGTTTCCCCTCACAATAATTAGTCTGTATCACAAAAAATACATTTTACCACGAACAACGTATCTGGACCGGGCAATTGCCCAGTCACATCATGACGTTCAGTCGTGTCGAGTCCTCTCCGACTGATTGCCACCATCCGGTCTGGAACTGTTCCTGGGATTCTAGACGACCCACGGCAACGGCATCCACCAGCAACTCCAACCACCAATTGCCTTCGACGTCTACTTTTTCATCTACAACTTCAGCGATTCGATAGACCGTTGCTCGTAAACGTGGCCTGTCGGAAGGAATTTTTAACATCCGACGTTCTCTATCCGAGCCCAGCAGAGCACCCACAGTTCCAACAAGCTCCTCGAGCCCCTTGCCCGTAGATGCTGATATTCGCAACCCTCGATTGTGGCTGCCATTCACGAACGATTTGGAACTAGAATCCTCGATAAGATCGGCCTTGTTGTAGACTCGCAGGCGGGGAATTTCGCCCGCTCCAATGTCATCCAGGACACGCTCAACCTGTTCGACTCGTTCCGTAATCTCTGGGTCTAACAGATCAATGACGTGTAGCAACAGTTTCGATGCACCGACCTCCTCTAGTGTCGAGTGAAAGGCATCCACCAGCTCATGTGGAAGTTTGGATATAAAGCCCACCGTATCAGAGACAATGACCGGTCCATAACCGCTGATATCCAGCCGCCTCATCATAGGGTCGAGTGTCGCAAACAACTGGTCGACGACGAGACCGCCCGCGCCACAGAGCGCATTAAACAGGGTCGTTTTTCCTGCATTGGTGTAACCGACAATTGCGACGGTAGGGATAGGGACACGATCCCTCTGATTTCGTCTCAAGGCTCTTTGTAGCCTAACTTTGTCCAACTTGCGACCTAACGTTCTGATTCGCCGACCAATCAGTCGCCGATCCGTCTCTAGTTGCGTCTCACCTGGGCCACGGAGGCCCAATCCACCGCGTTGTCTTTCAAGGTGCGTCCAACCCCTAACCAAACGGGTAGCGAGATGGTTGAGCTGAGCCAGCTCCACCTGAAGTTTGCCCTCACTGGTGCGAGCTCTTAGCGCAAATATATCGAGTATCAGCCGTGTTCTATCGATCACCCGACAGTGGAACGCCTGTTCCAGGTTGCGCTCCTGTACAGGAGTTGCGCTATGGTCGAGTATGACAACATCCACCACCAACTTATCAACCAGTTCGGTGATCTCAAGAACCTTCCCTGAGCCCAAGAAGGTGGCTGGATGGGGTATCTTTCGAACCGCGCTGATGTGAGCAACAACTTGCGAACCAGCAGCAATCGCAAGCCCTTCAATTTCGGAAAAATCCTCGGATGTAGCTGAACGGAAAGCCTGCTGCCGCACCAACAAAACACGTTCGGCTTTAATCCAGTCGGAATCACAACCTGACGCCACATGAACCGAGTGGTTTTTTGATCGATTCACGCTCAGGTTAAACCAACCTTCAGGCGGTGACGCTGTCGGCAATACTGCGAGACCCAGTACCTGAAACAATCAAACTTGGTTTTGTCCTATGTCGTCTTGATCTATATCATCTTCGTTAAGGTAACCGGGAGTGTCATAGGGTATCCGGACAGCGCGCGAAGGTACGATAGTCGAGATTGCATGCTTATAGATCATCTGACTTACTGTATTTCGTAACAACACAACAAACGGATCAAATGATTCAACCTGGCCTTGAAGCTTTATGCCATTAACTAGATATATGGATACAGGTATTCTTTCTTTTCTGAGTATATTGAGAAAGGGATCTTGTAAGGCTGCCCCTTTTTGTTGCGCCATTTAGGTATCTCCTGTTTCAAGTTAACTATAAACACCTATATTCGTACCGTTTTCGGACAAGCCAGCACCTGTCTTTCCGCGGTATGGTTCAGACATGATGCACACTGTCAGGATCGGCACGAACGCTAATTGAATTCATGTAATTCAGTTAGTTATCTAAACCCATCTTGAACAAACTTGCCATCAGTATAGTCCTCCCCTAACTCAAATGTAGGGATGAAATTTACAAATTTCAACTCACATAGAGCACGCTACCCCAAACCACCACGGTTAAAGCATATTCAATGTTCGTAATTTACTTGTTCTAAATAGCGAGTAACACTGCTGTTCACCTCTGGATCCGCAGCATCCAGCCATATACCGCCTGCAGTATTACGACTCCAGGTCAATTGCCGCTTAGCCAGCTGGCGACTTGCCGACAGTGCTCTTTCCCGCATAGTACCTAAATCAACCTCACCCCTGAGGTACTCGAGAACCTGTCTATAGCCGACACTCTTCATCGCTGGCAACTCTGCGGTGACTCCGGGGATAGCCATTAAACTCTCAACCTCTTCGATCAATCCAGCCTCGAGCATCTCGTCGAATCGGCAAACGATACGCTTATGCAACACTGTCCGGTCACTGTACGCCAGGACAAATCTACTTACCAAAATATTCTGCGGTAGAAAACGTAATTTTTTGCCCCAACCTGAAACATCGCCTTTGTTGAGAATATAGATCTCCAAGGCTCTTTGAATGCGCTGCGGATCATTTCGATTAATCCTTTCAGCGCTGACTGGATCGAGGGCAGACAGCTTCTCGTGCATCCGCGGCCAACCCAATAACTGACCTTGCTGACTCAACTCATACCTTAACTGCTGGTCTGCAGGCGGCACTTCACCTAACCCATGAAGTAAAACAGAAATATAGAACATGGTCCCACCTACCAACACTGGAACGACTCCAGACTCAAACGACTCGTTAATGGCTTGTGTAGCTGCCGAACAAAAATCAACAACAGAAAACACATCAGCTATGTCACGCACGTCCACCAGATCGTGTGGAAATTCATCAAGCAAAGCGCGGCTCGGTTTGGCCGTACCCAAATCCAAACCACGATAGACCTGTCCTGAATCTACGCTGATCAGTCGAACCGGAAACTGTTTCGCAACTTCCACTGCCAATGCAGTTTTACCGACAGCCGTAGGTCCAGTGATCACTACAATTCGACGCATTATCTCGACCGGCATCACAAACTGTCAGACGCATCTGGTCGCTCATGCGTCAGACCTACTCCAGTTTTCAACGACCCCGGTGAAACCATCGGTCAATTTCTACCATATCGATCTGTTTCCAGGTAGGACGGCCATGGTTACACAAACCCGAACGGTCGGTTTTCTCCATCTGACGGAGCAAACTGTTCATTTCAGGTAATGTCAGCTGTCGATTCTCCCTGATAGACCCATGGCAAGCCATGGTGGAAAGAATGCCGTCGATAGTACCCACAATACGGTCCGAATAACCCTGCTCGATCAGATCTGCGAGTGAATCTTTGACTAATCCAGCAACGTCACGCGAACGCAGCATCTCGGGCACGGCACGTATCGCTATAGCCTGAACACTCGAGCGTGACACCTCAAACCCCAGTTGTTCAAATAATGCTTGGTTATCTTCCAGGCAGTCAGCCTCTTCTACTGAGACACCAGCCACTACGGGCACCAGTAAGGGCTGAGAGTTTTTGACTTGCTCATTCAGTAGAATTTTCAGTTGCTCGTAAGTAACACGCTCATGAGCAGCGTGCATATCGATCAGTATTAAACCTTCTATATTTTCCGCAAGGATATAGGCACCTTTTAGCTGGGCCAGCGCATAACCCAACGGTGGCACATCACTCGTTTTAGCGTCAGGCTCAATGTGTTCTTTCACAGCGGTTTGCGCATCTATGTAATCATTGTCTGAGGTACCAATAAACTGTTTTTTAACGTCACTGGGTTCAAATCCAAGTCCGCTTTGAAACGACTTAGATGGTTCTATGCCATGTGGGTTGTAAGAATTCCCGGGCCATTCTGATGCATTGGTTGCAAAGTCTGAACCGGCACGTGTACGAGCAGTCGCCTGCGCTACTTCCCGATAGATAAAATCGTGTATTGAACGAGCATCCTCAAATCGCACCTCGTTTTTAGTCGGATGTACGTTCACATCTATCGTCAACGGATCAATCTTCAAATCCAACACATAAGCCGGGTAGCGACCACGATAAAGCACGTCCGCATAGGCGCGACGCACAGCGTGCGACAGCGAGGCATCCTTTATCACGCGTCCATTAACAAAAAGATATTGGCGGTCCGCCTGACTTCGAGAATAAGCTGGTAATCCTATCCAGCCGGTCAAGGATATGTTGCTGGCGCCGCCCGTTATCTGCTTAGAGTTTTCGGTAAATTCATGCCCCAGTATTTTTTCGATCCGATGAGATCCCAAAGCGGACCCCTCTCCTGGCAACTGCCAGTACAGTTTCTTGTCAATTGACAGGCTAAAAGATACACCGGGAGATGCCAGCGCCAGGCACTTGAAAATGCGTTCAATATTCGACCGTTCTGTTTTTTCGGTTCGAAGGAATTTACGGCGAGCAGGTGTGTTGAAAAACAGATCCTCTACCACAACGACCGTGCCTTTAACGCACGAGGTCGGCATCGGTGCAGAAAAGGCACCACCCTCACCATTAACCCCCCAACCTGAATCTGCCTCAGCAACGCGACTCTTAATCCCAAGGCGTGACACAGATGCGACACTCGGTAACGCTTCGCCTCTAAATCCAAGCGTCTGAATTCCCGATAAGTCCTTCAAATCGGATAATTTACTGGTAGCGTGACGCTCGGTCGCCAGGATTAAGTCGCTCTTCGCGATCCCATGACCATTATCATCAACCCGAATGAGCTTGACGCCACCGCGTTCCACCCAGACATGAACCTCAGTGGCCCCTGCGTCAACGCTGTTTTCAATAAGCTCCTTCACAACCGAAGCAGGCCGCTCCACAACTTCACCGGCTGCAATTTGATTTATCAGTGTATTCGCTAACCGATGTATCCGCGCAGTCTGCGGTTCTGTATCACTGTCCATGGATTCTCATATCTCCGGGATAACGAGTTTTTGTCCAATCAACAACGTGTCGACCTTCAACTTGTTGGCCCTCCTAATTGCCGAAATCGTTGTTCCAAACCGAGCCGCCAGTAATGATAATGATTCCGCCTTGCGAACGACATACATTCCTTTGGAGTCTTGGTTTGCACGGCACTGGGATTTTTCCGTGCAGTAACGAACAATGGCACGAAACATTGAACCCGCGATCCTCTCGTGATGCAGCGCTGTTTGTAAAGCGCGTTCTTCTTTTTTGTTGGAAATGAACCCGACCTCAACAAGTACCGCCGGAATCTCTATGGCTTTAAGCACAACAAACCCCGCTTTCTGAACCTGCTTGGTATGAAGAAAGCCAACTTTACCCAGCTCGTACAGGATATTTTTGGCAAGCGCCTTACTCTCCTTTATTTTCCAGTCGACCTCCATATCGAGCATTGTTTCCCGAACGCTGTGTTCCTGCTTTCCCAACTTAACACCACCTATCAGGTCCGAGGCATTTTCCCTCTTTGCGAGTTCGCGACCTATTTCACTACTGGCTCCCTTAGAAGACAAGATGTAAACCGAAGCACCATGTGCACTTTTCCGGCGAGCAGAATCCGCGTGCACTGAAATGAATACATCTGCTTGATGTTCTGCAGCAATCCTAATTCTGTTACGTAAGCTGACATAGTAGTCACCTTTACGTGTTAGTTGAGCCGCCACGCCGGGCCGAAGGTTCAACATCCATTGAAGCCGTTTTGCGATCGCTAGAACAACTTTCTTTTCTTGGGTGCCACGACGGCCCAAAGCACCAGGGTCATCGCCCCCATGACCAGGATCGATCACGACAACATAGTCTTTCTCTGTTGGACTATCGACAGGATTATTGTTCCCCCGAAGGGAGCTATCGGCTGGTTTGACGTCGACCACCAAGCGGTGACCATAGACTGCACCAGCGGGAAGCAGAAAACTGTCATGGTGGAGCTGTGCCTTAAGATCAAGTACATAACGCAGTACGCCATTGTCCGGGTTCCCTGAGCGCAAAGCCAGAAGCCAAGGGCCCAAGGTCTGATCACCGGGAGACACCACGCTGGACTCCGTGTTCTTGAGATCTATCACGATTCGTTGCGGATCTGCCAATGCAAACACGCTGTATACGACGGGTCCGGAGAGATCAAAGACCAAACGGGTTTTAAGTGGTGAATGCCAGATTCTTATACTTAAAACGTCGACACCAGCTAACACAGGGGTCGTTAATTGAAATAGTAAAAGCCCGAGAAGAAGCTGCTTCATTTTAGCCAATCCGCGCGATCGGTTAGCCGTTCTGTGGCTATCAAAACAGCTGAGCGCCCGTTTCCCTCATAGGCCAGGTTAACGGTCAAATCGGGATCTGGCAGCATACCTGGCGCTCGATCGGGCCACTCAATCAAGCAAATCCAGTCTCCATCTAGGTAATCCCGCAGACCAATCCCCTCCATCTCCGTATCAGATTCAATTCGATAAAGGTCCAGATGAGCCACCAACACATCATCCAGGTGATAGGTCTCAATCAGGGTAAACGTTGGGCTGGTTACTGAATCAGCACTACCCCTCTGTTGAATTATTGCCCTGGCAAAAGTTGTTTTACCGGTACCCAGTTCCCCGCATAAATACACGACATCACCTGGCACAAGGATCACCGCAATCTCAGCGGCAAAAGCCGTTAACTGTGCTTCGCTTGTAAATATCTGTTTTAAATTCATCCAGAATATGGGTCATTTACCAAACGTCTTAGATAACTGCACAGGTCTGACGCAAGCAGGCCACGTTCACCACCGTCTGCCGCAGCAAGATCCGCGGCCCTAGAGTGCAGCCAGACACCAACCATCGCGGCATCTCCCGGAACTAAACCTTGACACAACAAGGCACCAATAACCCCGGATAAGACATCACCCATCCCTGCTGTCGCCATTCCTGGGTTGCCTTCTTTGCAAAGCCAAAGATGACCTCCTTCAGTGGCTACGAGTGTACCCGCCCCCTTAAGCACACAAATGCCGCCATATTGAGACTGAATCTTCGCAGCAGAAACGAACCGCTGGCTCTGGATAGCGTCAACATCCGCATTGAGAAGGCGGCTAGCTTCGCCCGGATGTGGCGTGAGAATCATCTGTCCAGTTTGTCGAGGCCCCTGCGCAAGCAGGTTGAGCGCATCGGCATCAACTACGCCAGGTAAACCGGATGCCAATACACCAGTAAGCATCTGAACCCCCCATTCACTCTGCCCCAATCCAGGCCCCACGACCACCGCGGTCTTACCTGCAAGCACTGTTTCAAGCGACACCTGATCCTCCACGGGATGGCACATCAATTCAGGCTGACTCCGGCTGATTGTATCCATCTGTGAACGCCGAGTTGCTATGGTAACCAGCCCAGCGCCGGTTCTCAGAGCTGCTGTACCGGCAAGTTGCACAGCACCGGCCATCGACACTTCACCCCCAATGACCAGAAGATGGCCTGCCTCACCCTTGTGTAGGGTACGCCGGCGAGCGGGAAGTCGTTCCTGAACGATCCGGGCCGAAACACAGCAAGCCATTGGCTCGACGCCGGCCAATATAGCCGCCGGCACTTCCAGGCATTCAACCACGATATCGCCTGTAAAGTCTGGTCCACGTCCTGTAAGTAGCCCTCCTTTGAGACAGATAAAAGTCACGGTAACGGTTGCCTGCACAACAGCACCACCGGCCCACCCAGTGTCCATATCTAGTCCTGACGGGGTATCCAGTGCCAACACAGGTCTACCAGCGCCATTGATCGCGTCTATCGCACTCTTAACAACATCACTTGGAGGACGACTGAGTCCCGTCCCCAGTACCGCATCAACTACAAGTTCAGCTTCCCCAACAGTTTCAATATTTAGTGGTTCTACAGAAATTTCCTGTAGATTAAGTTGATCGAGCGCCCGCTGCGCGTCGTCTGTTTTAGGTGATACGACCTGAGAGACTCTGACTTTGATACCGGCCTGATGGGCTAACCTAGCCACGATGTAGCCATCACCACCATTATTGCCCGGCCCACAGACCACGTTCAGTGTTGAAATTCCCGGCCATCTCCGACAAATCACACCGTAGGCAGCAGCGCCAGCACGCTCCATCAGTTCACCCTCGGCCAATTGCAGTGAATTAATCGCATCACGTTCGACGAGTCGAGAACCCCCAGAACTGTAGAGATGTTCGAAGTTTCCTTCCATAGCGTTATGATATCGCGTTGATGACATCTAGGACATTCTCAAGCGAGGAACTGACCTCCCTTAAAGCGCAGATGAAGCTTTGGGCCAGGGAACTCGGGTTCAGCATGATCGGTGTCGCAGATACTGATCTCTCTCAGGCGGAAACCCGTCTTATAGAGTGGCTCGCAGACGGCCGCCATGGCGACATGCACTACATGGCCAAACATGGTGACCGGCGGACAAAACCAGCAGCCATTCAACCCGGCACCGTCAGAGTGGTCAGTGTACGCATGGACTATCTTCCTGATTCCGCAACTCCTCCAACAACAATTCTACAGGACAGCACTAAAGGGTATGTTTCCCGCTATGCCCTGGGACGAGATTATCATCGATTGATCCGACGGAGACTTCAGAAGCTCGCTGACTGGATGAGTGAAGCAGTCGGCCCCTTTCGCTATAGAGCCTTCGTAGACAGCGGTCCCGTTATGGAAAAACCTCTTGCCGTCAAGGCTGGACTTGGATGGTTGGGCAAACACACAAACCTGATCGACAAAGAGTCGGGTTCGTTCTTTTTTTTGGGAGAACTTTACACGGATCTTCCTTTGCCGTTAGACAAGGAACAAACCGATCACTGCGGCGACTGCAACCGTTGCATGACAGCGTGCCCAACCGGTGCGATCGATAGAGCTTATCAACTGGATGCCCGCCGGTGTATAGCCTACCTGACAATTGAACTCAAGGGATCGATTCCTGAGGATCTTAGACCGCTAATTGGCAACCGAATATTTGGGTGTGACGATTGTCAGTTGGTCTGCCCTTGGATCAGGTTCTCTAAATCGGTACCCACTCAAGACTTCCAACCTCGCCATTCACTCGACAATGCCACACTTACCAGTCTTTTCAGTTGGTCCGAATCTGAATTCAATACCCGGCTTGAAGGAAGCCCGATAAGACGAATTGGCTACCAATGCTGGCTACGTAACATAGCTGTTGCCCTGGGTAACAGTAGAAGGACGACTGAAGTATTGGCCGTTCTGGAAGGGAAAAAAGCAGTAGCTACACCAATGGTACGTGAGCATATCGAATGGGCAATAGCACGACTTAATGATCACTCTGCCGAGGCAGATTGATAGATCAGACTTTGAACACCGTGCTGCGGTAATACTGGAGCTCTTCTATGGATTCACGGATATCATCGAGCGCTCGGTGGGCTGCTTTTTTCTCAAACCCCGCGACGATCTCAGGACTCCAGCGAGCCACCAGCTCCTTAATTGTACTAACGTCCACATTCCGATAATGGAGATAGGCGCTGAGCTTAGGCATATAACGATATAAAAATCGCCGATCCTGGCAAATACTGTTACCGCACAAGGGCGAGCGTCCCTCAATGATATAGCGCTCGACAAATTCTAGTGTGGCCTGTTCGGCCTCGGCGGTACTAACATCAGAACTTTGGACTCGCGCCACCAGCCCACTGCCTTTATGGACTCGCTGGTTCCATTCATCCATTAGGTCTAACACGGATTCAGGTTGTTTGACTGCGAGAACAGGACCCTCTTCGATAATATTGAGGCCGGCGTCTGTAATGATCGTTGCGATCTCAATGATCCTGTCCCTATCAGGGTCGAGACCCGTCATTTCAAGGTCGATCCAGACGAGATTACCTGAATCTTTCAAAAGTAGTGTTCAGCTGGTCGTTCTGCATTTAGGTTACAAATCTTTCGACGAGCGCAATCCACTGTAGCTAGGCCGGCACTTCCACCGCCTTCATGCTCAACCGCACCCGGCCCTGTTTATCGACTTCCAACACCTTAACCTTGACCATATCACCTTCAGCAAGTTTGTCACTGACATTAGCTACACGTTCTTCAGATATCTGCGAGATGTGCACGAGCCCGTCTTTACCTGGAAGGATATTCACAAATGCTCCGAAATCCATAAGGCGTACGACTTTCCCTTCATAAATCGTTCCAACTTCGACATCCGCAGTGATCTGCTCGATGCGCTTGCGGGCTGCTTCGGAAGCCGAAAGGTCGGCACTTGCTATCTTTATTGTGCCATCGTCTTCGATATCAATTGTAGCGCCGGTACTTTCAGAGATAGCACGGATTGTCACACCACCCTTGCCGATAACATCTCTTATTTTTTCAGTCGGTATACGTATTGTTGTGATCCTAGGGGCGTAATGAGACATTTCAGATCTTGGTTCTGCCAAAGCCTTAGCCATCTCCCCTAATATGTGCAACCGCCCCTTTCTAGCCTGGGTCAGCGCCTGCTCCATAATCTCTTTATTGATACCTTCTATTTTGATATCCATCTGTAGTGCGGTCACACCAGCTTCAGTACCAGCAACCTTGAAGTCCATATCTCCCAGATGGTCCTCATCGCCGAGTATGTCCGTAAGAATCGCAAACTGATCTCCTTCTTTTATCAAGCCCATTGCAACCCCGGCGACCGGCGCTTTAATCTCTATTCCGGCGTCCATCATAGAAAGACTTGCCCCGCATACAGTCGCCATAGAACTCGAACCATTGGACTCTGTAATTTCTGACACAATTCTGATGACGTAGGGAAAATCTTCAGGTTTCGGCATTACTGCCAGTAGAGCCCGCTTAGCCAACCGCCCGTGCCCAATCTCTCGGCGCTTTGGTGAACCGACACGGCCTGTTTCTCCGACACTGTAGGGTGGAAAGTTATAGTGCAACATAAAGTGGTCTCGCCGCTCTCCTTCGATCGCGTCAATTATCTGCGAGTCGCGTTCCGTACCCAGCGTCGTGACCACAAGTGCCTGTGTTTCCCCTCGCGTAAACATCGCCGACCCATGGGTTCGAGGAAGTAGTCCTGTATCAATCGCTATGGGCCTGACCGTCTCGAGATCTCTGCCATCAATTCTTGGCTGTCGATCCAATATTCGACCGCGGACAATGTCTTTTTCCAGTGCTTTTAGTGCGTTATTTACTGTGTCAGTCTCAGCGTCTTGACTGGCTTCTTGACACAATTCCGACACCACCTTCTGTTTGGCTTCCCCTACCGCTGTCTGGCGCTCTACTTTATCCGCCATCTGGTAGGCGCCTTCGAGGTGAGATCGTCCAATGGAATCAACCCTGGCTGCAAGATCTTCATCCGTTTGCGGAGGTTCCCATTCCCATGCAGGTTGGCCGACCTCGTCGGCCAGTGAGCGAATTTCACTAATTGCTGTTTTCATCTGATCATGACCAAAATTCACCGCGCCCAGCATCTGCTCCTCTGATAATTCCTGCGCCTCTGATTCGACCATCAATACTGCACTTTCTGTCCCTGCCACAACCAAATTCAACCGAGATTCAGTCAACTCACTGGCATCGGGGTTAAGCACGTAGTTATCATCAACAAAACCAACCCGCGCCGCTCCAATGGGCCCCTTAAAAGGTACCCCTGATAGGGTCAACGCAGCTGAGGCCCCGAGCATGGCAAGAATGTCCGGGTCGATTTCGGGGTCGATCGACATCACCGTTGCAATTACCTGGACTTCGTTCCTAAACCCAGCAGGAAACAGCGGCCTGATCGGGCGGTCAGTGAGTCGACAAGTCAAGATTGCTTTTTCAGAAGGCCGTCCTTCGCGTTTAAAAAAACCTCCGGGAATACGCCCGGCAGAATAGGTCCTCTCTTCATAATCTACAGTCAAAGGGAAGAAATCACGATTACTCGGCTCGCGTGATGCCACAACCGTAACCAGCACAGTCGTATCCCCCATGCGAGCCAGTACCGCGCCTGAAGATTGTCGGGCAATCCGTCCTGTCTCCAGGGTTACCTCATGTTTCCCATACTTGAAACATCGTGTTGCTGCCTTCATTTCGACTCCTGATGCTCTTCCTAGAGCCAATTAACGGCGTAGCCCCAAGCGACCGATCAAGGATCGGTATCGCTCTTCGTCTTTGCCTTTTAGGTAATCCAACAGCTTGCGCCTACGGTTAACCATACGGAGCAATCCCTGCCGGGAATGGTGATCATGAATGTGAATTTTGAAGTGCTCAGTCAGATCTTTGATTCGGTCAGTCAACAGAGCCACTTGCACCTCTGGTGAACCTGTATCGCCCTGATTCAAGGCATATTCGCCAATAACCCCTGCTTTGCTTTGCGCGGTGATTGTCATGTATCTCCCTCTAAGTCCAATTTCCTTTCATAGCTACTGTGGTTGATTTCACCAATCTGAAGGCCTGCTTAATATCGAATGTTCACTCGCCACTTGCTGATTAGCGAGTCTGTCGGCGGAGGAAAGCGCGCTAGTCTACTCGCCGCGGCCTATTTACTCAACAAAATCAGCGTTATCTCCCCCGTTTACGGCATCAATCGTCGAGGGGCAACTCGCCCATCGTCAGTTACCACTCCAATACCAAGAAACCCCACGTCCTTGGCATATAACCTAACTTCCCCTTTGTTGGGCAGTCCATCGGCGCGTACGGCCTGGCCCCTACACAGATAAAACGCAGCGTCAGGTGACAAACTGATATCCGGCAGATGAGATAGACCATCATCGATTGGAGTCAGTATCTTCTGTCTTGACGCTAAATCTGGCACCGCCGTCAATTTGGACAGACTCACTGCATCTTCGATCTTTAGATCCGCTACAACCAGTCGGCGCAAAGCTACAACATGACCGCCACACTTCAACAATTCACCAAGATCATGCGCAAGACCTCGAACGTAAAATCCGTGAGAACATTTAAGCTCTAACTCTAAATCACAACCATCGAAAGATTTGAGTTCCATTGTGTACACCACAACAGTGCGGGGGGTGCGTTCAACTTCAATTCCCTTTCTGGCCAGTTTATACAATGGTGTTCCATTCATTTTCACTGCCGAATACATCGGCGGTGTCTGTTGAATCTCTCCCTGGAAGCTCAACAGAGCCTTCTTGATGTCATCCTGGCTCACTGCTACTGGGTTTTTCTCGAGAACTTCACCTTCACTGTCGCCCGTTGCAGTCCGCTCACCTAATCGAATACGTGTCCAGTAGACTTTGTCAGCGCCAAGAAAGATGCCAGACAATTTAGTCGCGCTCCC
>Ga0315336_1001560_pt1 | contig 42829 bp, 37 predicted proteins | sample ASW5metaG_FD_204512 | JGI IMG/M metagenome (GOLD analysis project Ga0315336, IMG submission 204512) | Ammonia-oxidizing marine archaeal communities from Monterey Bay, California, United States - ASW #5 | ecosystem: Environmental > Aquatic > Marine > Intertidal zone | place: USA: California... | reverse complement strand
GCCCACCGGTCCACCCAAGGCGACGAGTTCTGGCAAGGCGGCGGCGATGGCTTCGGGCCGGCAGCAATTGAGCAGCCGCGCCGCGACCGGCAGGTCGCCGAGGGCCCCCGCCGCATCGGCAATGGTTTCGCCACTGCGCAGGCGCGGCGCGCCATGATCGGCCAATGTCCATGACACCCAGACCGGCTTGCCGCTCTCCGAAGCCGCCGTGACGGCTGCGCGGGCCTCCTCGGCGGAAGCCATCGTCTCGCACAGGAACAGATCGACGCCGTCCGCCTGCTCGGCGACGATGCGGCGATAGATGTCGAGCGTGTCTTCGAACGATATAGTCAACGCCGGCGCGTAGCTGCCGAACAGAGGCGAAAGGCAGCCTGCGATCGCGGCGTCGCCGGCGTCGTCGCGGGCCTGCTTAGCCAGTTCGATGCCGCGTCTCTGCAATGGCTTGAATAGATCCTCGGCGCCCTCGCGCGCCAAGCGCTCCGGCGTTGCAGAGTAGGTGTTGATGGTGATGACGCGCGCGCCGGCACGGATGAATTCCGCATGCAGGTCGCGCACCAGGTCCGGCTCGTCGATCAGAACCCTGGCCGACCACAGCGGCGTCGGCTCGGACCTGCTGCGCCGCACCAGTTCCTGGCCCATGCCGCCGTCGGTTAGTATGACAGAGGTCATGCCCGCAACCTCTCGTTCTTTGGATCCCACAGTGGCTCGTCGTTCTGGACGATTGCCTTGAAGCGATCGCCAAAGATCTCGACCTCAACTGCCGTGCCGGGCTGTGTGAGATCGGCGCGCAGCATGCCCAACGCGATCGACTTGCCGACGCGATGGCCCCAGCCGCCCGACGTCGTCTCGCCGACGATGCTGCCGCCGTGCCAGAGCGTCGACATGTAGGGTGCATCGCAGTCGCCGGGATTTTCGACGACCAGCGTGACGAAGCGCTTCTTCACGCCCTGCTGCTTTTCATTGAGCAACGCCGCCTTGCCGCGGAAGTCGGGCTTGTCCCATTTGACGAAGCGTTCCAGGCCCCCCTGCAGGATCGAATAGTCGGTCGAGAGATCGCCCTTCCAGGCGCGGTAGCCTTTCTCCAGTCGCAGCGAATCCAGCGCATACATGCCAAAGGGCTTCAGCCCGTGTTTCTGGCCGTCCGCCCAGACACCGTCGAAAACGGTCGCCGCATCGGCGACTTTGGTGTGGATCTCCCAGCCGAGTTCGCCGGCGAAAGAGACGCGCACCAGCTTCGCCCAGCGCCCGGCGATCGTCGTTTCCTGATGTGTCAGCCAGGGCAGCGTCAGATCGGCGTCGCAGACTTCGGCCAGGATCTTGCGCGAGTTCGGGCCGGCGAGGATCTGGGTCGAGTATTCCTCGGTACGGTCGGTCAGCGTGAAGGTCGCATCGGCGGGTATGCGCGACTTCAGCCATTCGAAGTCGTGCCATTGCGCCACCGCGGCGGTGATCAGCGTCATCCGGTCCTCGCCATGGCGCACCACCGACATCTCTGTGACGATGCGGCCCTTGTCGTCGGCGAAATAGACGAGGCCGATGCGGCCGGGCTTCGGCACAAGACCGGTAACCTGCAGGGACAGCCAGTCGGCCGCGCCACGGCCCTCGAGGTTGAAACGCGAGAAGCCTGGCAGGTCGAGGATGCCGGCGGCGTCGCGCACGGCCAGGCATTCCTCGCGCACGCGCTGCTGCCATGGTCCGTCGCGGCGGAAGGTCAGCGTCGCTTCCTCGGACGTGTCGTCGCCCGGTCCGGCATACCAGGTGGCGCGCTCCCAGCCATTATAGGCGTCGAACTGGCCGCCCAGCGCCTTGATGCGATCGTGCAGCGGCGACAACTTGCGGTTACGCCCCTCCGGCCAGGCATGGCGCGGGAATTGTATGGCGTATTCGTTGCCGTAAATCTCCATGCCCTTGGCGACGCAATAGTCGGGCGCCGAGGCAAAGCTGGTGAAACGCCGCGGGTCGCAGGACCACATGTCCCATTCGGTCTGACCTTCGGTGACCCATTCGGCGAGCACCTTGCCGGCGCCGCCGCCCTGGGCGATGCCGAAGGTGAAGACGCAGGCCTCGAAGGCGTTCGGCACGCCGGGCATCGGCCCGATCAGCGGGTTGCCGTCCGGCGCGTAAGGGATCGGCCCGTTGATCACCTTGGAGAGGCCGGCGGTGCCGAGGATCGGCACGCGGGCGACGGCGTCGGCGAGGTAGTGCTCGAGACGATCGAGATCGTCGGGGAACAGCTGGAAGGAGAAATCCTCCGGCATAGGATCGTTGTGGGTCGCCCAATGCGCGCGGCAATTGCGCTCGTAGGGGCCGAGATTCATGCCGCTCTTTTCCTGGCGCAGGTAATAGGACGTGTCGACGTCGCGCAGCAGCGGCAGCTTGTGGCCCTGTTCCTTCGTCCACGCGGCCAGTTCGGGGATCTCCTCGAACAATATGTACTGATGGCTCATCACCATCATCGGCACGTCGCGGCCGAACATCTTGCCGACTTCGGCGGCGCGATAGCCGGCCGCGTTGATCACGATCTCGCAGCGGATTTCGCCTTGCGGCGTCGTGACCACCCATTCGCCGTTCTCGCGGCGCACGCCGGTGACCGGGCAGAAGCGGACGATCCTGGCGCCCATGTCGCGCGCGCCCTTGGCTAGCGCCTGGGTCAACTGCGCCGGGTCGATGTCGCCGTCACTCGGATCATAGAGCGCGCCCTTAAGATCATGCGTCTCGATGAAGGGGTAACGGCGCTTGATCTCGTCCAGGCCCACGACGTCGATATCCATGCCCTGGTAGCGGCCCATGCCTTTGGCGCGCTGGAATTCCTGCATGCGCTCCTTCGTATGAGCGAGCCGGAGCGAACCGGTGACGTGATAGTTCATCGGATAGTCGACCGCTTCCGCCAGGCCCCGGTAGAGCTCGGTCGAATAGCGCTGCATGTTCATCAGCGACCATGACGAGGAGAAGGTCGGCACGTTGCCGGCGGCATGCCAGGTCGAGCCGGAGGTCAGCTCGTTCTTTTCCAGAAGCACGCAGTCGGTCCAGCCTGCCTTGCATAGATGATAGAGCGATGAGCAGCCGACGACGCCGCCTCCGATGATCACCACGCGTGCCGTGGTCGGCAAACCCGCCATGTTCTTCCTCCAGGCCAAGCGCTTCGCGCTTCGATTCTTGTTTTGATGCATGTCGTTATCCCAAAACCGCCTCGCACTTTTGGGCGACATGCATTGATCAATATACAGGCGGTGAAACCACCCAGATCACGACCGCTGGCTCAGCGCCAGGATTGCGCCAGCGGAACGGCTTGCCCGCGAATCGAAACGAGTCGCCCTCGCCGAGGCGATGCCAGACGCCGTCGATCTCGATCTCGAACGTGCCCGACGCGACATAACCTGCCTCTTCCGTCGGACGGCGCGTTTCGATCTTCAGCTCCGCCCCGGGTGCGAAGACCGAGCGCAGCATCTCGAAGCTACCGCCGAGGTCGGGCGAAAGAAGCTCCTCCACCAGGCCGGATTCACTTGTGCCAAGCGAACGTCGGCTGCCGGCGCGCACAATCACGCCGCGTTCCTGTTCGACGGGAACGTCATGGCTGAAGAAGAGGCTGATCGGAACATCGAAGAGGCCGGCGAATGCCCTCAAGTCACCGAGGGAAGGGACCGAGAGGCCGCGCTCCACTTGGCTGACCCAGCCAACCGAACGGCCGAGTTTAAGAGCGATTTCAGCAAGCGTCAGGCCGCGCGCCTTGCGCAGCGCGCGGATATCGCCAGCCAGCAGCCGGTCGCCATTGTCCTGCTCCGATCTGGCCGTGGTCGAGGTCAAGCATCTCTCATGAAAAAAATCCGGCAAATTTCATGAAGCGGCAAGTTTATGAAAAAATCAAGGGGATTTTCATGCGTTGCAAGATTTACTTGCGTGATTTTTGAGGTTCATGCAAAGGCTCGCTCAACGAACGGCGGGTGGGGACGTCCGGTCGGGTACTAAAATCACTTTAGTGTTTGCGGATGGTCGATGCGGAAGCCGGTTACGGTTCCGGTCATGCGCGAAGGGACGGCCCATGCTGGAGAAGAATAGCCGAATCGCCATGGACGCGGCGATCGTCGACGAGGCGATCACGTCGCGCCGCTCGGTGCGCGCCTTCTTGCCCGATATGGTCGATGACGATACGATTCGCGCCATCCTGGCGGTCGCGGCGCGCGCGCCTTCCGGGACCAACATGCAGCCCTGGCGTGTGTATGTGACCAAGGGCGAGGTCAAGCAGCGCATCAGCGATGCCATCCTCAACTCAGGCATTCGCGCTGAAAAGGCGGAGTGGGACGAGTATCGCTACTATCCCGACCAGTTCTTCGAACCGTATCTCACGCGCCGCCGGGCCAACGGCTTCGGTCTTTACGGGGCGTTGGGCATCGGCCGGCGCGAGGTCGACAAGATGCGGGCGCAGCACGACCGCAACTTCATCTTCTTCGACGCGCCGGTCGGCATGATCTTCACGATCGACCGGAGACTTAACCAGGGGTCGTGGATCGACTATGGCATGTTCCTGCAGAACATCATGGTGGCGGCTCGGGGCAGGGGGCTGCACACCTGCCCGCAGGCGGCCTTCGCGCCTTACCACCGCCAGATCAGGCCGGTTCTCAGCATTCCCGACGAGGAGATCGTCGTCTGCGGCATGGCGCTGGGTTACGAGGACACGTCGAAGCCCGAAAACGAGTTCCGCACCGACCGCGCGCCGCTCGCGGACTGGGTAACGTTCGCCGAGTAGCGTCGACAGTTCCCTGGCCGTTCAGTCGGTGTTCATGTGCGCGCCGTGGCCGCTGACATGGGCGCCGTCCTGCGGCGTCAGCCTCAGATAAGCCGATAGCGCGCAGAGCGTGATCAGCCCTTCGATGACGAACAGGATGCGATAGTCGTTGACGCTGGCCTTGCCGCCGCCGGCAAGCAGCGACAATAGCGCGGCCGCAAGGCCGACGCTGATCGCCACAGCGAGCTGCCACAGGATGTAGTAGAGCGCGCTGAAGCGCGCGAGTTGCTCTGGCGCGATGTCGGAATAGGAGAGATTTCCGGTCGAGGCCCATTGCACCGAGCGGAAGACGCCGAAGGCGAAAATATAGGCCAGCACGATCCAGGCCGGCAGGCCCTCGTGCATCAGGCCAAAGCCCGCCACCAGCAGGGCGATGATCGGCGTGTTCGTGACCAGAACGCGCTTGAAGCCGAAGCGGTTCAGAAGGCGCGGCATGAAGAAACGCATCATCAAAGACCCGATCGCGGCGACGAAAGTGAGCGAACCGGCCTGCACCGCGCTCATGCCGAAGCCGAGCTGGAACATCAGCGGCAGGAGGAAGACCACCGAGCTCAGGCCGATCGTGTCGAGGCTGCCGCCGGTGAGGAAGGAGATACGGAAGGTCCGGATGCGCAGCAGGTTGAGGTCGAGCAGCGGGTTGCGCGCGCGCAGGCAATAGAAGGAGGCAACCGCCAGGATGGAGATCGCCAGGCCAAGCTCGATGGCGATGAGGGTACTCGCGGCATCCTTGGCAGCGAGTGAATCCATGCCGAAGACCAGCAGGCCCATGCCGCTGCCGACGAGCAGGAACCCGGGGAAATCGAACGGCGTGCGCACCGGCTTCGTCGTCGACGGAAACAGCGAGGCGGCAAGCAGCGCGGCGGTCAGAGCGATCGGGATGTTGATGTAGAAGATCCAGCGCCAGGAGACATAGGTGGTGAGCGCGCCGCCGACCAGCGGTCCGACCAACGGTCCGGACTGGCCGGCGAGCGAGATGTACATATTGATCTTGAGCGTGCGGTCGCGCGGGAAGCTCGACAGGATGACGACCTGGCCGAGCGTGCCCATCAGCGCGCCGCCGCAACCCTGCAAGGCGCGGGAGCCGACCAGCATCCAGATGTTCTCCGAAAGGCCGCAGAATGCGGAGGCGCCGGCGAAAAGCAGCAGGGCGAAGCAATAGACGTTGCGCAGGCCGAAGCGGTCGGCCAGCCAACCGCCGAGCGGCATGGTGACGATGAGGCTGGCGACATAGACGGTGATCAGCAGACCAAGCTGGCTTGGCGGACGATCAAGGCTCTCACCGATGCCGGGCAGCGCCGTGACCACGACGTTCTGGTCGAGGCTGGTCATGAACACGCCGCAGGCGACCGTTGCCGGCAACAGCATCGACGGACCTTCCGCCGGAGCAAAGCGGGTCGTGGCCGTCGCCGAAGTCTCTAACATCATGGAAGGGTATGGTCGAAATGGTTGCCTGGACGAACGTTTGCCCCTGGCAAACGCCCGTGATTCCTTATCTATCGTCCCTGCTGGCCCAACGCTCAAGCAGCAGTTGTGGCCGTCAATGGTGCCAGACGATCGGCTGGACCAATTCCTTCCCCGCAACGCTGGACTATTGCACCTCGTAGCCAACTTCCTCGGAGGCGTGGCACAAGGCCTTCCAGAACGAGCGGGCGAAAGAGCGGAAGACGTAGATGTCGAACTGGTCGGCGCCGCTGCGCTGGATCTGGGCGAAGATATCGTGATGGTTGGTCGAACGGCCGGCGCCAAGGGGGAAGGCGGGCAAGGCGAAGTCGATGGCGAAGAATTTTGCCATCACCCATTCCGCCTTTGGGCCGGCGATGCGGATCGCGGTGCGGCCATGCGAAAGGTCCGTCAGCGTGCCGATGGCCGGCGTGATCGATCCGGCAAAGGCCTGACCCAGGCCCTCGGCCTCATCCACCACGGTGAATTTTCCCGGCGCGAAGCCGAACGCGGCGCGGGTGCCGCTGCTTGCGCCGCCGCCTGGCCCATCGGGCAGAACGAGCCCGGTGACCTTGTTGATAATTTCGATCAGCCGCTTCTCTTGGCCCGGCCAGGCGGCGAGCTGAAGGATCGAGCCAGGCCGCGTCTCGGAAAGTATGACGTCGACGCCATGTTCGAAATTGCCGTGCGAACCCGGATGATACACCGGCTCGAGCGGCGATTGGCGTTCGGGCAAATGCTGCTCAGCCATGCATGCGGCTCCCATCCGGATCGTAGAAATGGTTGGAGACGATCTCGATCGGCCCGAACCGGTTGCGCAGCGGATCCGAGACGAAGGCGCGGGTCCCGTGACGCGCCTTGCCGCCCTTGACCAGGGCCAGCGCGATATATTTGCCGAGCGCCGGCGAATAGCAGCAGGCGGTGATGTGGCCGAGCGAGTCGTGCGGATTGTCCTCGTCCAGTTCCTCGACGATATGCCCGCCGCCGTTGAGCGCTTGATTGTCGAGCGCGATCACTCCAACCAACTCCAGCCGGTCGGAGCCGATCAGCCCTTCCCGGTCCATCATGGCCGAGCCTATGAAGGGCTTCTTCTTCGACAGCATCCAGTCGAGATGGAGGTCGCGCGCCGTGGTGCGGCCGTCGATCTCGGCGCCGGTGACATGGCCCTTCTCGATGCGCATCGTGCCCAGCGCCTCAAGCCCGTAGGTTACCAGGCCGAACGGCTTGCCGGCCTCGATCAAGGCTTCCCAGACGCGGGTGCCGTAGCCGGCGCCCGAATAGACCTCGAACGCCATTTCACCGGAGAAGGACAGCCGGCAGATCATCACCGGGGCGCCGGCGATGTGGCCATGCACGATGCCCATGAAGGGAAGCGCGGCGTTGTCGACGGCAGTGCCGGTGACGCAGGTGGCAAGTATGGCGCGCGCGTTCGGTCCGCCGATCGCCGCTCCCGCCCATTCGTCCGTGACGGAGGTGACGGTGACCTTCAGCTCCGGCCAGATGACGTCCAGGAAATATTCCAGATGCTGCATCACCTTGCCGGCATTGGCGGTGGTCGTGGTCATCAGGAAGTCCTGCTCGCCGAGCCGCCATGTGGTGCCGTCGTCGAAGGGAAGCCCGTCCTCGCGCAGCATCAGGCCGTAGCGCGCCTTGCCGACGGGGAGGGTGGAGAACATGTTGGTGTAGACGCGGTCGAGGAACTCGGCCGCGTCCGGTCCCTGCACGGCGATCTTGCCGAGCGTCGAGACGTCGACGATGCCGGCGCTTTCGCGTGTCGCCCTGGCTTCGCGGACATAGGCCTGCTCGACCGTCTCGCCGGCGAGGCCGTAGATCATCGGGCGGTACCAGAGGCCGGCCGCATACATTGTGGCGCCATTGGCGAGGTGCCAGTCATGCATCGGGGTCAGACGTTCGGGCTTGAGGTCGCCGAAGCGCTCGGCGGCCAGGGAGCCGATCGACACCGCCGTGTAAGGCGGGCGGAAACGCGTCGTGCCGACTTCGGGGATCGGCTTGCCGAGCGCCTCGGCCATGATCGCGAGACCCGGAACGTTGGAGCTCTTGCCCTGGTCGGTCGCCATGCCGAGCGTGGTGTAGCGCTTCAGATGCTCGACCGAGACGAAGCCTTCGCGATGCGCCAGCCGCACGTCCTCGGCGGTCACGTCGTGCTGGAAGTCGACGAAGCTCTTGCCCTTGGCCTTGATCTCGAAGACCGGCGCCGGATCGGGATCGCCGGGCGGCGCTTCGACAGTGGGCAGGGGAGCGGATGACACCGCACCGCCTGCCGCCTGAAGGCCGGCCGCGCGGCCTTCGGCAATAGCTTCGGCAGTCGAAAAACTGCCGGTGAAGGCGCCGGCGCCAATCCATCGCTGATTTGGCCAGCCCTGCGTCGGCTTCGGCGGCAGGAAGGCTTGTCTCGCCGGATCCCATTCGGCCTTCGCGCCGGCCTGGCTGGCAAGGTGAATGGTCGGCGACCAGCCGCCGGACATCAGAAGGCTGTCGGCATGGATGCTGCGCCCGTCGCCGCTCAGCGCGCCGCTCATGGCGTCGAAGCGCTGAACCTTGAGGCCGCTGAGTGCCTTGCCGCCTTCGGTCGCGATCACCGCATGGCCGGCAAGCAGCTCTGCCTCGGCGTCGCTCGCCAGCTTGCGCATGTCGTTCGAGACATCGCTTCGGACATCGATGATGGCGACGATGACAGCTCCGGCCTTCTTCAAGGCAACGGCCGAGCGGTAGGCGCTGTCGTTGTTTGTGAAGAGCGCGATGCGCTGTCCGGGCAGCACGCCATATTCAACTGCATAGCGTTCGGCCGCATGCGCCAGCATGACGCCGGGGCGGTCGTTGCCCGGGAACACCAGGGGCCGCTCGAAGGAGCCGGTCGCGAGAACCACCGTGCCGGCGCGGATCGCCCAGTAGCGCTGGCGCGGCTCGCCCTTGGCGGCCACTTCCTTATGATCGGTCACCCGTTCCAGCGCAGCCAGCGTGTTGCCGTCGTAGTAGCCCCACACCGTCGTGCGCGGCAAAAGCCGGACATTGTCGTTGCCGCCGAGCTGACCGACCAAGCGCTGGGCCCAGTCGGCGGCAGCCATGCCGTCGATGGTTTCGCCCGACCAGTTGGCGGAGCCGCCAAGGTGGGCTTCGAGATCGGCGAGGATGACGCGGGCGCCCTGGTCGGCGGCGGCCTTGGCCGCCATCAAGCCGGCCGGACCCGAACCGACGACCAGCACGTCACAAAATGCGTTCATGCGCTCGTAGCGCGCCGGGTCGGGCGCGGTGCCTGCCTTGCCGAGGCCGGCGGCGCGACGGATGAAATGCTCGCAAAACATCCAGAAGCGCGTGCCCTTGAGCGGGCCGACCACCGGGCCCATGAAGGTCTTGTAATAGAAGCCGGCCGACAGGATCTTGCCGCCGAGCTGGTTGATCGCGTTGATGTCCCAGGCAAGCGAAGGCGTGCGGTTCTGGCTGACGGCGACGAGCCCGTCATAGATCTCGACCATGGTGGCGGGGATGTTCGGCTCGCGTACTTCGCCGCGCAGCACCGTCACCAGCGCGTTCGGCTCCTCGACGCCGGCGGCGAGCAGGCCGCGCGGGCGATGGTATTTGAAGGAGCGGCCGAACAGCGTCACACCGTTGGCGAGCAGCGCCGAAGCCAGCGTGTCGCCGGCATGGCCGGTGTAGGGCGCGCCGTCGAATGTGAAGCGGATAGTGCGCAGGCGGTCGATCCGGCCGCCAGTCTCGGTGCGGCGCGGGCTCACGAGCGGCCCTCCGCCTTGTGGGCGCCACGTGCGAAGGCGGTGCTCAGGATCTCATGCGTGAGCGTGTTGCGCACGACTCTCAGATGCGCGCGGCAACCGCCGGAGTGCTGCCATATTTCATTGTGATCGCCGGCCGGATTCAGCCGGTCATAGACATAGGCATTCCAGGCGTCGAGATCCTGCGAGGCCGGCTGCGGCCGCTCGCGGTTGCCGTCGCCCTGATATGTGAATTCGATGACGTCGCGCGGGCCGCAATAGGGACAGGTGATCAGCATTCTCTTTTCAACCCTAATGCAGCCGCGGGTTCGCGCCCTGGCCTTTGTCGTCGATGATGAGGCCGCGATAGAAGCGATCGAGCGTAAAAGGCGCGTTGAACTCGTGCGGCTCGTCCCTGGCGATGGTGTGGGCAAAGCACCAGCCCGAAGCCGGCGTCGCCTTGAAGCCGCCGTAGCACCAGCCGCAATTTAGATACATGCCAGGCAACGGGCCGGTGGTGATGATCGGCGAGCCATCCATCGTCATGTCGCAGAGCCCGCCCCAGGAGCGCAGCATGCGCACGCGGGCGAAGCCCGGGAACAGCGCCAGCATTTCGCTCATCACTTCGTCGACGATCGGCAGGCTGCCGCGCTGGGCATAGCTGTTGTAGCCGTCGAGGTCACCGCCATAGACGAGGCCGCCCTTGTCGGACTGCGAAACGTAGAAATGGCCCATGCCGAAAGTAAGAACGGTGTCGATGGCTGGTTTCAGCGATTCCGAGACGAAAGCTTGCAGGACATGGCTTTCGATCGGCATACGGGAAATGCCAGCGAGTTGCATGACACGGCCTGTGCTGCCGGCAACCGCAAGCGCGACTTTCTTGGCTCGGATCTCGCCGCGCGTCGTCGTCACGCCCGTGACGCGGTGGCCGTCACGCAGGAAGCCGGTGACCTCGCAATTCTCGATGATGTCGACACCGCGGCGGTCCGCTCCGCGCGCATAGCCCCAGGCGACCGCGTCGTGACGGGCGGTGCCGGCACGCGGCTGCATCAATCCGCCAAGGACAGGGAAGCGTGCCGAGCCCGAGACGTCCAGCGCCGGCACGAGCCGCTTGATCTGGTCGACGCTCATCAACTACGCGTCCACCCCCAAATGGCGCATGGCGTTGCCGCGCCTTGCGTAATCGTCGAGCTGAGCCGGCGTGTGCGCCAAGTTCAGGCAGCCGCGCTGGGAGAACATGACATTGTAGTTGAGGTCGTGCGAAAGGTTCTCCCACAGCTTCATCGAATGTTCGTAGAAGCGGGTGTTCTGCGGCAAGAGGTAGTTGGAGCGCACCGCTGTGGTGTTGCGGCCGACATTGCCGGAACCCAGCCAGCCTTTCTCCAGCACCGCGACATTGGTGATGCCGTGTTCCTTGGCGAGATAATAGGCGGTCGAAAGGCCATGGCCGCCGCCGCCGATGACGATCACGTCATAGGAAGCCTTCGGGTCGGGCTTGCGCCAGGCGGGCTTCCAGTCCTTGTTGCCGGCCAGCGCGTTCTTGAGCAGCGAAAAGGCTGAATATTCCGCCATTCTTCCTATCGTCCTTATGATGCGAGGCGGCAGACTATAGAGCAGGCCGGAGGCGCAAAGCCAAGATTGCGCCATCGCTTTTCGACAGGCCGACTTCGCATGACACGACCGTGACGGCTTGCCGCACGATTGGCCGGTCTTTATCAAGGTCGAAATTTTCGAGCATTTTTCGGCCGCGAGTCGCCACAACGCATGTTCCTCCGACTGCTACGCCTGATATTGGTCGTGATCGTCGCTGTGTTCGGGCAGCCGGCGTTCTACGCGTCGGCGCAAGCGATCGGTCACGGCTCGTCTCGGCTCATCGCCGACCAGACGAAGGTCATCCAGGACCTTACGACCAGAACCGACGGCCTCGAGAAGAAACTGAGCGAACCCGACCAGGATGATGCGGGGCTTGTCGATATCCGGTTGCAGCTCGAGGATATTTCGCGAGCGGCGCTGACCAGCGCGCTAGCGTTCCGGCAACGCCTCAATGACATCAACAATCGCATCGAAACGCTGGGCGCGCCGCCAGCTCAGGGGCAACCTCCCGAGCCGGCGGTCGTCAGCAACGAGCGCGGCGCGCTCGCCTCGGAAAAAGCCGAAATCAACGCTGTCGTCGCCAGCGCGCAGAACCTGTCGATCCGGGTCAACGGGCTGGTCGACAAGATTGCTGTCATGCGCAGCGAGCTTTTTCGCAGCGTCATCACCAAACACTATGACCTGAACGACGCGCTGAGCCCGCAGGCCCTTTCAGACGCGCATGATCAGATCACGGGCCTTTACAAAGCAGTGTCGTCCTGGCTGAGCTTCGCCGTCAGGTTCAAGTTCCAGGCGGTCCTTGCCGCGACGCTTATGGCGTTGGCGCTGGCGGCCGTGCTTTTGATCGGCGGCAGGCGCTTGTTCGGGCGCATATTCGAACCAGACCCGACCGTCGATGACCCGTCCTACCTCAGCCGGTTATCTGTCGCCTTCTGGTCGACGCTGCTGCCGACCTTGGCGCTCGGCGTCTTCTTCGCTTCGGCCGTCTTCTTCTTCAACTACTACAATGTGCTGCGCGGAGACATCGGCACGTTCCTCGATGCCTTGCTGTCGGTGATCGGCATGGTTTTCTGCGTCAACCGGCTGACCAATGCGGCCCTCGAACCACGCCTGCCGAACTGGCGCCTGATCCCTGTCGCGACGGGTTCCGCGCGCTGGCTCGTCTGGCTGACGACGGCCATGGCGCTGGTGCTCGGCTTGAATTACTTCCTCTCGGTGGTCAACGAGAAGATGGGTTCGCCGCTGTCGCTGACGATCGCCAGGGGCTTTGTCGCCACCATCATCGTTGGCGTCATCCTGATCCTGATGGCGCTGCTGCGGCCTTTCAGGGCGTCCGACGGCTCATGGCGCCCCTGGCCGGCCTGGCTTCGTTTCATTGCGATCGGGCTCGGCCTGTTCACCATCGCCGCGGCGCTGCTTGGCTATATCGGTCTGGCGCTCTTCGTGGCGTTCCAGGTCGTGGTGACAGGAACCGTCCTTGTGACGGCCTATATCGGTTTCCTGTCGGCGCGCGCGATCGGCGAGGAGGGCGCCTTCGCCGATACTTCCGTGGGGCGGTGGCTTTCGGAAAACTCCAGCTACGAGGATACAGCCCTCGACCAGCTCGGCCTTGTGGTCAGCATCGCCATCAATGTGATGATTGTGCTGGTATTCCTGCCGCTGATCCTTCTGATGTGGGGTTTTCAGCCCGGCGATATCGAGGCCTGGGCCTACAAGCTGGCGACCGGCGTCACGATCGGCTCGGTGACCATCTCTTTCCTAGGCATCCTGACCGGCATCGTCGTCTTCGCCATCGGTTATTTCCTGACGCGCTGGTTCCAGGGCTGGCTGGACGGCTCGGTGATGGCGCGCGGCAAGGTCGACGCCGGCGTGCGCAACTCGATCCGCCTGGGGGTCGGCTATGCCGGCGTGGCGATTGCCGGCCTGGTCGGCATCTCGGCGGCCGGCATCGATCTTTCCAACTTGGCGCTGGTTGCCGGCGCCCTTTCGCTCGGTATCGGCTTCGGCCTGCAGAATGTCGTCTCGAATTTCGTTTCGGGCCTCATCCTGCTTGCCGAGCGGCCGTTCAAGGTCGGGGACTGGATCGTCGCCGGCGATGTCAGCGGCACGGTGCGCAAGATCAGCGTGCGCGCCACCGAGATCGAGACCTTCCAGCGGCAGTCGGTGATCCTGCCCAATTCGAACCTCATCAACAACGCGGTCGGCAACTGGACGCATCGCAACAAGCTGGGGCGCCTCGAAATCAAGGTCGGCGTCGCTTATGGCAGCGACGTTAGGCGCGTGCATGCCATCCTGCTGGATATTGCGCGCGCTCACCCGATGGTGCTGAAGAATCCCGAGCCGTTCGTTCTCTTCGCCAATTTCGGGGCGGCCGCCCTTGAATTCGAAATTCGCGTTTTCGTTGCCGACATCATGAACAGCAGCGTCGTGCAGAACGATATCCGTTTCGCCATCTTCGATATTTTCGAGGAGGAGCGGATCGAGATTCCGTCGACACCGCGCGCCGTTGTCGAGACCAACAAGCACGAAGCATGGCCCATCGACGACGACAAGATCGAAGCCGAATTCGCCGAGCGCCAGAGGCTGGAGGAGGAAGCCGCGGCCGAGCGGGAACGCCTCGCCAAGATGAAGCGCAGGGGCCGCAAGCCCGATCCTGGCTGAGGTTCATCGATGTTAGGGCTAGGCCGTCCTGCAAATGGCGGCGTCCTGCGCTTCCGGTGCTTACGTACTTTCAAGTGCGCTCCGCTCCGGTTCTCGTAACCCACAATTTTCGACTTGGCCTGACCGTATCCCGGTAGACGTTTGGTCGATTGCCCTGCGGCTACCCGAAACCGATTGTGGCATGAATGCGGCATTCAGTTGCGGTTCAGGTAACATCTCATATAAGCTCGGGTGCAAAGGGCGAGAATGCCTTGCGAATGCGAACAGAGGCGGTGTGCAAACACCGGAATTGCAATGTGGAAGTCTGTCGTTGCCGCCATCGCTTTGCTGGCCTTGGGCGGTTCGGCTTTCGCCGCCAGCGCGATCAACAGGGATGCTCAAACGCGAACCCTGATCGTGACCGAAGGCGGGGCCAAGAGCGAGCTGACGCTTGGCGCCGGCGAGACGGTGGAGTTCTGCTCGAATGGCTGCTTCGTTACATTGCCTAACGGCGATCTCGAAGCGCTGACCGGTTCGGAAACGGTCGAGATATCGGGCGGCACTGCCCGGATCAAGTAATCGTTATGGCACGATTGGCAAAGGCCGGGCAGATGTCCGGCCTTTTATCGTTTCCGGTAGCAGGCGCTTAACGATGGCGCCCGAAAACCGGTATGGCTCCGCGCTGCAACCGGGCGTTTTAACGTTCGATACGTCGTCCCCCGCTATATCCCGCTATGAAGATGCCGAAACACGGCACTGATTTCATATGGCGGACGACCCTCTAGGGTGGTTCGCGCGGGCAGGGCAGGACAATGGACGCGCGGTCGGACACGAACGCAATTCCGCTTGCGGTCGATCTCGACGGCACGCTGATTGCAACGGACCTTCTGTGGGAAGGCCTGTTCATCCTGCTCAAGAAGAATCCGCTCTATCTCTTTCTGGTCCCGCTGTGGCTGACCGGGGGACCGGCCCGGCTGAAGCGGGAAATAGCTGAACGCGTCGACATCGATCCGGCTTCGCTGCCCTATCGCCACGAACTGCTCGACCGGTTGCGCACCGAGCGCCAGGAGGGGCGCGCGATCGTTCTGGCGACGGGAACACCACGCAGGTTCGCCGAAGCGATCGCCACGCATCTCGGCATCTTCGATCGCGTGCTGGCGACCGACGGCCCCCACAACATGACCTCGGCCCGGAAGTGCGCGGCGCTTGTCGCCGCCTATGGCGACGCGGGCTTCGACTATGCCGGCAACAGCCACCACGATCTCAAGGTGTTCGACGCGGCGCGCACCGCGCTCGTGGTGGCGCCTGGCCGCAGCGCCCGGCGCTGGCAGGCAGCGCATCAAGCCGAGGCCATGCCGGCGCCAAAGCCGACGCTGAGGACCTACATCAAGATGCTGCGTATGCATCAGTGGCTGAAGAACGCGCTGATCGCGGTGCCGATGGTGCTGTCGCACGAATACTTCAACCCGAATATGATCTGGCAATGCCTGCTGGCGTTCGTCTCCTTCAGCGCCGTGGCGTCCGCCATCTACATCCTCAACGATTTCTTCGATCTGGCGCTCGACCGGAAGCATCCGACAAAGCGCAATCGGCCTTTCGCCAGCGGCGCCTTGTCCATTCCGTTCGGCATGGGCGCGATCGTGGCGCTGCTCGCGATCGGCATTGCCGCGAGCCTCTTCCTTCCGATCGAATTCCTTGGCGTGCTTCTGGGCTATATGGCGATCACCACTGCCTATTCGCTTTCGTTGAAGCGCATGCTTCTGGTCGATGTGCTGACGCTTGCAGGCCTCTACACGATCCGCGTGCTGGCTGGCGCGGCGGCCACAGGTGTCGACGTCTCCTTCTGGTTGCTCGCCTTCTCGATCTTCTTCTTCCTGTCGCTGGCGTTGGTGAAGCGCTTCGTCGAGCTGCGCACCACCGCCATTCCGCCGGGCGAGCGCATCGCCGGCCGGGGCTATCGTACGGAGGACCAGGAAATCGTCGCCCAGGCCGGCATGGCGTCGGCATTCTCCTCGGCTCTGGTCCTTGCGCTCTACATGGACAGCCCGGCAGTGCGCGAGCTTTATCCGCATCCATGGCTGATATGGCCGCTGGCGCCGATCGTCCTTTATCTTACGATGCGCGTATGGATCCTCGCCCGGCGCGACGAGATGCATGACGACCCGGTCGTCTTCATCATTCGCGACTGGCGCAGCCAGATCGTCGTCGCCATCGGCGCCGTCTTCCTCGTCGCGGGAGGCTGGTGATGGGGGACAGCCGCCTCGGCAGCTTCGGGCTGGCGACGCCGCCGGCGCGCAGGGCGATCCCGGCGAGCGAGGCGATGGCCTTGCTCAAGCGCGGCGCGCCAACGCCGGGATCACTGCTCGGCTATGGCAATGGCCGCTCCTATGGCGACAGTTGCCAGAACGATACCGGCATGGTGGTCGACATGCGGCCGCTCAACCGTATCCGTTCCTTCAACGCCGAAACAGGCGTGCTCGAAGCGGAGGCCGGCACCCTGCTTTGCGATGTCATCGCGCATGCCGCGCCTTATGGCTTCTTTCCGGCCGTGGTTCCAGGCACGCAGTTCGTGACGCTGGGCGGCGCGATCGCCAACGACATCCACGGCAAGAACCACCATCGGCGCGGCACTTTCGGCTGCCATGTGGAGGCCCTCACGCTGCTCAGGTCCGACGGCCGGACCTATCGCTGCTCGCAGAGCGACAATGTGCGCCTTTTTGAGGCGACGATCGGCGGCATGGGGCTGACCGGGCTTGTCCTTTCCGCGTCGATCAAGCTGATGCGGGTGCCCTCGCTTGACATAACGGAAAGGGCGACGCGGTTTCGTGATCTCGCCGAGTTTTTCGATCTCGCCGAGGCTGCAGACCAGGCCAACGAATATGCCGTTGCCTGGATCGACCAGCTTGCCGGCGGCCACGGGCGCGGGCGGGGCCTTTTGTTCACCGGCAATCATGCCGAGCACGGCTCCCACGCCGCCGCGCGCGCCGGCAGCCGGCTTTCCGTACCGGTGCAGCCGCCGTTCAATGTGCTGAACCGGCCTTTCCTCACCGTCTTCAACGCGGCTTACCGCTGGAAAAAGGGAAAGTCCGCGGCGCCACGCCAGGCGGGCTATCAGGGCTTCTTCTTTCCCCTCGACGGCCTGCGCGACTGGAACCGGCTCTACGGGCCGCGCGGGCTTTTCCAACACCAGAGCGTGGTGCCGGAGGCAAACGCGCGCCGGGCCGTCCCGGCATTGTTGGAGGCGGCGCGCCGGGCAGGCCAGGGATCGTTCCTGACGGTGCTCAAACGCTTCGGCGATGTCCGCTCGCCGGCGCTGCTGTCCTTCCCGCGGCCCGGCTATACCTTGACGCTCGATTTCCCCAATCGGGGGAGAAGGACGCTGCGGCTGCTTGCCGAGCTCGACCGTATCACGGTCGAGGCTGGCGGGGCGGTGAACCCCTATAAGGACGCCCGTATGGGGCCTGAGACGTTCGCCGCGTCGTTCCCGCACTGGCAGCGGCTGGAGGCGCTCCGCGACCCGGCTTTTATATCGAGCTTCTGGGCGCGGACGGCCATGAGGCAGCAGATCGAACGAGGAAGAGTTGAGGCTGCGGAATAAATAAAAGTCAAATAAATCGTGGTCAATAATGTGTTAAGCCATGGTTTACTTATGGCACCGTCGCGACTTCACGAAATATTTGCAGGTTAGTAATAGGACCGCCCATGGGGCGGGGTGGCAACAATGAAATATATAATCTTCATTCTCTTCACGGTCACGACCAATGCCGCGGCGCAGCTGATGCTCAAGCAGGGCATGATGTCGATGGGGCCGATCGCCTTTGAAGGCGTCAATCCGATCGTCAAGCTTTTGCAGATCGTGTTCAGCCCCTGGGTGTTCCTGGGCCTCTGCACCTTCGTCATCTCGATGGCGTCGCATCTTTATGTGCTGTCCAAGGTCGAGCTAAGCTTCGCCTATCCGTTCCTCAGCCTGGCTTATGTCGCCGTGGCGATCTTTGCCTATTTCGTCTTCCGCGAGGACCTCAATGGCTGGCGCATCGCCGGCATCGCCTGCATCTGCGTCGGCACGATCCTGATCGCGCAGAGTGGGCGGGAAATGGGCGGCCGCGGGCATGACGACCAGACCGCCTCCATCACACCCGACAAGATCGGCACAAGCGAGATCGTTCGATGAGACATGTGATTTTCGGCGGCGACGGTTTCGTCGGCCGCCACCTTGCCCCCAAACTCGTCGCGGACGGCGAGACCGTCATCGTCGCCGACATCGTCAAGAGCGACCTGCCGCATTACCGTTCGGTGCGTTTCATCACATGCGACGTCACCGATCCGGCCTCGGTCGCGGCTGTGGGGCTCAACGCCGATGACATGGTCTACAATCTGTCGGCCAAGATGCTGTCGCCGATCCAGGTGCGCGCCAAGCGGCACGATTTCTTCTTTCCGGTGAATTTCCACGGCACCAAGAACATCATGCAGGCGATGGATAAGGCAGGCGCCTCGAAGCTGGTCCACTACACGACCGACATGATCTACGGCCACACGGTGGTGCTGCCGATGACCGAGGAACATCCGGTCGCGCCGCTTGGCGAATATGGGCTGTCGAAGCTCAAGACCGAGGAACTCGCCGTCGAGTGGCGCAAGCGCGGCATGTCGATTTCGCTGTTCCGGCCGCGCCTGATCATCGGCCCCGGACGCCTCGGCATCCTGGAAAAGCTGTTCAAGCTGATCGACTGGAACCTGCCCGTTCCGATGATCGGCTCCGGCAGGAACCCCTATCAGTTCATCTCGGTGTTCGACTGCGCCGAGGCCGCCCGCGCGGCCTGGAAGGCGGGCGTGCCGAACGAGGCCTACAATCTGGGCTCCCTCAATCCGCCGCCGGTCAGGAAGCTGCTCGGCGACCTGATCCGCCATGCCGGGTCCAGGTCAATCCTGTTGCCGACGCCCGGCTGGGCGGTCAAGCGCACGCTCGATCTGCTCGACCTCATGAACATGCCGATCATGGATCCGGAACAGTATCTGATCGCCGACGAGGAATGCGTGCTCGACGTGTCCAAGGCCGAGCGCCAACTCGGCTGGGTGCCGCAATATCGCGACGAGGACATGCTGATCGCCGCCTACAGCGAGTACCGCGACAAGAAGGACGGCCACGCCGTCGCCGCCACACACGTTCCCGCCGAATAGGGCGACGAAGGGGAGATTTTTCAGATGACCGTCATGGCCAAGCCGGAACATACCGGAACGCGCACGCTGGTCGACGCGCCGACGCTGTCGCCGGCGACCATCGCCAAGCCCGACCTTATCAGCGTCGAAGAGGCCAAGGCGCTGGACGTCGCCCGCATCACCGACCTGTTCAAGGCGCATCTCAACCCTGGACAGCTGCATTTCATGAAGCTGCTTGGCTTTCACAAGGTCAAGATCGAGCGCGCCGAGGGTATGTTCTATATCGACCAGAACGGCCGCAAGATCCTCGACTTCTTCGGCGGCTTTGGTTCGCTGGCATTCGGCCACAACCATCCGCGCATCCTGGAAGCCCGCAGGACATTCCAGGAGGAAAAGCGCCAGGAGATCGCGATTGCCTTCATGTCGCAATATGCGGCCGCACTCGCGCATAACATCGCGAAATGCTCGCCCGGCGAACTCGATATGGTGTTCCTCGGCTCGTCCGGCTCGGAGGCCATGGAGGCGGCGGTGAAGCTCGCCGAGCGCGCCGCAGGCCCGAAGCGGCCGAAGATCGTCTATGCCGAGAACTCCTTCCACGGCAAGACCAAGGGCGTACTGGCGATCACAGATGGCCAGCTATACCGCGCCGACTTCAAGGTGGCCGACAATGTCGTGCGCGTGCCTTTCGCCGACATCGACGCCGTGGAGCGGCTGTTCAAGAGCGATCCAGAGATCGGCGTCATCGTGCTCGAAACCATCCAGGGCGGCGGCGGCATCATCCAGGCAGAGGCGGAATACTGGCAAAAACTGCGCGCGCTTTGCGACCGGCATGGCGTCCTGTGGGTCGCCGACGAGGTGCAATGCGGCTATGGCCGCACCGGCCGCTTCTATGCCTTCGAGCATTCCGGCGTCGTGCCGGATGTGACGGCGCTGGCGAAGTCGCTCGGCGCCGGCAAGGCGGCGGTCGGCGCCATGATCGCCAGGCGCGACGTCTACATGAAGGCCTATGGCACGCCGAAGACCGCGATGATCCACGCCATGGCCACCTTTGGCGGCATGGGCGAGGCCTGCGTCACCGCGATCGAAGGGATCAATGTGCTTTATGACGAGGGGCTGATCGACAATGCCGGCTCGACCGGCGCGTATCTGTTGCAGCGGCTGCAGGCGCTGAAGGAAAGATATCCGAAGATCATCAAGGACGTGCGCGGCAAGGGCTTCATGGTCGGGCTCGAGTTCCACGATTTCTCGCAGACCCTGCCGATGGTGCTCAGACCGGTGGTGAGCGTGCTCGACGACAAGCTGAAGGGCTCGCTGTCGGGCTTCGTCGGCTCGCTCTTGTTGCGCGACTATGATGTGCTCGTAGCCTTCACCGAGTACAACCGCAACGTGATCCGGCTCGAACCGCCGCTCATCTGCCGGCCCGAGCATGTCGACCGCTTCGTCGATGCCTTCGACAGCCTGTTGTCGCGCGGCATCGTGGCGATCGTGAAGGATTTCGTGAAAAGCCAGGTCGGCAAGTAAAGGCGCCGAGCATGCTGACCAGGCCGTCCGCTCCGACCCATCCGCTGGACCAGGTGACCGGCGCTGGCCTGGCATGGGGCGAGGGGGCTTACGCGAAATGGGCGGCATCGATCGGGGCGATCACCTTTTCGGTCTATATCCTGCTGACCGCCGCGACGGCCTGGTTCATGCCCGACACCAACTGGGATATGCTGCCTTATCTGGCGATCGCCGAGGAAGGCGCCTATCCCGCTCCGCAGGCGCTGCACGACTACGCCTACAGCACGGTCAAGGCCGGCGTGTCGGCCGGCGATTACAAGACGCTGACGGACGACGGCGGCGGCTTCCGCAGCCACATGGCCGAGAACGCCGCCGACTTCCACTCGCTGCTCGGCATGTACCGGATCAAATTCCTCTATGCCGAGATCCTGTCCGGGCTCAGCCGTATCGTATCGCCGGTAGAGGCGATGCGGCTGGTGCAGGTGTTCTCGGTGCTTCTGTTCGGCGCCATCACCCTCGCCTGGCTGCGCACGGAAGGCGCGCTGGCGCTGGCGCCGGTCGTCGGGGCGATCCTGATCATGGCCGATTTCGGCGACGCGGCGCGGGCGTCGACACCCGATCTGCTGTGCTCGGCGCTGTTTCTTGGCGGGCTCTTCGCCTATGTGCGCAAAGGTGAAGCGGCGACGGCGGTCCTGCTGTTCCTGGCCTTCATGGCCAGGCCCGACAACATCGTCTTCCTTGCCATTTTCGCGGTGCTGCTCGTCGCATTTCGCCAGAGGGCGTGGGGCGTGCTGGCCGGCTTCGCCGCGTCATTCATCGCCTATTTCGCCATCTCGCGATGGGCCCAGCATCCGGGCTGGTGGCCGCATCTTTGGTTTTCCAGCATCGAGCAGCATTACAATATGGACGGCTTCGAGCCGCCGTTTTCGATCGCGGCTTATCTGAAGGCCATCGCCGCGTCGGTGGTGCGCGCCATCAGCGTCAACAGCTGGGTCGGCGTCTCGATCCTGGCGCTGGCCGGATGGTTCGGCTTGAGCCACGCCGGCTTCCGGCCGGACCGCCGCGCCGGCATCCTGCTGACGGCACTCGTGCTCGGCGTGCTGGCGAAGTTCGCCGTCTTCCCGATCCACGACACCCGCATCTATTTCCCCACTCTTCTGCCACCCTTCCTGCTGCTCGCCGCGCCACTGATGGCGCTGTGGGCGGCGGCAAGCCAGGGCGGGCGCCGCGTCGCGCCGCAGGTCATTTCCGGAGACCAGTCATGAGCTCGCTTTCCAGCTTCGCGCGCATTCTCCTGTCGCTCGGCCTGCCTGTGGGCTTGCTCGATCGCGGCCCGGCGTTGCACGGCACGAAGTTCCTGGCCAAGGCGGCGCTCAAGGCACGTTTCGGCGGTCGGCCGTTCCAGATGGTCAATGTCGGGGCCTGCGACGGCGCGCTTTTCGACGACGTGACGCCCTGGCTGCATCGCATCTCCGGGGCGCGGGCCATGCTGGTTGAGCCGATTCCCTACAACCAGAAGCGCCTGCGCGCCAACTACCCGGATACCGGCCGCTTCGTCATCGAGCCGGTAGCGGTGACCAGGACCAAGGGCACGATCACGGTCCATACATTCGATGCTGCCGCGCTCGAAGCCGGCACGTTGCCAATCGAGTTCATCGGCTGCTCGTCGGTCACCGACACCAATCTGATGTCGGGCAAGAACGCCTGGGGCGAGGCGGACGCCAACTTCAACAAGTTCGCCCCGCATCTGAAGGACATCGAGGTGCCGTCGGAGACCTTGCAGACGCTGCTCGACCGCAACGGCATCGCCCATATCGACGCTTTCCTCGTCGATTGCGAGGGCGCCGACTGGATGGTGTTCGATCAACTCGACCTGACGCGCTACCGTCCCGGCCTGATCAAGATCGAGGTCGGCGCGTTGCCCGCCGCCGAGATCGGCCAAGTTATCGTCAAGCTGAAGACCGCTGGCTATCAGGTCGGCTTCCAGGCCGAGGACATCTGGGCCTTCGCCTGACATAAGCCGGCACGATTGACGGCGCGGACCACGGTCCGGGCCACCCAGGCCGATTAGGCATTTGGCCATATTCCACCAGTCGGAATTGATGTTCCTGGCAGCTGAATAATTCGGCTGAATCCGCAGGCTTTTCAGAAAATATTTCAGGCAAACAGTCAGAATTCCGGAATGGGATATTCTTGGCGGGAAAAGGCTGTGCCATCCAAATCATGTTGCCTCGTCGGCTGGACTGCCGCGCGGCAGAAGTGGCCGGCGCCGGAGGAGGGCGCCCCACTGGTGGACCGACCAGATCGGACTTGGGGAGGGAGTGGATGGACAAGGTTTTTCGGACTTCGGATGGCGCAACGCTGGCCTACAGCATCGACGGTGAGGGGCTGCCGCTGCTGCTGCTTCCCGGCTGGTCGCAATCGGCGGCGATGTTTCGCAACCAAATCGCGTCGTTCAGCAAATCGCGCCGTGTGATAGCGCTCGATTTCCGAGGTCACGGCAAGTCCAAGGATGCCGACCACGGCTTTCGCGTGTCGCGCTTTGCCAGGGATGTCCAGGAGTTGCTCGACCACGAAGGCCTGGATGCGGTCTCGGCGCTCGGATGGTCGATGGGCGCTTCGGTGCTTTGGAGCTTCATCGACCTTTTCGGAACGGGGAGGCTGAAAAGCCTGATCTTCGTCGACGAGCCGGCCGCGGTCATGAACCAGCCCGGCATGGACGACGGGGCGAATGCGGACGCCGGCGCGATCTTCGACGCGGCAGCGCTCGGTTCGATCGCGGCGCAGATTGTCGGTCCGGAGGGTGCCTCTGTGCGAGAGGCCTTTGTCGGCTCAATGATCACCAAGACTATCGACCCCGCCTTGCGCGACTGGATCGTGGCGGAGAATCTGCGCGTCAAGCCGCAGGCGGCCGCTTCGCTGCTTATCGACCATGCGTCGCTCGACTGGCGCGATATCTTCCGGCGCATCGATCGGCCGGTCCTGGTTTTCGGTGGCATGGTCAGCCATGTGTCGGTACGGTCGCAGCAGTGGATCGCGGGGCAGCTCGCCGATGCCGAGCTTGTGGTCACCGCGGCGGAGGACGGTGGTGCCCACTTCATGTTCCTGGAAAAACCAGAGCCGTTCAACGTCGCGCTGGCGCGGTTCCTTGACCGGGTGGGCTGAAGCATGGCGGAGCACCCGTTGGCCGGCAGGGTCGCCTTGCCGTCGCACGCGCCTGAACCTTCGGGACGGCTTGCTGGCGCCACCGCCATCGTGTTTGGCGCCGGATCCTCCGGCGACATATTGAGCAATGGCCAGGCGGCGGCGCTTGCCTATGCCCTGGCAGGCGCTGCCGTCGTTGCCGTGGACCTCTACCGGGAGCGGGCCGAAGCCACGGCCAGGCTGGTTGGCGCGGCTGGCGGCCTTGCGCTGGCGGTCGAGGCGCAGGCAGGCGACGAGAGAGAGGTCGAGACCGTATTCACCCTTGCGATCGAGGCCTTCGGGAAGATCGATATCCTGCACAACAATGCCGGCATCGCGGACGTGGCCGCGATCGAGGCGATGCCGACAGAGGCTTGGGATCGCGCGTTCGCCGTCAACGCCCGGGCGCCGTTTCTGGCCAGTCGCCTGGCGTTGCGGCAGATGTTGATGCAGCCGGAGGGCGGCGTTATCACCAACATCTCAACCGTCGGCTCCATCCGCTATCCAGGCATCGCCTATGCCGGCTATGCGGCGTCCAAGGCGGCGCTAAACCAGTTCACAGTGCAACTTGCCTTGGAGAACGCAGCCCGCAACATTCGCGCCAACGCCATCGTGCCAGGATTGCTGCATACCTCGCTGGTGCAGAACCAGCTTGCCAAACGCTATGGCAGGGACGGGCAGGCCGCGGCCCGCGAACGCGCGGCGCTCTGCCCGATGGGCTTCACAGGCGATGCCTGGGATGTCGCCAACGCGTCGGTGTTTCTGGCAAGCCGGGAGGCGCGTTACATCACCGGACAGCTGCTGATTGTGGACGGCGGCCTCAGCGCCCGCTGCGCCTAGGCCTCAGACCCGGCTGTAGCCGGCGCGCTGCTCGATCCGGCGGATCGCATCGGCCATGTCGTCGACGATCTGCGGCAGGCGCTGTCGCGTCAGCCGGTCCGAGAGCGCCACGATGCTGATGGAGGCAACGACGTTTTGCTGGCCGTCGCGGATCGGGAGCGCCGCCGCGCTCATGCCAGGAACGATGGCGCCCTCGTAAAGAGCATAGCCGCGCTCGCGCGTCTCGGCCACAAGCTGATGCAACCGGCCAGGATCGAATTTCGACAGATGGCCGAGCATGGGCATGTTGATGTCGATCAGATGGCCCAGTTCATCATCCCTGACATTGGCGAGTATGGCGAGGCTGCCGGCGCTGCCACCTAACGGGACGCGGTCACCGACATTGATGGTCTGCGCCTTGATGGGGAAGGAGCCGCTGACGCGGTCAATGCAGATGGCATGGCTACGACTGCGAACATAGAGGAAAAACGTGTCGCCGTGCTTGGCCGCAAGTTCCGCGATCGCAGTCTGAGCGAGATGCAGAATGCTGATGCGACTGCCCGCCGCAGCGGCCAGCGCGAAAATCTCCAGCCCCAGCCGGTAGCGACGCGTTTCGGGATCCTGCTCGACATAGCCGACATCGACGAGCGCGTTCAGCGTGCGGTGCGCCACCGGCTTGGGGTAGCCGCAGCGCCCGGCAATGTCGGACAAGCGTTCGCCCTCGATCGGTCGTTCCGTCAGACATTCCAGAATGCGCGCGACGCGCTCGATCGACTGCGGGCCTTCGTTCTTGCTTGCCATGGGCCGACCCTAGCCAAATGCGGGCTGCGCTGGCTAGCCCGACTCTTTCCCGAACAGCAAAGGGCTGACGTGGCGCGGGCTTTTTTTGCGATGTCGCAAACAGGCTTCAATCGCGCCACCGCTCCGCCCTATAGTCCCGCTCGCTTTATCTCTTTGGAGTCGCGGGCAATGGCAGAGTTTCCGAAAAAGGCGAAGGTCGTCATCGTCGGTCTGGGCGGTATCGTCGGCGCGTCCGTCGCCCACCACCTGATCGAACGCGGTTGGGACGACATTGTCGGCATCGACAAGTCGGGCATCCCGACCGATATCGGCTCGACGGCGCACGCCTCGGATTTCTGCTACACGACCAGCCACGATTTCCTGTCGTGCTGGACGACGCTCTACTCGATCGATTTCTACGAGAAGATGGGTCACTACGCCCGGGTCGGCGGCCTCGAGGTGGCGCGCGTGGGCGACGACGGCCGCATGGAGGAGATCAAGCGCAAGGTCGCTTCCGCCAAGGCTTTCGGCACGCGCGCGCGGTTGATCGAGCCGGCCGAAATCAAGAAGAAGTTCCCGTTGATCGAGGAGCACCTGGTGCAGGGCGGCCTGTGGGATCCGGATGCCGGCCTTGTCATCCCGCGCTCGCAGACGGTCGCCGGCAAACTGGTCGACCAAGGCGTCGCTTCCGGCAAGCTCCAGGCTTTCGCCAACACCTCCGCTAAGGAACTGATCGTCGAGAACGGCCGCATCAAGGGCGTGGTCACCGAGCGCGGCACGATCGAGGCCGACTATGTCGTGGTCTGCACCGGCATCTGGGGCCGGCTCACCGCGGCGCTGGTCGGCGAGGACCTGCCGGTGATGCCGATCGATCATCCGCTCACCTTCTTCGGCCCCTATAACGAGTTCGCCGGCACCGGCAAGGAGATCGGCTGGCCGCTGCTGCGCGACCAGGGCAACTCGGCCTATATGCGCGATACCGGCGATCCGAAGACCGCCGAGGGCGGGCAGATCGAATGGGGCTATTACGAGGAGACCAATCCGCGTTTGTGCCACCCACGCGATCTTCTCGAAAAAGACCAGGCGCGGCTTTCGCCGTCGCAGCGCGACCTCGACATGGAACAGATCCTGGCGCCTCTGGAGCGCGCCATGGAGTTGACGCCGATCCTGGGCGAACTCGGCTATAATGAAGGCCACTCCTTCAACGGTCTTTTACAGGTGACCACTGATGGCGGCCCGTCCATGGGCGAAAGCCAGAAGGTGAGGGGCTTGTGGTACGCGGTCGCCATCTGGGTCAAGGACGGCCCGGGCATGGGCAAGCTGATCGCCGACTGGATGACCGACGGCAGGACCGAGGTCGACCATCATGCGATCGACTATTCGCGCTTCTATCCGCACCAGATGCAGGAACAGTTCATCTGGGATCGCTGCACCGAGACGGCGATGAAGGTCTACAATCCGGCCGTTCATCCGCGCGAGCCCTTCTCCAAGGGCCGCAACATTCGCCGCTCCCCGTTCTGGGAGCGTGAGAAGGAGCTGGGCGGCTATTTTATGGAACTGGGCGGCTGGGAGCGCGCCCACGGCTATGCCGCCAACGAGCATCTGCTCGAGAAGTACGGCAACCGCGTGCCGGTGCGCGAGAACGAATGGGACAACCGCCATTTCTGGCGCGTCTCCAATGCCGAGCATCTTGCGATGAGCGAGGATTGCGGCATCGTCAACCTCTCGCATTTCTCCATGTACGACGTAGAAGGTCCCGACCATGTCGCGCTGCTGGAATGGCTGTGCGCGGCCAAGATCGGCGGAGACAACAATATCGGCAAGGGCATCTACACCCACTTCCTCGACGAGGAAGGCATGGTGCGCGCCGACTTCACCGTCATCCGCATGGCCGATCGCTGCAGGGTCATCGATGGCGCGGACGCCGGCCCGCGCGACTTCCGCTACATGCAACGCACCGCACAGGACAAGGGTTTTAACGCGACCGTCACCGACGTGACGGAGAAATATGTCACCATCGGCATCTGGGGGCCGAATGCCCGCACGACCTTGCAGAAAGTGGTCGAGGATCCCCAGGGGCTTTCGCCGGAGAATTTCCCCTTCGCCGCGATCAAGCCGATCAAGATCGGCGGCAAGGATGTGACGGCCTTCCGCATCTCCTATGTCGGCGAGCAGGGCTGGGAGCTGCATATGCGCTACGAGGACGGGCTCGCCGTCTGGGACGCGCTGCGCTCGACCGGTGTGATGCCGTTCGGCGTCGAGACCTATGCCAACACGCGCCGCATGGAGAAGAGTCTCAGGCTCCAGAACGCCGATCTTCTGACCGAGTACAATCTGCTTGAGGCTGACCTTGCCCGTCCGAAGGTCAAGGAGAACGACTTCTGCGGCAAGGCCAAGCATCTGGAATACCGTGCCCGCGAGCATCAGCCGGCGATGCTGTGCACACTGGTGATGACCGAGAACACGGATGCCAAGGGCGTCGCGCGTTATCCGGTCGGCACTATGCCGGTGCAGGATCCCGCGACCGGCGAGACGCTGGTGGATGAGCTCGGCCGCCGCTCCTTCACCACCTCGGTCGCCTATGGTCCGACGATCGGCAAGAACATCGCGCTTGCCTATCTGCCCTGGGCCTACTGCCAGGAAGGCCGCAAGCTGCAGGTCGAATATTTCGGCGAAACCTATCCGGTCGAGGTGGCCGGCGTCGGTTACAGGCCGCTTTACGACCCGGAGAATCTCAAGCCGAGGAGCTGAGCCCTGGGCGAGGCACGTGAAGCCCGGCTTCGGCCGGGCTTTTTGCTTTTGTGCGGACCGATTCTCGCGTAGCGTCGCGCCAGGCGGAGTGGGCATCGTGCAACGGTTCGGCTGGGACAGGAAGAACGCCGCGCTCGTCTTCACGATGAAGGGGAACATTCCCGTTCATGTGAGCTGGACCTTTGCCATTCCCGCCGCCCTGCCGTTCCTGCATGAATGGTCGAGGCGCCCCCAGGCCGCTCTTACTCATACACTCATCTTTGCCGCGCTGCTGCTCCTGTCGGTGTTTCTGCACGAGCTTGCACATGTCTGGGCAGCGCGGCGCCAAGGCATCGGCACCCAACGGATAGAGCTGTACCTCTTCGGCGGCATTGCCTGGTTCAAGCCCGGCCCGGCTTCGCCTTATGGCTGGGCGTGGATCGCCTTTGCCGGGCCTTTGGTGAACATCATCCTGGCGGCAGGCTTTACCACCGCCTATTATCTCTTTGCCGGGCCCTTGTTGCCGGTCCATCACGGCGGTCTTTTCAGTTCGCCGCCGCCGACACCGGCAACCCCTCTTGAGTGGACACTTTGGCTTGGCATTTTGGTGAATGGGGTTTTGGCCATTCTCAACCTCCTCCCGGCCTTTCCGCTCGACGGCGGGGCGATCGCCAGGCATCTCCTTGCGCCGCGCTTCGGCGCTGATACCGCCGTGCGGATCGTCGGCTTCTGCGGTGTCGTGCTTTCAATCTTGCGTTTCGCGGTCATCGTGCCTGCGGCGGCAGCCGGAATTCTGGTGTGGATTCCGCCTTCCTTCAGGCCGAACTGGCGGGCGTTTCGCGCCGCTGGCAACAAGAAGCCCGTTCCGCCGCATCCGGCTTGATGTGGGGGGGGCAGCGGCTTATGTGGCTCGATACCAGTCCTGCGAAAGCAACACGCCCCATGCGCATCCTGTCCGACGCCTTCATTCCCGAATTGCCCAATCACTACCACGGCAAGGTGCGCGAAAATTACGACCTCCCGGACGGGCGGCGCATCATCATCGCCACCGACCGTCTGAGCGCGTTCGACACGATACTGGCCTCGATACCGTTCAAGGGAGAGGTGCTTACCCAGACAGCGCGCTACTGGTTCGAGGAAACCGCCGACATCTGTCCCAACCATGTGCTGGAATATCCCGACCCCAACGTCGTCGTCGGCACGCGGCTCGACATGCTGCCGGTCGAGATCGTGGTGCGCGGCTATCTGGCGGGGACCACCAGCACCTCGATCCTGACCAAATACAGGAAGGGCGAGCGGAGCTTCTACGGCCACAGTTTTCCGGACGGGTTGCTCGACAACGAAAAGCTGCCGCAAGCCATCATCACGCCCACCAGCAAGGCTGCACATGGCGGCCATGACGAGCCGCTGTCGGAAGCCGAGATCGTCGCGGAGCGGCTGCTGACACAGGCGCAGTGGGACACCGTATCGCGCTATGCGCTGGCCCTGTTCGCCCGCGGCCAGCAGCGCGCGGCCGAACGCGGCCTGATCCTGGCCGACACGAAGTATGAATTCGGCACCGCCCGGGACGGCACTATCGTGCTCGCGGACGAAATCCACACGCCCGACAGCAGCCGCTACTGGATCGCGGCGAGCTATGAGGAGGCGTTCGCAAGCGGCGGGCGGCCGCAGAGCTTCGACAAGGACTTCGTCCGCTCCTGGGTGTCGGCGCGATGCGATCCCTACAAGGACCCGATCCCGCGCATTCCGGAGGAGCTCGTCAATCAGACCTCTGCGGTCTATATCCAGGCCTATGAGGCGATCACCGGCGCGAAATTCGTGCCCGACCTTTCCGGCGATACGGTGCTGGAGCGCATCCGCTCGAATCTCGCGCGGTATTTTTAGGAAGGACGTCGCGCCGGCGGAATCCGATGCTGGGAACTCCCGGCTTTTGCGTGCAGCGATTTTCGCTTAACCTTTGCCCATGTCCGCTTATGCCCGCTCAAGGTATATCGTCTCAGGCAGTGCCGCTTTGGCGCTGGCGCTTTGGCTGACGCAATCGGCTTCTCCCGCCGAGCCGGTCGATGTCGAGCTGGTGCTGGCGGTCGACGTTTCGCTGTCCATGTCGCCGGCCGAGCTGGAGATCCAGCGTCACGGCTACGCGGCGGCACTCACGCACGACAATGTGCTGAGGGCCATCGCCGACGGCGCCCATGGCAAGATCGCCGTCACCTATGTCGAGTGGGCGGGCACGACCTGGCAGCGCGTAGTCGTGCCCTGGACGGTGATCGCCAACCGCGACGACGCCGAGAAGGTGGTGGCGCAACTGAATGCACGTCCGCCGGACAGCGCCCGACGGACTTCTATCTCCGGCGCGCTGACCTTCGGCCGCGACCTTTTCGCCGAGAGCGGTTTTCAGGGGGCCAAGCGCGTCATCGACGTTTCGGGCGACGGACCCAACAACCAGGGCGCGCCCGTCAACCTCACGCGTGACGAGGTGGTCAAACAAGGCATCACCATCAACGGGTTGCCGCTGATGACGCGCGGCGGTTTCAGCGGCGCCTTCGACGTCGACAATCTCGACCGCTATTACAGCGACTGCGTCATCGGCGGACCGGGCGCCTTCATGATTCCGGTCAATGACTGGACGCAATTTCCGGAAGCAATCCGCCGCAAGCTGGTGCTCGAACTTGCCGGTCCCGCCTCGCCGCAATGGGCGGCGGAAGAGGCCGCGCATCCGCCGGTCGTGCTCGCCGACGACAGGCCGGCCACCGACTGCCAGGCCGGCGAGAAGATGTGGCGCAACCGCGGCTGGGGCATGCCGTGACGGATCGAGAAGCATTCCTCCCGGGATTGGATTGGACCATCGTCAAGTGCGGCTTCTGCTTCATTGACAAGCCCTTTGGCGTCTGTGAGACAATTTGCGCTCACCACATAAAAGGGGAACCACAATGAACAGGACCACCATTTTCGCGGCGGCGCTGACGGCGGCCGCCTTGCTCGGAGCCCCGGCGATGGCTGCCACATCGCTCACGATCGGCATCAGCGGCTGGACCGGCTTCGCGCCGCTGACCCTGGCCAAGCAGGCCGGGCTTTTCGAAAAGCACGGGCTGGACGTAACGCTCAAGAAGGTGCCGCAGGCCAGCCGCCCGCTGGCGATCGCCAGCGGCGACCTGCAATGCGCGGCGACCACGGTGGAAACTTGGATGGTGTGGAACGCCAGCGGCGTCACCACCAAGCAGATCTTCCAGCTCGACAAATCCTACGGCGCCGACGGCATCGTCGTGCGCAACGACATCAAGACCGTCGCCGACCTCAAGGGCAAGACCGTCGCCTCGTCCGCGCCCGGCACGTCGCCCTATTTCCTGCTCGCCTGGGTGCTTAACAAGAACGGCATGTCGACCAAGGACGTCACCGTCGTCAACCTGGAGCCGGACGCGGCGGCGCAGGCCTTCCTCGCCGGCCAGAACGATGCCGCCGTCACCTATGAGCCGTTCATTTCGGCGGTCCGCGACAAGGCCGACCAAGGCCACATCCTGGCGACCACGCTCGATTACCCGATGGTGCTGGACACCGTCGGCTGCACGCCGGATTTCCTCAAGGCCAATCCCGATGCCGCCAAGGCGCTGGCCGACAGCTATTTCGACGCCCTCGACCTGATCAAGAAGGATCCGCAGAAATCCTACGAGATCATGGGCGCCGACGTGAAGCAGTCGGCCAAGGAGTTCGAGGATTCGGCCAAGTACCTGAAGTGGGCCGACAAGGAAGAGAACAAGCAGTTCTTCACCAAGGAGTTCCAGGATTTTTCCAAGACCGCGGCCGAGCTCCTCAAGCAGATGGGGCTGATCAAGGAAGTGCCGGATGTGACGACGCTTGCCGACACCAGCGCGGTGGCCAACTGATCGCGCATCACCGGATCGGCGGCGTCAGGCCGCCGGTCCTTTCTCCTTGAGGCGCGCCACGATCTTTCAGGTCCGCTCCGCGTGCTTCGGGTTTTCGATTTTGCGCATGTCTTTATCCCGAAGCGGGGCGACATGCTTCAAGGACAGGGCCTTATGCTGCGTCCCTTGCATCCAGTCGCGCCGGGTACGCGAACCGTGCTCGGCATAGCCTTCTTCGTCTTCTTCGTGGCGTTCTGGGCGTGGATCACGCTCGGTGGCCATGTGAACCGGATCTTTCTCGCCGACCCGCTGTCGATGCTGCAGGATGGCTGGCGGTTGCTCACCGAGGATGGTTTCTGGCTGGATATTCTGATCACCATCTGGCGCGTCTTCGGTGGCTTCGCGCTGGCGTCGATCGTCGCGGTGCCGATCGGCATCGCGATGGGCGCCTGGAAGCCGGTCGAAGCCTTCCTCGAACCGTTCGTGTCCTTTGCGCGCTACCTGCCGGCGTCCGCCTTCATCCCGCTGCTCATCCTGTGGGCCGGCATCGGCGAACTGGAAAAGCTGCTGGTGATCTTCGTCGGCTCGGTATTCCAGATCATTCTGATCGTCGCGGTCAAGGTCGGCGGCACGAGGCGGGACCTGGTCGAGGCCGCCTATACGCTGGGGGCGACCGACAACGGCATCGTCAAGCGCGTGATCGTGCCGGCCAATGCGCCGGAGATCGCCGAGACGCTGCGCCTGGTGCTCGGCTGGGCATGGACCTATGTGATCGTCGCCGAGCTGATCGGCTCGTCGTCGGGCATCGGCTACATGATCATCAACAGCCAGTCGCGGCTGGCGACCGGGCAGATCATCTTCGGCATCATCGTGATCGGGCTGATCGGGCTATTGTCCGACTTCGCCTTCAAGGCGCTCAACCGCTGGCTCTATCCGTGGAGCCTGGTATGAGCAAGCTTCTCATCGAAGGCGTTTCGCGGACCTTTGCCGGGGTCGGAGGCGGGGAACCGGTGCGGGCGCTGCAGCCGGTCGACCTCGCCGTCGCCGCCAATGACTTCATCACCATGCTGGGACCGTCCGGCTGCGGCAAGTCGACTTTGCTCAGGATCGTCGCCGGACTGGAGGCGCCGAGCACGGGGCGCGTGCTGCTCGACGGCAAGGCGGTCACGCGGCCGGGACCGGACCGCGGGATGGTTTTCCAGTCCTATACGTTGTTTCCCTGGCTGACAGTCGCCGAGAACATCGGGTTCGGCCTGCGCGAGCAAGGCAGGCCCGAGCGCGAGCGAAACGATATCGTCGCTTCCTATATCGATCTCGTCGGCCTGGCAGGCTTCGAGAACCATTGGCCGAAACAGCTTTCGGGAGGCATGCAGCAGCGGACGGCAATCGCACGGGCGCTGGCCAACGATCCGGAGATCCTTTTGCTCGACGAGCCGTTCGGGGCGCTGGACAACCAGACGCGCGGGTTGATGCAGGAACTGCTGCTCGGCATATGGGAGCGGCGCAAGAAGACGGTGCTGTTCGTCACCCACGACATCGAGGAGGCGATCTTCATGGCTTCACGGGTGATCGTGATGAGCGCCCGGCCCGGCCGGATCAAGTCCGACGTGCCGGTCGACCTGCCGCATCCGCGCCACTACACGCTGAAGACCAGCCCGGAGTTCTCGGCCCTCAAGGCGCAACTCACCGAAGACATACGCATCGAGGCGGTGCGGACGGCGCAGACGCAGCCGGCCTAGACGGCTGCGTTCTTTGCCCGCTTAAGCCGCCAGCAAATGCTTGCGGTCGACGCGCTCCTGTTGCGGCGAGCGGGCGTAGAGCTCACGGTAGCATTTGGAGAAATGCGAGGCCGAGACGAAGCCGCAGGCCACCGCCACCTCGACCACCGGCAACGACGACTGGATAAGCAGGTGCCTGGCGCGGTCGAGCCGGATCTCCAGATAGTAGCGGGCAGGGGAGCGGCCCATCTCTGTGCGGAACAGACGTTCGATCTGCCGGCGCGACAGATCGACATGATCGGCGATCTCGATCAGCGACAGCGGCTCGGAGAGGTTGGCCTCCATCAGTTCGATGATGGTGAGCACCTTGGAATTCTGGACCCCGAGGCGGGCGCGCAGCGGCAGGCGCTGGCGGTCGGTCGGGCTGCGCACGCGATCGGTCAGCACCTGCTCGCAGACGCGGTTGACCAGGCTTTCATCGAAATCGTCGCCGATCAGTTTCAGCATCATGTCAAGAGCTGCGGTGCCGCCGGCGCAGGTGTAGACATTTTGGTCGACCTCGAAGAGATCGGCAAAGACATTGGCCTTCGGGAAGGCCTCGGAGAAGCCCGGCAGGTTCTCCCAATGGATGGCGCAGCGCTTGTTGGACAGCAGACCCGCGGCGGCGAGGACATGCGCGCCGGTGCACAGGCCGCCGACAGCGACGCCTCGATTATACTCCTCGCGCAGCCACGCGAAGGCCGACTTGTTGTGGTAGCGCTCGACATTGATACCGCTGCAGACGATCGCCATGTTCGGCCGGTCCGGCCCGGCCATCTTCTTGCGCTCTTCCTCCAGCGACGTGTTGACGGCGCATTCCACGCCGTTCGAGGCGCGCACCGGCTTGCCGTCGATGCTGGCCAGCCGCCAGCGATAGGCCTCGTAGCCGAGCATCCGGTTGGCGGAGCGCAGCGGATCGAGCGCCGTGGCGAAGGCGATCATGGTGAAATCGGGAATGAGGAAGAACACAAACGATCTCTTGATCGCATGCTTTACGGCATTCACGGGGTAACCTCACGCTGCCATGACGCGAACAGGATGTCGCGAACAGCATAGCGACATCAGTAAAAACCATTCCTGTCAATCGGGTAGGCGGCTAAGCGAAGATTAAATTTGCGACACGGGTCGCAAATGGGCAATCGGCCCGAGGTTGGCGGCTGCGCCCATGCAACGAAAGCCCGACAAGATCGGAACGCCGCCACGGAAAAACCGGACGGCGTTGGGTCCGTTCAGCGGCGGCGACCGCCATTCCAAAAGCCAGCTCAGGCAACGAAGCCGAGACGGGCAGCGGCCATGGCGCCTGTCTGGCCGGGCATCGTCTTGGCGAGGCGCTGACGCTCCAAGGCAGTCGTCAGGTTCATTTCGCGGCGGGTGAACAGGCGGGCAAAGAGCTTCATCATCATCTCCATTCGGTTGCTCAGACGGGTCGCCTTCGCTTAATGGAGTGGGGCAGCTCGTTTTGGCTGGCGTGGATATAGGCCTGCTTCGGGAGAAACTAAATCGCAAAAGCGAAGCGCTTGATATGAAAAGCGACACAGAGTGCGACATTTTTGGGCGATGTGCCCACGATTTGCAATTGTTTACAAGAAGTTAGTCCAAGAATTAAGCCGCTATGCGAGTGGCTCATATGCGTCATGCGGCTTCCGCATGGCTGGAAAATTCGTTTGAGTGCAAACAAAAGGCCCCAAACACACGAAGGCCTGCCGAGCTGATGCGGCAGGCCTTCAGAAATCCATACACACGTGGCTACTTTGCTCCAGCCCAGCTTCCGACGCCGAGGCGCAAGCCGGTCCTGGCATCGCCGGCTTCCGGCCAGCCGATGTCCTTCTGCAGTTCAATTGGCAGCGCATGGATGGCGCGTTCGGTCTGATAGCGGGCGCGGGCCGCGCTGAATTCGGTCGCAAGCCGACCGATGGACGACAGGATATACATTTCTTTCTCCTCTATGCGGGCAGGGAGGGGCCCGTCATTGCGTTAAGTCAGGTCTGTTTCAGCTTCATTTCATGTCGATTGCAGGACTGTGTCATGGTCGTTTGATGGCTGCTTCTGGCAGCATCCCGCATCGATCGAGTTGACTATGCGCCCGGAGTGATGTTCAATCAAACGAAATGGAATGATCGATTGCATCAGAAAAATTGAAGGCAGACGCTCATGAACGCCCCCCTCAATCATCCTTTGCCGCTACTGGATCTCGATGTGCTGCGTACTTTCGTGGCGATCGCGGAAACCGGTTCCTTCACCACCGCCGCCAACGCGGTGTTCCGCACGCCGTCGGCTGTCTCCATGCAGATCAAGAAGCTGGAGGATATCCTCGGCCGTTCGGTCTTCGCGCGCGACGCGCGCTCGGTGACGCTGACCACGGACGGCGAGATGCTGCTCGGCTATGCGCGCCGGCTGCTGTCGATCAACCGCGAAGTGGTGTCGAAGTTCATCATTCCCGACATCGTCGGCGTGGTGCGGCTCGGCTCGCCTGACGACTATGGCGAGCGCGTTCTGCCGCATGTGCTGAAGCGTTTTGCCCAGTCGCATCCGTCGATCGCCGTCGACGTCACGATCGACCAGAGCATCAATCTGCGCCGCCGCATGGACGACCGCGCGCTCGACATCACACTGCTCACCAATTCCTACAAGACCAGCGCCATCGGTGCCGAGGTTCTGCTGACCGAGCCCATAGTGTGGGCCGGCGCCAAGGGCGGCTGCGCGCATTTGCGTGAACCGCTGCCGGTGTCGCTGTGGGAGGAAGGCTGCGCCTGGCGGGCCGGTGCCCTGGAAGCGCTTGGACGCGAGGGCCGCAATTACCGCATCGCCTATATGAGCGCCCATACGGCCGGCCAGCGCGCCGCCATCATGGCCGACCTTGCTGTGGCGCCGCTACCGAAGTCGTTCCTCGGTGACGAGATGGTCTCGCTGGGCGCCAAGGACGGCATGCCCGAGATCGGCACCTACAATCTCGCCATGGTGGTGGCGCCCGATGCCAGCGCGCCGGTCAAGGCCGTCGCCGACCATATCCGCGCGACTTTCGAAGTGTTCCGCGAAACCGGCAAGTTCTGAGCTATTACGGTCGCCGGCGCCGGGCGAGTTGCTAACGCGGCTCTAGTCCTGCGTCTGGCGCGAGCCCGACGCGGTGCCGACAGGCTGAGAAAGTCGACGATGCTGTCGCGCGCGCGGCGCGCTTCCGGCATCTCGATCAGCGGCCAGACGTGGAACATGCCTTCTTCGTAGACGACGTCGACCTCGACCCCGGCGGCGCGCGCGCGTTCGGCGAAGATGAGATTGTCGGGGCTGAGCAGATCGCGAGATCCGGTGAGCAGCAGCGTCTTCGGCAGCACCGAGAGGTCGCCGTAGAGGGGGCTGATGTGCCAGTCGGAGCGCTCGAAGCCGGCGCTGTAAAGGCGGATCGCTTCCAGCCCGCCAGGAATGCCCAGCCAGGGATCGTTGCGCTCAGCCTCGAACACCTCCGGATTGGACAGCGACATGTCGAGGCCGGGCGAGATCAGCACGTGACGTGACGGCAGGGGCAGGCCCTCCTCGGCCGCCATCATGGTCAGCACGACGGCCATGTTGCCGCCGGCGGAGTCGCCCATGAAAACGATGTCCTCGGCGTCGGTCTCTTCGAGCATGCGCCGGTAGACGTCGCCGACCATGCCGAACATGTCATGGAAATCGTGCTCGGGCGCGATGGGGTAGACCGGCACGGTAATGCCGAACCCGAGGCGCTCGGCCATCTCGGCGATCAGACCCCAATGGTAGGAGGTGATCTGAAACACATAGGCGCCGCCATGCATGTAGAGGATGCGCCGGCGCTCGCCCGCTTTCGGTGCAATCTCATAGACGGGAAAGCCGCCGATTTCGGTCTCGGTGATGTCCATCCGCGCCTTGAGAAGGGCCGGCGGGTGATGGTCCTCGGTCTTTCGGGCGTAGGCGATCCAGCGCTGCAGGTTTTCGGCACTGGAGAACGCCTTCTTGCGGCTGTGCCTGAGAACGAACGAAACCAGGTGGCTTTTCAAACTGGGCATGCGGATACACGGACCTCGGCATAGCCGACCAAGAAAATTCCCTCCCCCCGCGAAAATCGTACCGAAGTTAGGAATGTCAAGGATTCAACGCTGGCACATCGGCGTGATCCGATGGTGCTTGTTTCTTGTTTGAGCAAATCTGGACGGAAGGCTGCGGCGACTGGCCGAGCCTGACCGCCCATACTTTCGCCGGAATGGCTCTAGCGCCGCTTCGACAGGAGCGCGGCGCGTAATTTGTTGTCGCCGCTGGCCGGGGCCGCATCGCGACCCCGGCGCTGGCCGAGCAGCTTGCATTTGTCGGTGAAAGTCATCAGCGCGGCGTGCCGAGGAGCAACGCATGGAGCGCCGCCTGGGGATCGCTCGGCGGCGAGGCCGGCCAACCGATATCCTTCTGGACATGAGCCGGCAGGCTGTTCAGCGCGCGGATCGCCTTGTTCCTGGCATGGGCCTGCCTGATGGTGACGCCGAAGCGGCTGAGGTTATCGTACATCGACATTTTCATCTCCCTTGACGAGCAGCGGCGGCCGGGATCGATCCGTGGCCGCCATTCGATGTTCGCTAAATGCGCCATCCATGTATCGGATGAATTTCGCGAAGGCAGCGCTTCGGTTTCCGGATCGCGCGAATCCGGAAACATTTGCATACAAACGAAATTGAAATATGGAAGCGGAAGAGCTACTCGCGCCCGCGCCGTGCCGCGCGCTCCTCGCGCGAGCGCCGGCGCGGAGTGGCGTCGCCGGCGGTGCCGTCCTCGCTAATAGCCTTGCGGGGCGGCAGCTTCACCGCGGCGGCCAGCTTAGGGAAGGGGTCGACCTTGTTCGGCAGCGCCATGGCATAGACGAAGTGCTCCTGGAACTTCGGTTCCAGCGCCGTCTCGATCTTCTCGATCCCGCTCACCGTCTCCTCGATCTCGCGCCGGTAGCCGCGATTGAGCAGCGCCATGCGCGCGCCGGCGCCGGCGGCGTTGCCGACGGCCGAGACCTTGTCGAGGTCGCAGTCGGGGATCAGCCCCAGCACCATGGCGTATTTCGGATCGATGAAGGAGCCGAAAGCGCCGGCGAAATGAATCCGGTCGACATGGTCGGTATGCTGTTTTTCCATCAGCAGCTTGGTGCCGGCATAGAGCGCCGCCTTGGCAAGCTGGATGGCGCGCACGTCGTTCTGCGTGATGGTGATCTTCGGCTCGCCCTCCTTCAGCACGTAGGAGAAGGTGCGGCCGTTGGGAACGATGCGCGGCGAGCGCGTGCTGAGCGATCCATCGACGACACCGTCTTCCGAGATGATGCCGGCGAGATACATCTCGGCGATCACTTCGATGATACCGGAGCCGCAAATGCCGGTGACGCCCGTTGCCTGGGCGCTTTCGGCGAAGCCTGGCTGATCGGACCAAAGCTCCGAGCCGATGACGCGGTAGCGCGGCTCCAGCGTTTCCGGGTTGATGCGCACGCGCTCGATGGCGCCGGGCGCGGCGCGCTGGCCGCCGGAGATTTCCGCGCCCTCGAAAGCCGGACCGGTTGGGGAAGAGGCCGCGACGACACGAGTCCTGTTGCCCAGCACAATCTCAGCGTTGGTGCCGACGTCGACGATCAGCATCATCTCGTCCTGCCGATGCGGGCCTTCCGACAAGGTGACGGCGGCGGCATCGGCGCCGACATGGCCGGCGATGCAAGGCAGCATATAGAGGCGCGCGCCCTGGTTGAGCTTCAGGCCGATATCGGAGGCCTTGATGCGCACGGCGCCGGAGACGGCCAGCGCGAAGGGCGCGCCGCCAAGCTCTGTCGGGTCGATGCCGAGGAACAGATGATGCATGATCGGATTGCCGACGAAGACGGAATCCAGGATGTCGTTGCGCTGGACATTGCCTTCGGCGCAGACCTTGTCGACGAGCCCCGAGATCGCCTCGCGCACGGCCACCGTCATGCCTTCGCGGCCGTCCGGATTCATCATCACGTAGGAGACACGGCTCATCAGATCCTCGCCGAAGCGGATCTGCGGATTGGACGTTCCGGAAGACGCGGCGACGCGACCCGACAGCAGCGATACCAGATGCATGGCGATGGTGGTCGAGCCGATGTCGCAGGCAAGGCCGTAGGCCTCGTTCTTCAGGCCGGGCCACAGCGCGATGACGCGCGCGATGTCGCTGTCGGCATCCTTGTGGATGGCGGCCGTCGCGGACCAGTTGCCCTTGCGCAGGATGCCCTGCACCTGCGGCAGCAGGTAGAAGTCGAATTCCAGGTTCTTGAGGCCCCAGTCCTTCATCAGGGCGATCTTGAGCCGGTCGAGGTCGCCGAGCGGCTTGTGCATGTCGGGCTCTTCGATCTCGACATAGCACATGCGGATGGCGGTATCGCGGGCGATAACCCGGGTATCGGCGTCTTTGCGGATGGTCTGGGCGTTGATGACCGTGTCCTGCGGCACGTCGATGACAAGGTCGCCCAGGATCTGCGCCGAGCAGGAGAGGCGGCGACGTTCGGGCAGGCCGCGCACGCGCTCGTAGCGCTCTTCCTTGGCGCCCTTGGGCGAGATGTGGTCGTTGGACGAGACGATCTTGTGCTTGGCGAAATTGCCTTCCTGCACCTCTATCTGGCAGCGCCCGCAAGTGGCGCGGCCGCCGCACACGCTTTCGACATAGACGCCGAGCTGGCGCGCCGCATCGAGCACCGGCGTGCCGACCGGGAACCGGCCACGCTTGCCCGACGGCATGAACAGGACGAGCGGATCGGTGATGTTGGGGGGAGGATTCATGCTGGCACGCGTCTCGATGGCAATTGCCGTTCCCGTTTAACGGATCGTTTTACTGTTGGGTGGAGAGTCTGGTGGTCCAGGGGCCAACCATGTCGGATCTGCTGCTCTCCGCCATCTTCACCGCGTTCACCATGGTGCGCGTGATCAAGGGCCCGTGGCTGCGCAATCCGCAATACCTGGCGACCGGGATCCTCGGCGCAGTCGTCGGAACCCTGGTGCTGCATGCATACTGGCCCGCCTATGACGATGATTTCATCATTGGCGGCGTCACCGGCATTTTCGGATCGTGGGCGGGAATGGCGTTGTTCGACGCCATATTGGGCATGGCCTGAACGCAAAGCAGAGCTGTCCGATCGCATCCACGATGCGATCGGACCAGAGTTGTTTGCGGTGTGCCTCACGATTGCGCGCTATCCCTTGGCCATGCGAGCTTCACGGCCGCCACGGCGACGGCCGCCAGCGGCGGCGCCTTCGCCGGGAGCGTTGACCGCCGTCGGAGCTGCGACAGCCTGGCCGCCTTCGGCCGGCTTGTAATCCTTGTAGGTGCGGATCCAGTTGGTGCAGTTTTCGTCGGTGCCGTTGAGCACATTGGCGCCGCGCACGGCTTCCATCTCCTGCGGACGCACCGGATTCATGATCGCCGAGGTCATGCCGGCGCCGATCACCATCGGGATGAAGGCGGCGTTGATGCCGTGGCGGTGCGGCAGTCCGAACGAGATGTTGGAAAGGCCGCAAGTGGTATTGACCTTGAGCTCCTCGCGGAGCCGGCGCAGCAGCGCGAACACCTGGCGACCGGCATCGCCCAGCGCGCCGATCGGCATGACAAGCGGGTCGACGACGACGTCATGGGCGGGAATGCCGAAATCGGCGCAGCGCTGCACGATCTTCTTGGCGACGGCGAAGCGGACATCCGGGTCCATCGAGATGCCGGTCTCGTCATTGGAGATGGCGACGACCGGGACGTTGTATTTCTTGACCAACGGCAGGATGGCCTCGAGTTTTTCTTCCTCGCCGGTGACGGAGTTGACCAGCGGGCGACCCTTGGCGACCTTGAGCGCCGCCTCGATGGCGGCGGTGACCGACGAGTCGATCGACAGCGGTAGATCGACGAGGCCCTGCACAATTTCCAGCGTCTGCACCAGCAGCGCCGGCTCGGTCGCATTGGGGTCGACGGCGGTCACGCCGGCATTGACGTCGAGCATGGTGGCGCCGCAGGCGGCCTGCTCAAGCGCGTCCTTGATGACGGTCTCGAAGTTGCCGGCCACCATCTCGGCGGCCAGCTTCTTGCGGCCGGTCGGGTTGATGCGTTCACCGATCACGCAGAAGGGCTGATCGAAGCCGATGACGATTTCTCGGGTCGCCGAGGCGACGATGGTGCGGGTCATGCGATCTCTCCGTCGGGGATATAAAGAGTTCTTTATATCGTTATCTGATCTGGTTCAAGCAAATGCGTGCCGACAGCGCCATCAATGCGCGGTCTTCACCATGTCCACCTGGGTTTCGGTAATCTCGTCGTGCAGTATGTGGTCGAGCCGATCGGCAACGATCTGGTCGTCGCGGCGGATCTCGCGTTTCCAAGGCTGGCGGCCTTTCAGCACGCCGGATTCATCGACGATCTCGGCGACATATTCCTCCTGGCGGTAGGCCATCACATGGATGCCGGCGACACCCGGGATTTCCTTCACCTCGTTGATGATGTCGATGCAGAGTTGCTTGCCTTCCTTCTTCTGATCCTGCGCGCCTTCCAGTCGCTTGATCACCGCATCGGGGATGTGGATACCAGGCACGTTGGAGCGGATCCATTTCGCCGTCTTGGCGGAGGCGAGCGGGCCGACGCCGCAAAGCAGGAAGAGCTTCTCGGTGTGGCCGAGGTCGCGGGCTTTCTGCATGAAGGTTCTAAACATCGGCACATCGAAGCAGTACTGCGTCTGCGCGAACTGAGCGCCGGCGGCGATCTTCTTGCCGAGATGGATCTGGCGGAAGTCGAAGGGCGGCGCGAAGGGATTGACCGCGCAACCCAGGAAGACCTGCGGCGGCGTCGTCAGCTTGCGGCCGGACAGGAACTTGCCGTTGTCGCGCATGATGCGGATGGTTTCGAGCA